>Ga0181523_10000582_pt1 | contig 41598 bp, 31 predicted proteins | sample PEATcosm2014_Bin_43_FD_119752 | JGI IMG/M metagenome (GOLD analysis project Ga0181523, IMG submission 119752) | Peatland microbial communities from MTU Mesocosm Facility, Houghton, MI, USA - PEATcosm2014_Bin05_30_metaG | ecosystem: Environmental > Terrestrial > Soil > Wetlands > Peat | place... | reverse complement strand
TCATTGATGAGATAGCTGCGCGGACGGTCTTGCGCAGCGGCCAGAGAATCCAAAGCGTCGATCTTTTCTGCGACGGCACGGAAACTGATCGTTTTCTCGTTCTTGCTCATAATGCCAGAACGATAACACATATTATTATGTATTACAAATTCATACTCAGCACTCCATTACAGGAACAGGGCAACGGTATATCATTAATAATAAAAATACATATAGAGTAAATATTCTTGAGACCGGTCAATGAAAGCACCCCGAGCCGGCTCGAACTGCTCCAGCGGACATCGGGGGGCGTGTGGAGAAAGGACCTAGGTCTAATGCCCCGATGATGCGTCGATCTGCCGTTGCCGGAGCGAACTCGAAAAGAGCGAAATTACAAAACGAACTCAGGTATCCTTCCATTATAATAAACAAGTTCGCGTGTCCCTATCTCTGTTCAGCAAACTCTCACTTTAATCTGGAGTGGCGTGCTTGTAGGCGCCAGATGCTTTCCGGTAAAGGACTACTCGTCCCGCCCACGCTCCCAGCCCGCTGCTCACCGGCACAACTGCGGTATGCCAGACGAGCACATGAAGGGCCTGGAAATTCGCGCAATGAAGCTCCAACATGGTCACGCCGGCCAGGCCCGCAAGGGCGCCTCCCACCAGTCCTAAGGCAACAGGATTCACGGCAAAACCCCGCCGCAACAGTAACCAGAACGCGAAGGCCGCGGGGATCGCATGGAGAAGGCCGGTGAGGAGACAGGCGATACCTGCGGAGACGAAGTGGTCTGTCTGGTAGTCGTGAAACACCAACGCAAATACACCAAGCAAGGTCAGGCTCGCTATTCCCAAGAACATGCCCGGAGACATGCGATGCCGGCTTCCCGGGATCAGTTCCCTGACAAACTCTTCCCCCACCACCCATGCGAGGATGCCCAGAACCGAAAAGATCAACACGCGCTCCAATAGACCCATCTTTTCAATTCCGAAGAATCCAGCTCGAGCTGCTCCGGCTAGACCAACTGCCGCGCAGATTAAAACCAGCCCGCTTGTCAGCTGCCATGTCGGCCGCAGAGGGCGCACGGGACTCAACGACGAACGGATCGATTCGGCGATGCCGTAGAGCAAGGTCGGCTTCACCTCATACGGTACCCGAGCAGCCTTTTCCAGGACTTCGTCAATCTCACCGTCTCTCACGATAGTCCACCGCTTTGTCCTTTCTTGAGCCCTATCCCGCCCATCTTCTCCCTCAACTTCTCATACGCCCTGTGGGCTTTCTGCTTGACCGACCCCACGCTCGACGAAGTAGCGCGTGCCACCTCCTCCAGAGACATCCCCACGACCTTCAACATCGTAATCACTTCGCGCTGGCTTTCCGGGAGGGATGCCAGCAGCGCTTCCAGATCATCCGCGCTGCGAGATTCCCCAGGTATTTCCGCGGCCCCGTCGGCCATTTCCTCGAGTCTTTGTTCACGCGCTCTGGTGCGGATTGCTTTTCGGTAATGGTCCAAGCGAACGTGCCGCGCAATCGCATAGAACCACGGGAGCACCGGCTCGCCCTGGCGATAGGTGTGCCGCACCTTGTGAATGCGAAGCCAGGTCTCCTGCAGCAGGTCATCGGCATCTACTCGGCTCGCAAATTGGACCACAAAAAACCGGTGCAGCTGTGGACTCAGGCGATCGATAAGAATTGTGGCCGCGGCAAAATCGCCGTCCTGATAGCGAGCCATCAGCATTTCCAAAGTGCTGTCCGGGCGCATAGGGGAGAGAGTCTTCACGCAATCCTTATCAATATTAACGTGTTCGTGCGCTCCGTCGGCCGGCGTCATGTCGAAACCATTCGCTCCAGGCCTATTAACATCCCATTTATAAGTATTCGCTCGAGAACGCCAGAAAGTTACGGTGTGGTCAAACGTTTTCTATTTTTCTGACCTCAGGCGCCTCGTGCCCCGCACCGTAACTTTTCTCTGCCCGAGAACGAATACTTTACTAGTGAACATGCTCCGTTCCTTAAGCGGGTTCCCAGCTCGTGACCGGGGCACACATTCACCGCAAATGCTGAGGAGATTCCGATGAATTTTCAAAAGCTCCGAATATTTTGTCTGTGTCGCACGGCCATTATGCTGGCGGCCATAGCTCTCGCGAGCGCACTGGCGATTGCCGGCGAGCATGGACGCAGTGTGTTCGTACTCACGAGTACGAATAATGCAAGCGGTAACAATGTGGCCGTATTTAAGCTGGATACCGAGGGGACGCCGTCGCTGTTTTTAGCGGACACGCTGCCGACTGGTGGTAAGGGCGGTGCGAGTACGAATGCTGGAATTCTACAGTTTAAGGACGATCTAGGCGCTGTCGCGAACTACGGATCAAATAACGTCAGCCAGTTGGTACGAATTGGCGACTTTTTCCGCATCGGGGGAACGATCAATCTCGCGCCCGATTGCGTGAAGCCCGATTCTGTTGCACTGACCAAGGAACATCTGTTCGTGGTCGGTACGAATTGTGCCGAGAGTCATGAGTGGCCATCAGGAAATCTGGATGCTGCTGTTGTCAATCTCACCGATCCTTCGGCTGCGCAGATTGCGGTCGGCAGGAGCTGGGCGGCTGTCACCTTGACGTCAGGATCCGTCCTTCAGCTTCTGCTCACGCCCGATGGGGCGCTCAACGGGGCGAGTCACCTCATAACGCTTCCCAGTATGGCCGATAGTGTTCCGCTCGGAGCCGCGTTTTGGAAAGACATTTTGGGATTCAATCCGGCCCATAGTCCCGACAGCTTCGCCATCGTGGACCAGAACCTGAACGTGTTCCCTATTGTCGGGCCGACACCAGCGTTTCCCACCAACGCCCCCTGTTGGGTGGCCAAGGGCCCAGGCAGCGCTTGGTACACGGGCAATTCCCCCGGTGAGGCTATCTCCATCTTCTTCAGCGACGGCCAAGGCGGAGTGTTCTACAAATCGATCCCCTTGCCAGGCACGCCGACGGACATAACGGTGTCCCGCGATCGCAAGTGGCTCGCGGTCATTTACACTGCGGGTGGTGAGGGTTACGTCACTGTGTTCGCGATCGATGCCTACGGCGACCTCACACGTGTAGCCACGTCAACCTCAATCGGTGTCTCTTCCTTTAACGGCGTGGCCATCAGCCAATAGCTTTTCATTTTGTTTCGTTTTGTCCGGCGGGGATGGTCATGCCCGCCGGATCAACTGAACGGTTGACAGAAACCAGGCAATTCGCCGAAGCCACTTCTCCGCTCTCCTCCAACTTTTTCTCGCATGCTCATTGAGCACGTTTACATCCGGGGAATCCAATTGCACCTGGAGAACCTGGCACTTTGCTGCCCCTGGAGGCCACACGTGGCAGGAACCCATTCTTCAGGTTGTGATGGTACGCGGTCTCGCCGACATCTTCCCAAGGCACGGCTGTAAATAGCCGCGGCGCGCTCCCCTCCGGCATCAGTTCCGTTGAACAGATCGTTTTCCCTCAATCGTCTAGTGCCGCCGCGACCTCACTTCTACTTCTTAGCCGCGCAGTTTTTCGGGGTATAATCCCGGACAACTCGACTTTGGACGGTGAACCTTGCGCACTACGCAAACTCCGAATCTATGGGTCCCAACGTGTTGCGAGCGAGTGATGCGCTACAACATGTTCGTTAAACAAGGTGGCACCACCTACGGTGCACTTGTCTGCTCCGTGTGCAACAAGAGTGTAACGTTTGAGTTGGATCATCAAGCCGACGTGAGCAAGTATGGAGAAGGCTCACGTGTGTTGAACGTGGTGGGATCTCCGAAGCCACCTAATGTAGAGCGGAAAAAGCAGGATACAGATACCGCCCTGAGTGACGAGACTTTGTGACATGGACCGCCGCTCGAGGAAGAAATACGTCAACTCCAGATAAGAAAACTGAAAATCTTCGTACAAGTAGCGAGTTGTTCGGTAAGCGCTGCAAATAGGGCAGTTTCACCCACTCCTACCACCTAACCCAGGTGCGCGTTGACTTGCCTTGGCGTACGGCCTAACATGCCTCGCCAAGGCAGTCCTCCATTCATGATCAACCAGACCATCTCTCACTATCGTGTAATTGAAAAGCTGGGCGGTGGGGGGATGGGAATTGTCTATAAGGCAGAAGATACCCGTCTCAACCGTTTCGTCGCGCTCAAGTTTTTGCCGGAAGACGTTGCCCGAGATCCTCATGCACTCGCTCGGTTCCAGCGCGAGGCCCACACCGCGTCGGCCCTGAACCACCCCAGCATCTGCACGATCTATGACTTCGGGGAGCAGGACGGAAAAGCGTTCATTGCGATGGAGTTCCTCGAGGGCTCGACGCTGAAGCACCGCATCGATAATCGTCCCCTCGATCTGGACACCCTGCTCTCGGTCGCTATCGAGATCGCCGACGGGCTCGATGCCGCCCATGCCAAAGGAATCGTTCATCGCGACATCAAGCCTGCAAACATCTTCGTCACGGATCGTGGCCATGCCAAAATCCTGGACTTCGGTTTGGCCAAACTCACTCCGAAGCCGGTGACGGGTACAGAGCAGACGGCGGCAACGAAAGACGGAGAAGAGCATCTGACTGGCCCCGGAACTGTCCTCGGCACGGTCGCTTACATGTCGCCCGAACAGGTCAAAGGGAAGGAGTTGGATGCTCGAACCGATCTGTTCTCCTTCGGAGCGGTTCTCTACCAGATGGCCACTGGCCAGCTGCCCTTTCGAGGCGACACCTCTGGAGTGATCTTTCACGCCATTCTGGAACGTCCAGCCGTACCCCCGGTGAGGATCAACCCGGAGGTCCCGCTGAAACTCGAAGAAGTCATCAACAAAGCTCTGGAGAAGGACCGAAACCTGCGTTACCAGCACGCTTCGGAGATGGCCACAGATCTTAAGCGTCTTCGGCGCGATACGGAATCAGGCGGGCGTGCACTGGAAACCTCCGAGGTCCGGCGGATTAGCTCCCCCAGTGGTGCAGCGGTTTCCATCGTGACTCGTGACAGTGGCGACCGTCGACGGAGTCTACTCCTGGTAGCAGGGATCTTGGTCAGCGTGTTGCTGCTCGGTTTCCTGGTCTTCCGCTACGGCCAGGGGATCTGGCCAGGAGGCGCTGGTTCGGAGATTCCTCGCCAGAAAAACCTTGTGGTGCTTCCTTTTACGGCCGTCGGGGGTGGAGCGGGAGAGCAAGTCTACTGTGATGGCTTTACGGAGACAGTGACAGCAAAGCTGGCGCAGGAACCATCGTTGCAGGTGCCACCAGCCCTGGAAGTGAGGAAGAGAAGTGTCTCGAGCATTGAACAGGCGCGAACTCAGTTCGGTGCGAACCTGGTACTGGCCGCGAGCTGGCAACGTGTTGGACCCTCTGCCCGCATCAACCTCAGTCTGATCGATACCAAGTCCGGGAGACAGATTCGAACCGACACCATAACCGAACCAGCCGGAGACCTGTTCACGCTGCAAGACCAGGTGGTCCTGAAAACGTTTCGGATGCTGCAAGTTCAGCCTTCGGGTGGTAACGCGGCGCAGCTGATGGCCCACGGCACCACCGTCCTTTCTGCCTACGATTTTTATGTTCAAGGAATTGGCTACTTGCAGCGCTACGAGCGGCTGGAAAACGTCGAATCTGCGATCACCCTGCTCCAACGCGCGATTAAGGAGGATGCAAATTATGCCCAGGCGCAGGCTGCGCTTGCCCAAGCCTACTGGTACAAATACAGCGCCACCAAGGACCCTCAGTGGGTGGAACAAGCGAAAGCTGCAGTCAAGGCCGCCGAGGGTCTGAATAGCCAATTGCCCGAGGTGCAGTTGGCCATTGGGGCTCTGAATCGCGGGACGGGTTCTTACCCTGCTGCGATAGCTTCATTTGAGCGGGTCCTTGAACTAGACCCTCAGAATCTGGATGCCTACCTGGGCCTCGGAAACACCTACGATGCGCTCGGGCGCACGTCCGACGCGGAACAGGCGTTCCGCCACGCCATCGAAATCCGACCCAGTTGCTGGAATTGCTTTAACGAACTGGGGGCCTTCCTGAACGAGCACGCAAGATACAAGGAAGCCGCCGACGCATGGCGGAAGGTCACGGAACTCACTCCGGACAATGTATGGGGCTATATGAACGTCGGCGTGGTTTATTTCAACATTGGCCAGTTTGAAATGGCCGAGAGCTACTTCAGGCGCGGCCTCGAAGTAGCCCCCGATAATCCGGATCTCTACTCCAACGCAGGAACCGTGAGCTTCTTTCTGGGGCGTTTTGAGGAGGATGTGAAGTTTACGGAAAAAGCAATTGCTTTACAATCCGGGAAGTATGACTATTGGGGGAATTTGGCCGACGCGTATCGGATGATTCCTGGTGATGCGAACAAAGCCAACATGACCTACAAGGAAGCGATCTCCCTTGCGGAAAAACAACTGAAGGTCAATCCAAAGGACTCGGACGTGCTCAGTTCACTGGCACTCTACTATTCACGGATCGGCGACGCAAAGAGGGCGCGAGAGTATCTTTCGGAGGCGCTAGAGGCTAGCCCTAACGATGTTGACGTTCTCCGTATAGCCTGCCTCGTACACCTGGAAGCGGGAGAGCAAAGGGAGTCACTTGGGTGGCTTGAGAAGGCGGTTCACGCTGGCTACCCGCGTGAGCAGCTTACTGCAAATCCGGAACTGGCAAGCCTGCGCTCTCAACCAGAGTTCATTCGGTTGACAGGAAAAGCTGTTTCTTTCAAATAAGGGAATCGTCAGCGCAAGCAATGTCAGGCGACCCGGTCTTCGGAATCGAAAGACAAAGGAGGACTTCATGTCTAAAACCTTGGCTGCTTCGAACGTAACCAGGAGAGGGTTCCTTCTAGGAGCGGGCAGCATTGCCGCTACGGGCTATCTCGTTGTTGGAAAACCCTTAGATTCGACACCCAACCGCAGCTTTCCGTCAGGCAAGGCCGACTACATTGTGACTGTCGATGTCACGAAAACGCCGATTCACTATAGTACGCCTCTCTTGCCGGATGCTTCGAGCCTGAATGTTAAGGCGGGGGAAATCGTCACGTGGGCAGCAAAGACTACCAAGACCAAACATCACTTGGCATTGATCTTTTTTCCACAAACTCCTTTTGTCGATAACAATAACAACCCAGTGTATGCATTTCATGGGTCCCAAGATGACGAGACCAACGGAATCGGGATCGACGCTTCGATTGCCTCCGCCGCTTCAGGTTCCTTTCCGTACTGTGTGGGAGTCTGGGACATCGACGCCAAGAAAAGCTACGGTGACGACCCTAAAATTATTGTTGGTAAGAATGGCGATACGGAGGCAAAGACGGAGCTTGTCTCAGCGAGTGAAAGCCTTAAGAAAGCGGTACATCTCGATCCCCGTCTGGAAGGCAAGATAAACCCAATCGAAAATAAATTGGAACACGTGATTAAGGGAATGAAATAGCACGAACAGGCGCACACAAGAGCAACTCGTCATGGTCTGATCGAAGTGGACAATTACGGTAATGGGTACCTACGTGTCTACAGCGCGGACAAAAGCGAGTCACAGGGAAATTCTGTATCCTGTTCGTTCCCTGATCCGATTTCATCAGATAGCGCATATTTATCTTCTAAAACATTCTCCGGCAGGGCTTTGCATCCGGTTGGCCGGAACGGACACTTGAAATTCGCTGCATTTTCCCTGTTAGCAGGGAATTCGACTAAAGAGGGCGTGCAGCCCGTGCTTCGGACATTCAGTGTAAATCTGTCGATAGGATCAGCCGTCCTGGAATTGGCGCCAACATGCTCCCGGAGAGGATAGGGGGCAGGACCCTCTTATTAACGTTGCGATAGCACACGGTCTTGCCGACCTCGCCCTAAGGCACAAAAGCCAACGAACTCGGGGCGGAAGTCCTGCTCGTGATCAATCGAGAATTTGGTAATTCTCTGGAGTACTTCCTTGAATGCCCGGTGCGATTCAGGCTGACTTATCCTGAATCAATTTCCGACCTGAGCAAGAAATGCCGGCTAACTCTGTCTGTGCGCAACACTTGTGCCGCGCTAAGAAAATGCGACCGGCGAAAGCCGATTGTCAATACTGTCACTTCTGACAATTACCTCGGCACCTCGGGGGAGCTAGCCTTGACATAGATTGGAGTTTCAAGAGGTAGGACCTGATCGTCTGCCCACCTTCTTTTGGTCCTAGAGACATTCGCCCACAAAGACATCGGGGAAAACATTAAGTCGGCAAGGAGAGTCGCATGAAAAGCAGGACTGCACTAGCTTTTGGGATTATTCTGTGCTGTGCGACGATGGCGTTCGCGCAGGACACCCCGCCAAAGATAGAGGTTTCGCTCGATTATTCCTACGTTCACGCCAATCCACAAAACAACAACATCATTCCGACCTTCTCTTTAAACGGGGGTGGGGGCGCGGGAGCTTTTTACTTTAGCAAGTACATTGGAATTGAGGGTGAGTTCGAGGGCTACGGAAGCTATACGCACAACTTTACGATCACCAATCCATCGTACTGCCCCACTCCTTGCGCCATATCGGCTCAAGGCAATTTTTTTACCTACAACGTCGGTCCGATTTTTAAATACCGTACTCCCCATTTCGAGCCCTTTGTTGAGGCCTTGTTCGGCGGAGCACACAGCAATTTTTACGGGAATCTTTACAAAGACTGCACTCTGTTTGGGTGTTCCGTCTCTGGCAAGTCCCCGAGCAACAATGCCTTTGATTTCCTCATCGGCGGAGGCATCGACATTCCCGTCAACGAACACATTACCATCCGGCCAGCACAGTTCGATTACTTGCTAACTCGCTTTGGCAATGACTTTACGCATGGCAATAACAATCAGAGCAACTTCCGTTACCAAGCCGGTGTGGTTTTCCGGTTCGGTGGTGCTGCGCCACGACCTCCCAATCGTCCGCCAGTAGTGTCGTGCTCGGCTAATCCGAATCATATTGTTGCTGGCAGCAGGGACGCCATTTTAGTCCATGCCAATGCAAGCGATCCGGACTTCGATCCACTTATGTACATATGGACGGCCACGGGAGGGACCATCGATGGCACAGGGTACGAAGTGCGGTGGAGCCCCACAGGTTTGGCACTGGGAACGTATTCAGTGACGGTGCGCGTGGATGATGGTCGCGGCGGCACTGCGAATTGCCTGGCGGAAATCCGAGTGGATCCGCGACCCAATCGTCCACCCACAATCAGCTGTTCTGCAAGTCCAACCTTGGTGAAACCTGGCGGCCGCGTGCACATCACTGCGAAAGCCAGCGACCCCGACAATGATTCGCTTACATTCACCTGGCAATCGAACGGTGGCCGAATCATCGGCTCGGGTGCAGATGTTGACCTCGACACTACGGGGGTCGCACCTTCGCTCTACGCAGTGACCGGCCAAGTCAGCGATGGACGGGGTGGCACGGCTGTTTGTCAATCCGAATTCACATTGGAAGCCCCTCCACCCGCCGTGGAAGCCAAGCTTGCTATCCGAAGCATCTATTTCCCGACGGCCCTGCCTTCTGCCAGAAAGCCGGATGAGGGGCTAGTGGAGAGTCAGCAAAAGACCCTTACCTCGCTCGCGAGCGACTTCAAGGAGTATCTCGCAAGCAAACCCGATGCGCATCTCGAGCTGCAAGGGCATGCCGATCGCCGGGGCACTCCGGAATACAACCAAGCCCTTTCCGAGCGGCGGGTGGAAATTACGAAACGCTTCCTCGTCGGACTTGGAATTCCAGAAGCAAATCTTCTGACCAAAGCATATGGTGAAGAAGACAACATGACGCCCGAGCAGGTAAAACAGCTGGTGGAACAACATCCCAACTTGAGCCAGGAACAAAAGGACAAAATCCTAAGCAACTTGAAGGTTGTGACTTTGGCGCAAAACCGGCGCGTGGACATTACCTTAAGCAGCACGGGGCAACAGTCCGTTCGCCAGTTCCCGTTTAATGCCGAAGATGCGTTGACACTTCTTAGTACGGGGACAAAGAAAAAGCCCTAGAACTTGCTGATCCCGGTTGGCATGCTCGTTTGTTGCAGAACGATGGGGACTATCAGGAGCTTGAGTATGGAGCTTCGCGTGCTCACGCTTGCCGTTGCTTTACTTGTCTCTTGATGCCCCCTCCACAATTCTCCCCCGCAACACGGTCACGGACGCGGGTGCCAGCGTGTACACCGCGTTATCTCCGCCCGCACTGGTAGAAGTGGCTGCTGGCCCATCCGGGTCCGCATAACCATTCCTCCGGGCTGGATGCCACTGATACTGATTTTTTCCGAAGGTGATCATTGTAACCGGTCCGGCAAAGCCACTCGCCGTTTTGGCTTCAGAATCCTGGAACACGATCCGCACCGCTTGATCGTGATCGTGGTCCTTATTGATCAGCAGAACGGACCATTGCGCATCTGGCCGTAATACCGCATAGGCCGTTACCAGAACATGTCCACTGGGATCCTTAATATCTCCAACCGCGCGAAACAGCCGATGCTCGGCATCTTTCGGCTGCACCCACTCCCTGGTCAGCAATTGCGCTGCGAAATACTGTGAAGTGGGTGTCTTGATCTCGTACTTCTCATCAGTCATGAACATTCGATACGTTCCCCAACTGTTTTTGCAATTGGGGTGTGGCGGAGAGTACGGCAACGCATGATAGTAAAACGTGCCTTTTCCACCCGCCGTCAGAAACCCGGCAAACGTATCGGCCAGCCATAAGGCACCAAACACATCGACAGATGCTTCTCCGCCGTGTGCGTTGGTCTCCGTGTCGAACATCGGGATTCCAGGCGGCAATCCATCGTCGCGCCACACCTGCATGATGTGGGTGATCAACTGCGGCTCTTGATACAAGTTTTCCCACGGCGTCTCGCACCCATCGTAGGGATAGTGCTCGAAAGACATGAAGGCAAAATCTGAGAGTCGCTGATGCGCTTTCAGGTATTCGAGAAATCGCCCGAACCAAGAGTCCCTGCCGCGTGCATCTTTCCATACCTTGATGTCTTCCGTAACTCCTTGGAAGACGGGGCCGCCCAGTTTCAGCTGCGGATCGACGGCATGAAGCGCCCTGGCCCATTGCAAGTACAACGCTCCATAGTCCTCGGGAATCATGTACTGTCCGTCTGCCTCCTCCCCCATTTCGACATAGGCAATGGGATATCCGCGCTTCTCGACATACGCGATCTGCGCGGCGGAATCCTCCGGCGTGCCATAGAGAATCGCCACGGGAATAATCGCCGGCAACCCTCGCGTGATGCCGCTGGTGTAAAACAAATCAAAACCTGGCTGGTCCCCGGACGCCATCTGGTCCGGCACAACGAACAAGTCACTCGGTTCGTGCCACGGATCCACGGAAGAGCAGTAGGTCGCGGACTGCTTCTGGTCCTTGGAGTGCCGCAACAGATCCCTGAATTCTCCTTTTTCGTTCACCGTCCCCAAATAGACTTCCTTGATTGCATAACCCACACAATTGCGCTTGTCGGCGGTTCCGTGCGTATCACACGTATTTGAAGACTTACTCATCAGCACACGCACCCACCGCATGGAGACGCCGGAGGAATCCAAGCGCAGCGTCACCGTTCCTCCCTTGCCGTTCTCAACTGCACCGGACGCGAATCTCTTCCAGTCGCCCGAAGCTTGCTCGTCCATCGCATCACCCGTGCCCACCCAGTACTGCACCTCGTAGACTCGCGCGTAGGGCTCGGCCCATTCGATGCGGATCGCATTCACTGCTTCTGTGGACTCCAGATCCATCACCACCCACTGCGGATGCAGCGCGTCATTTTCCCCGGTGAACGCCTCCGTCAGGTACGGATTGCTCTTCCAGTAGGTGTTCAGGTCTCCGTCGTTCAATCGTGAGTAAAGCTCGTCCTCTAGGCCCCCGTTGCGTGTGAATCCTCGGTGCTGCAAAGCATAACCATAGGAATGCCGGATCATTTCTGTCGGGTTGGCATCGCCGGTGAAGTAGCCCTTACCTGCTGGATCGCTCCAGCTTCCATTGGGATTCCAATGCCACGCCTGCACGAATAGATCTGTATTTTGTCGATAACTGATCGTTCCCCATCCCGCCGACAAAATTTTCTGAATCGCTTCCGGTTTGAAGAATGGATCGGTGGCATTGCTGGGTACGCGATCTACGGTCGATCCTAGTGCATACGGTGGGCTGAATACGTTCACGACATGGCTGGGAGTCGCGTCCACTTGAATGGTCTGTGCGTGGCCCCCCAAGGGCCACCCGATCGCTAGGACCGGCAGCATCGCGCACACCCTGAGTTCGCGCGGGCAGCGCCCTTGCCATGATCCTCTTTCCGTACCTACTGAGCTTTTCTTCTCCATGCGATTGCCTCGGATTCCACTTCGATTTTCTCGAGCTGTCAGCCGAATAGCACACATCCAATTGAGGCTCCTGCTTATAGGTGGAAGCAAGAGGACATCATGCGTCTGCTATGATGTCAAGGTTCTCGGACCGGATTTCCAGTCGTGCACACTGCTCTCTTTTGCTCTCCCGATCGGCGAAGTGCTCTGGCACAGGAGGCTTAAGTATGCTTCTGAGAGTTTTCGACGACAAGGTTTCGCTCGGCAAAGCTGCGGCCACTCAAGCTGCGTCAGCCATTCACTTGGCGATTGCAGAGCGCGGTCGAGCTCGTGTTGTCGCCGCCAGCGCCGCGTCCCAATTCGAATTCCTCGAAGCCCTGACCGCAACTCCAGGCATCGCCTGGAAGCAAGTCGAGCTCTTCCACCTGGACGAATATATCGGTCTCCCCGTGACTCACCCTGCCAGCTTCTGCAAATTTCTCGAGGAGCGCTTGATTGCGAAGACAGGCATCCTTGATTATCACCTCCTCGATGGGAGCCGGGATCCCGCCGAGGTAATCCGCAGAGTCGGCAAAGCCATTTCTGCTTCGCCAATGGATATCGCTTTCCTGGGTATCGGCGAAAATGGCCACATCGCTTTCAACGATCCTCCAGCCGATTTCGACACCGAGGAGCCCTATATCATCGTCGCCCTCGACCACGCCTGCCGCCTCCAGCAAGTCGGGGAAGGGTGGTTCAAGAATCTCGACGCAGTTCCTAAGCAAGCCATTTCCATGTCTGTGCGTCAGGTTCTCAAGGCCAAGGAAATCCTCGCGGTCGTTCCTGATGCCCGCAAAGCATCTGCCATCAAAGCCTGTTTCGATGGGCCTATCAGTCCGATGGCGCCCTCTTCCATCTTGCGGAACCATCCGAACGCCACTGTCTATCTCGACCGGCAATCCTCCGCGTTGCTCAGTCCCGCAACGCTCTCCGCGTTCACGGCTTCTTGATGGCCGATACCGCGCATTCCGACCCGCAGCCCAAAGATATCGGCCGCCGCTCGACCATTTCCCACCTCCGCTGGTGGATCGGCGGAATTCTTTTTGCCTCCACGGTTATCAACTACATTGATCGGCAGACCCTCTCGCTTCTCGCTCCCTTTCTCAAACGCGACTATCATTGGACCAACACCGATTACGCCGCCATCGTCATTGCCTTTCGTGCCGCTTATTCCATCGGTCAGACTCTCTGCGGCCGCCTCATGGATCGCCTGGGCACCAAGCGCGGCTTGACCATCACCGTGGCCTGGTATTCCCTCGTTTCTCTGCTCACTCCTCTCGCCCGTGGCTTTTACTCTTTTCTGGGTTTTCGCTTTTTCCTTGGCGCCGCCGAATCCGGTAACTGGCCCGCCGCCACCAAAGCTGTTTCCGAATGGTTCCCCAAACACGAGCGCGGTTTAGCCACCGCCCTGTTTGACAGCGGCTCTTCAGTTGGCGGTGCGATCGCCCCTTTCCTTGTTCTGGGGATCTATTTCCGCTTCGGCTGGCGCACCGCCTTTATTATTCCCGGCCTCCTCGGCATTCCTTGGTTGCTGGCCTGGCGTTGGCTCTACTACACACCTCAGGAACATCCGCTCATCGAAGATGCTGAGCGCCGGATGATCCTCACCGACACAAGTGAGCAGGGCTCCCCCAGCAGGGTTCGCCCCCGCTGGCGTGATCTTCTGAAGTTGCCTCAGACCTGGGGAACCATCGCCGCCCGATCGTTTACGGATCCGGTCTACTTTTTCATTGCCGACTGGTTTCCCATCTATCTCGTCACCAAGGGCATCTCTCTTAAGAGCGGCTTGATTGCCGTGTGGATTCCTTTTGTCGCTGCCGATCTCGGGAACTTTTTTGGCGGCGGTGTCTCCGGCTATCTCATCAACCGCGGCTGGTCGGTCGGCAACGCTCGCAAGGCTCTGGCGGTGTTTGGAGGTTTCGGGGTCACCTTGCTCATCCCCACGATCTTTACCGTGAACCTCTCCCTGCTGGCCCTCCTATTTGGCCTTGCTACTTTCTCCTATGCCTCTTTTACCACCATCGCCAACGTGCTCCCGTCCGATCTCTTCTACAGCGATTCGGTCGCCTCCGTCAGCGGGTTGAGCGGAACAGGTGCCGCGATTGGCACCATTATCGTGTATCTTTTGGCGGGTCAGCTCTCTGACGCACGACTCTCAACGGGTACACACCTATTCGATCCCCTCATGATCATCGCCGGGGTGATTCCCTTTATCGGTATGCTTCTCGTTCTGCTCCTGGTTCGCAACACTCAGGCTACCGATCGCGGCTTGGTGCGCAGGATCTGAAAACAGTGTGCGAAAAAACAAATTCCTTCCATTCCTGCAATAACATTTCCTTAGGGGAGTACATCGATGAGCCTCTCAGCTTTTCAACTCAATGGCAGGAATGCCCTGATTACCGGCTCGCGCAGGGGTCTCGGCGCCGCCATCGCCCTTGCCCTTGCTGAGGCCGGTGCCAATGTTGCTTGCCACGGCCGTGATTCAGACCCCGGAACCATCTGCGCCGACATTCAAGCGCTCGGGCGTCGCTCCGCCTATTTCCCTGGCGACCTTGCTGAAGCACATGTCTGCTCTGCGTTAATCGAGAAAACTGTAACGGAATTCGGCTCCCTCGATATCCTCGTCAACAATGCCGGTATCATCCGCCGCGCTCCCGCTGCCGAGTATTCCTCCGAGGACTGGGACCAGGTGATCTCTATCGATCTGACCGCCGTCTTTCGCCTGGCTCAACTCGCCGCACGCCAAATGTTCAAGCAAGCCACTCCCGGAAAAATCGTGAATATCGCCTCGGTTTTATCCTTCCAAGGTGGAATTCTGGTGCCGGCTTACGCTGCGGCAAAAGGGGGTGTCGTCCAACTTACCCGAGCGTTCGCGAATGAATGGGCTGCCAAGGGAATTAACGTGAACGCCATCGCCCCTGGTTACATGGCTACCGACAACACTGCCGCCCTTCGCGACGATCAACTCCGCAGTCGCCAGATCCTCGAACGCATTCCCGCCGGCCGATGGGGAGAACCTGGCGATCTCGCGGGAGCAGCCGTTTTTCTGTGTTCTCGTGCCAGCGATTACGTGCACGGCCATGTTCTTGCGGTCGACGGAGGTTGGCTCTCCCGCTGAAAACAGGAATTTGAACACAGTGGGTGCGATTCAATTCAGGAGACCTCGTCGGCGCACACTCAGAAGGTCAATGGCCCGGGAGCGAGCTCACACCGAATCCAAGAGAAATGAAAGTGGCATCGCTTCGACGAGGTTTCCCGTACACTCCGGAGCCGCAGCAGTTGGTTAGATACGAAACCAATATGGAGCAGGTCTTCGAGGGTATTCTGAACCAGCTCGAACGACTGCAGCGCATGCGTAAAGGGCAGTCTGTCGCACCGACGCTCGATGTAAACCTTTCGACTTGAGCTGGGTTCCGGAATGGGCGCCCACTCGCTCCGGGAGAGGATAGGGGGCAGGAGCCTATTATTAAGGTTGCGATGGTGTATGGGTTTGCTCAAGCCCCAGCTCGAAAAGCTTGTCCTCTACGTGCCCTTCGACCAGGGAGAGCTGCGAATGAGATCACCGGACTTGTCATTTTGTTCAAGGGGTAGCGGCCTCTTGTGCTTTGTTGTATTTTTGTCGCAGGAATTGGATAGGTGAAGAGGCTGGCTGTGCAAAGAGTGGAAGTGGAGTGTTATGCAGGGTATCGCTCAGGTGAGCGCCCGGTGCGAATCAAGCTAGGGGCACAAACGCTCGAGATTGAGGAAGTGGAAGACCAGTGGTATTCGCCGGGGGAAACGTATTTCCGGGTGCGCGTGGCGGGAGGCGACCGGTACGTGTTGAAGCGGATGGACGTGCAGGACGTTTGGAGCTTGGAAGGCTACCGGAGCGGGGCGAATTGATACGCTCGACGGCGCGCGGACGGGTGAACAACCAGTGGTTAAGAGCGGCTCGCCGAGTGGCTGAACAAACGCACACCGCCCAACGTGAAAAGTCCCCCCCCACACCGTCAAAATTGCACGGTGAGAGGAATGCTTTAGTGCTCGGTGGGATCCTGGAAGCGGCGATTGTCCGCAAGTTTTGGAAATGCCTTCAGGGTGCCGGTCACTTTAATCGGAGAAATCTGGACGGTGGGTAAGCCATCGATGCCGTCTATTGTCAGGCGGATGGTGAATTGGCCCGCTCGGGTGTAGGCGTGAGAAGCCTTGGGACTATTTGCGCTGGTTCCATCGCCGAAATCCCATTGATAGGCGACTGCGGGCACGCTGGCGCTTTCGATTTCCGACGAGAGATGGACGGTATCGCCGGCATTGGCGGTCGAGGGCACCTGCACCTTAACGGTTGGCGCAGTTGGGGGAACGGAGTCATCGATGAGCTTGATCACTTTCACCGATCTAGGGGCTTGATTGGCGATACGGACGATGCCGCCCGAGAGAGGGACGGGCACGTTCTCGTTCAGGACGTCTGTTGCTGTAAACATGTGCTGTTCGGGCAGGCCGAGTTCAGCCAGCTTTAACGTGTGCGACCGCGAGGTCTTTGTCCAATTAAAGATGGTCAAGATGGCCTGTCGCGGGCTCTCTCGGAGAAAGAAGATGCTGGGCTGCTCGTCCTCGGGCTCATAGGTCATCAGATCGAACGGCGTGGAAGCCCGTCCAATCTTGGCCATGTTGAGCAGGTCTGTGTTCTCTACCAGCGCCAGGCGATCCTTCTGTGATCCGAGGACCAGCATGTCGTCGCCGATCTCATACATGCCGCCCGAAACAGCCGAGAGAGCAATGGAGGCCTGGGCCGCGGACAGTTCGAGGGACGAAGGCAGGTCCGGAATCTCGGAGAAGGCCTGGGCTGTGGTATTGAAGGCGTCAGGATCATTCACAAAGAAATTGCGATGCATGTAAAAGCGGGCGGCGATCCCAGAAGCGGCCTGCTTGGTAGCCTCAAAAGCATGTGCAGTGTCTGTGGAGACGCGGCCGGTGTCGACCAGTCCCACCGCGTTGAGCATGGGGCTGCCGTCCTTGTCGAGGACTACATCGTCACCGACAGTGTCGCGGATGATTTTCAGGCCAATGCGCTGCGCTTCGAGAGCGGTGGTGTTGGGCCGGTAACGGTAGCCTTCGATGGCGGTGGTGTCCATGAAATCGAGTTTGATGAAACGGACTCCCCATTCCCGAACCAGGGTTTTGTAAGTCTGACGCAGATATTCCTCGGCGCCGGGATGTGTCGTATCCAGCGTGTAGAGGAAATCCGTTTTCTGATTCCAGACGTCGCGACTGGGAATGGGCTCTCCTTTGGCGTTGTGGACGAGCCAATCCTTGTGGTGTTCGTAGACCCAAGCGCGACTGGTTACTTCGAAGGGGCCGGTCCAGATGCCAAAGGTCAGGCCATCTGCCGTAATGCGGTGGCCGACGAAGCGCATACCATCGGGAAATTGCGTGGCGTTGGCGGTGGCGTACTCTCCGCGGGCGTATTGATAGCCTTCATCAATCTGAAAATATTTGTAGCCGAGTGATTTCAGATGCTCGGCTTGCCAGTCGGCATTGGCGAGGGTCACGCCTTCGTTGATACCGCCGTAGAACGCGGTCCAACTCCACCAACCGATTGGAGTCTCAATGGAGATCCGCGCGTGATGCAGGCGCCGGATCGCATCGCCGTAGGTCACCAGTTGATTGTGGTAGTCGGGCCCGGCTTGAAGCATCAGGCGCTCGGAGTACAGGTCGGCTCCGGCTGCTAGGGAGAGACTCAGTTCGATCTGATCCTCGGTAGGAGCATTCTTCAGATCGAACTCCTTTTGCACTTCCGTGGTGCCAGTCGAGTCAACAAGAAAGGATGCAATTTTCGTTTCCGCGCCCGCAGCTTGCAAGTGCACCAGAGTGAGAAATCGGTCGGAACTGAGCGCACCAAGGAAGAGGCTCTGTTTGCTCTCGCGGTTGTAGATGAGTTGACTGCCTGCGCCACGGTGCATCCCGCCCGGTGCCTTTCCCAAGTCGTAAAGATGAAGTGCAGGCCAGTCTTCGCTGAAACTGTCGGAGAGGATGCGATCAGAGGCGGGAGGACCACTCAGGTTGAGCAGTGGATCACCAACTGCTTCGATGCATCGGATGGCTTGCACGGTGAGTTTCTTATTGGTTGTGTTGCGTACTTGTAGCTGGACAGCGGCATAGGGATGCTGGTCATAAACTTGGGCGATGTAAGCGAGATCGGGTTTTCCCTCCAGTCCAGTGAAAGTGACCGAAACCGCGTGCCCAGAACCGAGTTCATCGGTGAACATAGATTCGGAAACCTGGTGACGTGGGTAGTCACTCGAACGCAGCCACTGAAGATTGATCTCGGCCGCCACACGGCTAGTGAATATCGGCTGACCATCACGCAAAGCCAGTTGATACGATCCATCTTGCGTGTTGACGGTGACGGACAGCCTATCGTTCGTCAACTGTTGGGCCGCCGAGGGCGCGGAGACCATCAGAGACCCAGTGATCATTGCAAATCCAACTCCGCAAATCAGTCCGCAGGTCTTTTTCAACACGGCGTTTGCCTCTCTTCCGCAAAAGTAATTCCTGGCTGAGGCCAATACTACACCGGCGACGCGTGATTCAGTGACGCAACGAAGCGAGGGTGGAAGTCCTGCTCGCGATCGGTCGAGAATTTGCTAAGTCCCGGGAATGGTCACTCACGGGTGAGGCGTAGTTCCGTTCGACATCCGTACTCAAGCGAGTGTCTCGGGTAGCGCTTCGCGACGTCGAGCGATCCTAATTTGGCGTGCCCCGCAGAGTAGCGTGTTTCTTGACACCATATAAAAGAGAGCTCTTGTCGGAGTAGCTTTGCGTGCTGAGCTTACCTGCTATGCTCGTTTGGCCCTCACGTTCGCAACGCGAATGATTATGCGCTTGCCAAGCGCCCTAGATGCCCGGCGGATGGTATCGAGCGGCACCGACATATTCCGAGGGTCAGGTCGATGTTGAAGAGCACTGGTGCGATTCGATTCTGCGCCAGGTTCGTCCACACTTCATAACTGCCATCACCCAAAGGCTTGCACACGGGCATGCCGATGGGCTAGCCAAACTTTGCCATCTTTACATTCTCGCCGAAGTTCGACGGAATCGGTATTCCCGTTCAGTTTCTGCATCACCCTAGTCTGAATGGGGCTCCGGGTGACGGGCTCAGTCGAACAAAGCGCAGCTAATTCGGTGTTGATTGTGTGTGAGCGGCCCGAATGAGACGGACGTGTCTAATTGGAGTGGTGAGGACTCGATTCCCAAACTCCAGCCGGAGGCCGGGCGCAGCAATGATGTTCTGCTTAATGGCACTGCCGCCCCACGTACAGCCGTTGATGCTCACTCTCTGAGGCGAAGTGCCTTGTCGGTCGAACCAGCCACCCCAAACCCAGAAGTGCGTTTCGCTAAGCGCCCAGAGCGTATAGAGAGAATTTTTCGTCGTAACCATCACCCGGTCACCACAGCGTAGGTCCTCCTTTCGGACTTCCTCGAGGGAATTCGCGTGGTCGGTAATTGCTTTCAGCGTCTGGGCGATGACGGTCAAGTCTCAGCCTCTGAAATGCATATTGCACTGCTTCGGGCCGACTAGTCAACGCGCAACAGCACCGGGGCTGAGCGTTCCTGATTGTTCACAGATGGGGATAGACTCTCGCTCCATACCTATTCTTCTGGGCTCAGCGAGCGCCTCGCTGCGATCTTTCCGTTGAGCGGGACCTCCTCCTCTTAGGGCCAGACGGCTTTCAATGAAAGGAGATAATAGATGGTCGAGATTATGAAGGATCGCGTTGGATCTTGTGATTCACACTTGACTCAATTTGTTGAGGCCTTCCCATTGCCCGTGCCGCCATAAATGGTAATGAACTGGTTCGCAACGTCCTCCTGCTTCAAAGTGGCACGAACGCCTAGGGCGAACAAAGGGCTAGGTATTGGTTCCTCCTTGCGGCGACGCATAAGGACGGGCGGGCGTGGAGCCGAGGCTGCTCTTCCGGATAAGTCCCGCTTCAGCGACCGAGCAATCGAGGCGGCGGCGTCCAGCACGCATCTGGACAGTTCCGGCACGATTTCAGTGGAATTCATCCCATGAACGGATACCAGAATCTACCCGGATTGGGTCTATCTCGCCACGTGCGCGTGGGGCGCCTGTCTTGACAAATTTTTTGGCGGCCCGATACATCTCTGCGGTGGCTCGGTATTTCACTTGGTGTCTGTTCGGGTATGCATAAAGAGTGAAGCCTCCGTCGGCTTCGGCATTCGCAAACGTGGCCCTGCAGCGGTCCATTAAGAGGCCAAGGGCTTTGTCTAACACGGCAGCACGATGTAACATTTGGCCTTCCTTCGCGCAGTTCGCGCCGAAAACCAAGACAGCGGCAATCCCCGAAAAAGCTAGCAAACGCTATCCTATTGACCGCAAGGGGTTTAGCTTTTCTAGGGCAGCTTTGGCACGAGAAGCTTCACAGATGTCGGTCGAAGCTGGCGCAAGTCGAAAATACCCACTGCTCCGCAGTGATCGCAACGCCGTTCGACCGTCCCTGCGGGAAGTTTCTCTTCGGCTTTCACCCCTCGATCATCGACGATGTGTCTGACATCCCGATACCCGACCATCCCGCTGCACTTCTTGCATCGCGCGGCCCAATACATGGTGTCTGTCATAGAACCCCCAGCCTACGGTTCACGCAAGATGTGGCCCGTCCACGCCTAGGGGTTCGATTGGTTTATCCGTGCGCAAAGGTAATGCTTTCTGACCGAGATGCGATCTTACGAGGGAAAAGATGGAGCTGCGAGAGAAGCTGAACCAACATGCTCGTGGAGAAGAAAGGCTTGAATCAGGCAGCCCCACTTACCGTTGGTCAGAGCGTACTCTCTAGTACCGCGACTAACAAGCGATTAAACGCAAGGTTCATCAGGGTGGGTTCAGGTACGAAGCATGTTAATCGGTCGCAATCACAGAATGAAATCCTGTTCGAGGCCCATCGACCCCAGATCTTGAGACAGCGTGAAAGTGGGTGATCACTCGTGGAGCACCACGCTCAAGAGAGAAGGGTTGATCTCAATTCCGCCGTTGTACTTGATGAAGCCCAATTTCCTGAACTTGTTCATGAAAAAATTTACCCGCGAACGCGTGGTCCCGATCATTTCCGCCAGCATTTCCTGCGATACCTTCGGGATCACTCCGTGGGGCTGGTCTTCTCTACCGTAGCGGGAAAGCAACAGAAGGGTGCGGGCAAGCCGTTTCTCACTCGAATTGAATAGCTGATCGATCAAGTCCTCCTCGATTCGAATGTTCCGTGCCAGCATGAAGGTGATGAACCGGTTGGACAGGGCATGCTGCTCGTGAAGTACCTTGAGCATTTGACTCTTATCGATGACCAGCACAGCGCTGGGTGTAATCGCAGTTGCCGTCCCCATGCGAATGGACTGACCTGCCAGGCAGCCTTCACCAAAGAAGTCACCTGGTCCAAGAATGGCGACGACCGCCACTTTGCGGACATCATTAACGACGGTGAGCCTCACGCCGCCTGCTTGTAAGTACATTACGCATGTGGCGGCATCACCTTGAGAGTAGATGATCTCCGTTCGCTTAAACGTTTTAGCTTCTCTCGCCACCCCGGCCGAATCGAGAAAAGCTTGGGCATCGAACACGGAGTCCTTTACATTTTTGGGTGCTTTGACCATCGCAGCCAGGTGAACCCTCAACAACAATCTATCTGCAACCGAGGGTTACCGTCTGTAGGGTATCGAACACTGTCGGCAGGCTAGTTGAGTCCAATGTCGTGATTATACTGTTTGATTACTTCGTAACACTCGCAGGCACACTCTTCGAGTTTCGCGCGGTCTAGAATCTGCAGTGCACCCCGCGTGTACTCGATAATCTGCTTGTCCTGTAAAATACCAGCTGCCAAGCTCACGGTGGGTCGGTCCGTCCCAAGCATTGTCGCAAGGAAATCATGGGTGATAGCGAGCATCGGGGAATCCACTCTGTCCCGAGTGATGAGTAGCCAGCGCGCGAGGCGCTGTTCAATATTGTGAAGCCGATTACACGCGGCCGTTTGTGCGAACTGCATCCCCTGAACTACTGCATAGCGCGTCAGTATCCGTTGCAGCTCTGGAGCCGATGGCAAGGCGCTTTGCAATGCGGCAATTCTCACCCTGAACCCGTCTCCTGCGATTTGTACGATCTCTCGCACTTGGTTTCTGTTTATCCCAACCGCCGCCTGTATCCCTGCAAACCCTTCCCTGCCAACCTCCCCTACTTCAACAGTCTCTCCATCTTGGGTCGCAATAACAAGCGACACCATGCCTGTGTTCGGAAAATGCACAAATTCTAGCGGCCGGCCAGGTTCGTAGAGACTAAGATGGTGAGGCATGCTAAGAAATTCTAGATGCGGACGAATCAGGGCGTACTCCTTGTCCGGAATTGACAAGAGGATCTTGTTGCCTACACGGTTCCCCTCGGTGGTTGTTCGTTCGTTCGGCTGCATGATTTTAAAGTCTCTCCTTATCGTGGCGTAGCGGCGGTTATATGGAACCAGCAGGCTCGCGGCACCGCAAATATTGGTCCAACCTGTTTGAAAGCCCGTCATTGAAATGGCTTTCAATATCTTCATGACTCAGCAGGTTTCTTGGGTTGCTCAACACGACCGAATAGACGACCCCATTCGCTGCAATCTGCGCGGTGCTAAATGCTGCATCTTCCGGTGGTTCTTGGTGGATGAATTTCACCTTCCTGCCGTCTTCAAGTTTCTTGATCCACTCTTGGTCTGTCATTTTCAGAACTCTTTGGACGAGGTGCAAGACGACTCGCTCCTGCCGAGTCGCCGGGCTGACTTCCGTAATCCTGGGGTTTGACTTCTTTGGTTGTGACGGTAACCGCAACGTGCGTGCCGCTTCGGAGCCTTAAACCATCGCCATGTTCGCCCGTTAACGTATTTTCAATGCGGAGTCCTCCCAGCATTCATTCATCATGACATCGAGACGGGAGGCCTGCAGCCCCATTTCGCACAGTCGCGAAACCGGGCATGCTCCAATCCTGCCCTTCACATCGATGGTAAATGCGTTTTACCAGGCAATTGAACATAGCAGCATGTTGAGCATAAGGGAGGTGTATAGAAGGGAACAGACAAGCGGACCTTGACGTAATAACCTTACTCTGTTTAGGGCCTACTCGTAGGAAGAAAGCCCGGTGTGAATATGTGGCAGAAAAACTGTCCAGTTTGTCAGAAACCCTTGGAAAAGAAGGATCCGGCGGAGACGGTCCCCTGCCCCTGCGGCAAGTATGTCTGGAAGGGATAGCGATGCACGGTCATTGCTCCTCATAGACACCGGCAACTCCACCAGAAAAGAAGTGACTCGGGATGGTGTCAGCAATTGTTCGGTCACATGGCTTACACTGCTATCCCTGCTAATGCAGGTCACGCCCAGACTCCAGTCGCAGCAAGCTTTTGGGAGAGAATATGGCCAGTAGGGAGTGTGCATCCGAAAACCTGCAGACCTTATTTGTCCGTTCCTAAAGCGACTTACCAACCATTCATTCTGCTTCAGTAGGTCTTCTGGCTGATACTTGCCGGCGCTGTCGAGGCGGAAATGTTCGAGATGGGTAGAAGCCCCAGTCGCTTCCGGCATTCCTCGAGCATACTTTCGGTACGCGTCGCTCCTACTCGGCTAACACCGATCTCCCGGACCTTGAGCAGGGTCTCCAGATCGCGAATGCCACCGGCAGCCTTCACTTGCACGCTTGGTGGTGAGTGCTTGCGCATCAATTCGAGATCCGGGAAAGTCGCCCCACTCGGGGCGTAACCGGTCGAGGTCTTTACCCAATCCACTCCCAGGACTCCGCAGATCTCACACAAGCGAATCTTGGACGCATCGTCCAAATAGGCATTCTCAAAGATGACCTTTATCTTCGCCCCACCCGCATGAATCGTCTCGGTAAGTGCAAGAAGCTCATCCCGGATATACTGCCACTCCCCGCTCCTGGCTTTGCTGATGTTGATCACCGCATCCAACTCCTGTCCGCCGTCTTCGAGCGCCTGCTCCGCTTCCGCAAATTTGATGGCCACCGAGTTGACACCGTGAGGGAACCCAATGGTCGTACTCGCACGAACGGTAGTTCCGGAAAGGAGCTCTGCGCACCGTGCCAGGTAGAACGGCATAATGCAGACACTTGCGACGTCATATCGAACTGCCAAGGCGCAACCCGCTTCGAGTTCCTGAGTGGTCAAGGTCGGGTTCAGTAGCGAGTGATCAATCATCTTTGCTATGTCTTCGTAGGTATAGGCAGTCATCAAAGTCCATCTCCGAAGTTTGACTTAGGTCAAAAAGCTTCCCACTCTGATTGAGATGCTCGCCGCACAAGTCGTGGCAAGTTTTGTGGAAGCGCCTGAATCGCAGACTAAGTCTAGCAACAGGGAAATCCGATTCCCAGTTCGTTCACCGAAGCGGGTCCCCTCTGCGACTCGCATCCATCCTCCAGAGTTTCCGGGACGGCCGCCGACCTTAGCCCCGAGTCTACGCCGCGTCAACTGGGCCGGAGGAAAAAAGGGAGTTATGATTTGAGTCACGCGACCGACCATCAAGTGGAGGAATCCCATGGGTGAGATGATTCATTTCAATCGACCGGATGGAAAGACCTGCCCGGGCTATTTGGTGACTCCCAAGACGGGATCGAGCGGGCCTGGCTTTGTGGTCATTCAGGAATGGTGGGGACTCAACGATCAAATAAAAAAGACCGCGGATCTGCTCGCCGGTGCCGGCTACCGGGCGCTGGTGCCGGATCTCTACCGAGGCAAAATCGCCACGGCCAGTGACGAAGCAAACCACCTGATGGCTAACCTCAACTTTCCTGATGCCGCGAGCCAAGACATCCGCGGCGCCGTGCAGTACTTGAAACAATTATCGACGAAGGTGGCCGTGGGTGGGTTCTGCATGGGTGGTGCCTTGACCATCCTGGCTGCTCTCCACGTGCCGGAAATGGACGCTGGCGCCTGCTTCTACGGGATTCCGCCCCTCGACGCCGCCGAGTTGAAGAAAATCAAAATTCCTCTGATTTGCCACTTCGCGAACAAAGATGACTGGTGTACGCCCGCCAAGGTGAACGAACTGGAGTCCGTGCTCAAACGTTCGAACTCACATTTCGAGCTCTATCGCTACGATGCGCAACACGCCTTCATGAACGAAGCCCGCCCCCAGGTGTATGACGCGGTGTCCGCAAAGACGGCATGGGAGAGGACCTTTGCGTTCCTGAAAAAGGAGCTCGCGTAAGGAACCTCAGCGGGTCTGATACAACGGAGGCGGATCAGAAGCATCGAATGCGTGTTGAGTTGGGATGGTCCTGCCCGAATTGCAGATAGCGTACAATTGCTTCTACCTGGAACTCCACAATAAAGCACTCCTGAAAGCGGGGTAGACTGATGCCCGAACTAATCGACTGGAAGGCGCCGCCGCGGCGCCGTCGCCTGTTTTTCGTCGTCCTTGCCATTGTTGCCTTCTTCTTTTTTAGCAGCCGGACTTCGCTATCGTACTACGTCAGCGCCCTGTGGTTCGGGTCGCTCGGCTACGGGGACGTCTTCCGGAAGTCACTCAGTCTTCAGTGGACGGTCTTTGCGGCATTTTTCGTTGTCACATTCCTTTTTCTGTACGGATGGATCCTGGCCCTGCGGCGGACGTACCAGCCCGATTTGCCGGACGATCACATGATCGTCGTCGCCGGGCAGCTGTTGAAGCTACCCGTCGCGCGTATCGTGCACCTCATCGGGCTTGTGGCCTCGCTGCTCATCGCCCTCGTGACCGGTGCCGGCATCATGACCGAGTGGCCGACGTTCGCCCTCTATTGGTACGCACCACCGAGTTCCGGTGGCGTCGTGGATCCGATCTTCGGCAGGCCGATCCATTTCTATCTCTTCACTCTCCCCGCATGGCAACTCATCACCGGCTGGCTACTGACGCTAGCCGTGATTGGCTGTGTAATCGCCGTTATCTTCATTATTATCACCGGTAGCACGCGGGCGCTCACGGGGCGCCGCAGCAGCTACACCCGATTGCCGTGGCGCGGGTTTTCTATTGCGTTTGCGTTCTTGCTGCTGACCCTCGCGATGCGCGTGTATATCAGCAGATTCGAACGATTGTTCGACGATCATACAGTCTTTGGCGGTGTGACCTACACGGACGCGCACGTCATGCTGACCGGCATGCTGGTAGTCTCGGTCGCGCTCGTTCTCGGCGCTGCGATTGCAGCCATCAATGTCGTGTCGGTGCCGCGCGTGCGCTGGCTGGTGGCAGCCGTCGCTCCGGCGGTGGTCTGCTATTTCGCCCTTCAGGTATTCGGCTGGTACGTCAACAGCTTTATCGTGAAGCCAAACGAACTGGTTCGCGAGCGACCCTACATTGCTTACAACATTGACCTGACCCGGCAGGCCTACGGATTGAACCGCCTCTCGCAGCGCGAATTTCCCGCCGAGACGACCGTCGAGTCGGCCGACCCGGAGAACAATCAGGCCACGCTGCAGAATATCCGGCTGTGGGACTGGCGCGCACTCCAGGACACGCTGCGTCAGATTCAGGAAATCCGCACCTACTATGACTTTCCCGACATCGACATCGACCGGTATGAAATCAACGGCACCATGCGCCAGGTGATGCTGGCCCCACGCGAGCTAAACGTCGCTAAACTTCCGGAGAGCAGTCGCAATTGGATCAACGAGAAGCTTATCTACACCCACGGTTACGGTATCACCATGAACCCTGTGAATGGGTTCACGCCGGAAGGACTGCCGACGCTGATTCTGAGTAATATGCCCATCCAGAGCACGGTTGAGAGCATCGCTGTAAGACGCCCGGAGATCTATTTCGGCGAGCTGACCGACACCGACGTGTACGTGAAGACGCGGCAACAGGAATTCAACTACCCGCAAGGCCAGACCAACAGCCTGACGTCCTATGAGGGCAACGGCGGCATCCTCCTCGGGGGTTTCCTTCGTCGCATCCTCATCGCGTCCGACCGTGGCGACCTCACGAAGCTCCCATTTAGTGACGACATCAACGGGCAGAGCCGGCTGCTGATGCTTCGCAACGTGCACGAACGCGTGTCCGCGCTGGCTCCGTTCCTCACTTACGATCCGGATCCGTATATGGTCGTCGGCGACGATGGTCGGCTGTCATGGATTATGGACGCGTTTACGACTTCAGACAGCTATCCCTATTCGACCCACTATGTTCTCGGCAATACGCTCGTTAACTACATGCGAAACAGCGTCAAGGTGGTCATCGACGCCTACGATGGGACCACCACGTTTTACGTATTTGACCCGCAGGACCCAATCATCGCGGCGTATCGCCAGATTTTTCCTACTCTGTTCAAGGATGCAGCGGCCATGCCGCCAGACCTGCGCAAACATGTGCGCTATCCAGAGATGTTGCTCAAACTACAGGCGTCCGTGTATGGCCTTTATCACATGACGGATCCGCAGGTGTTCTATAACCGTGAGGACCTGTGGACCGTCGCTTCGGAAGTGGGCATGGACGAGTCCGGTCAGCAGAAGACCCAGGCGATGGAGCCGAATTTCGTGCTAATGAAACTGCCGGGCGAAGCCGCGGTCGAGTTCGTGGAGATTCTGCCATTCACGCCGGCCAACCGGAACAATCTTATCGGCTGGATTGCCGGACGTAGCGACGGCGAAAAATACGGTACATCGATAGTCTATGACTTTCCGAAAACGAAGCTGGTCGACGGCCCCCTGCAGATCGAAGCACGAATCGATCAGAACGCACAGCTGTCAGGACAATTGACGCTGTGGAATCAGCAAGGTTCCCACGTGCGGCGCGGCACTCTGCTGGTGATCCCGTGCGGGCGCGCGCTGCTGTATGCGGAGCCGATTTATCTGCAGGCTGACCGCAGCCCGATGCCGGAGTTGCGCCTGGTGGTGCTCGCGCTCCAGGACCGGCTGGCCTACGGACCGACCTTCGATTCAGCGATGAGAGCTCTCTTTGCTGGAGAGGACTCCTCGGTGAGGGCAACGGCTGGCTCCGTGGGACCGACACCAAGCGCAGCGGCGTCTCCTGCGGCGACCAAGCCCGCCGAGGATCTGAACTCGCTCATCACCGGGGCCGCCAAAGACCTCGCCGATTACCAGCGACTAACCGCGGAAGGCAAGCTCGGGGAAGCTGGACAGAAGCTTGAACAGTTGAAGCGAAAGCTCGACGAGCTGAATGCCCATCAAAAATGACTGTGTTTCTGAACAGTACCTTTCGACAGACTGACAGCTCTAATGTTGCTGTAACGGCGCGAAGCGTCTGGAAAAATTCGGGGTTGGATCGATGAGGGAACAATCGAAAGTGCTCCATGCCCTTCGCGCGCGAGGGTCGGACGCTGATTGCAACCTTTTACTGGAGAGCGGTGAGGTATTCCATAAGGCGCCTCCCGAGAAGTTGCGCTGAGCTTCGCCATGTCCCTTTGTTCGACTGCCCTCGCGAACTCTTTTGTCACTTCTTAGTTCAGAAAGAAGCCTCCCGGTGAGGGATAGGGGCGTCCGGAGCTTTCGGATGAGGGCTGGGTCGGCCCGTCTAGACGCCAAGGGGGAAGGTGTAGGAATTACTGAGGGAGCGGAGTTCCCGGGCCAAGCGCCTTGCGGGACCGTTTGCATAGCGGCCAACGGTATCGACTGAAACTCGAAATATCCCAGTCCAGATCAAGCCCACGGATGACTCCTGCTGGTCATTGGCTTGCGGTGCGAATAGTTTGGTTGCAGCGTTAGTTAAGGCGCCAATCGACGCCATCGCGCGGGTAGCTTGGGAACCCGGCAGGACAGCGACTACAGAGACGTTGACTGCGTCTTCGGTAGCAACGGGCTGGTTGAAGGGTGCGACGTTGGGGCCGTCGTCGAAAGTGGTGTTTTCAATTTCCTGAGCTCTTGTGGCGCCGCCGAACGATAGCACTGCTACAAATCCTGCGATTGCCAAATGCGTCCGAATCAAGTTCTCGAATTTCATGGTGTTTCTCCTTCCGGTCTCCGCTACTTCTCTCTTCCGTGCGCCCACATTGCCCTAGTCTCCGTTTTCCATCAATGCACTGAAGGTGAACTCATGGTGAACTCCGGATGGACTAACAAAAGGTTCCTGGTCGTTTGGAAATTTCAGGACCGGGTTATCTGACCTCACAAGAACCAAAATTACACAAAGCCCTTGGGGCATCCATGGTTGGCGTCGCAAGAGCAATATCTGTCCTGGATTTCTTTAGAACGATGTGCAAAACGTAGATGGCATCCTGAAAACGCACGCCATAGAGCTGCCCCACCATCTTGTGCTTCGCCACTACCGAGCCGTTGTGCATGGCGCCCGACGCTTTCGCGATTCCGAGATATCCGGGGAACCTCGGAGGCCGGTCATTTTCTCGACCAGAATACAGTAGTAGATCGGGGTAACAGACTTGGGCTGGCGTCGAACTTGACTGGCGGTATACCCACTCTGCCACCATAGCGGCCTCTTTTGTAACAAGGAGCGGGCGTGACTCCGGGCCTTAGCGCCGTCGGGGCCATTGGAAATCTCCACGTAGTGCCCAACCACGATGACACTCTCCCACTCATCGTGGGCACGGATTTCATCGGCCTCTACGCAAACCAGAGGATTCTGCCGCATCCACAGAATCTTTTGCCCCATCGTCGAAAAGGAGTACAGGCGATCGGCGTCAAAGCAGAAATAGATCGGCACGATGTAAGGTCGGTCATTTGACGCGCATGCCAATCTGCCAAAGCCGAGACGCACGAGGATCTCACGACATTCCTTACTCCGCATTCTCGTGATCAGCATGAGGCGTCCCCTTTGCCCTTGCCCCGAGGGGCAGCTTACACCAGTTATTTCATCGAGCGCCCAACAAACCATCCTTGCGACCGCCGTGCTACTGGCGACTCGTTTACTAGTTCCATAACCACGCAAGAGCCATTGGCAGCCTTTTCGACCCACACTTCAATCTAATTGACACATTTATATGGTTTTTGGGACCATTTGCTAACTGGAAATATTGAGCCCGGCGTTTTTGGCTTGAGCGCCGGAGGGTCTCAATTCTAGCTCGACTTGGTAGTGTGACCGTGACTTAACCAGTGCCCAGGGCGGTGGGTGATGAGTGAGGCTTTCCGTTAGAATTCACCGCGATCTGAAGCCTGCCGGGCAACCGTCTCTCGGCGGTCGCTGCTCCGACGGGCTTTCTTTTGCTCACGGCTCCGCCCCGTGCTAGCTACATCTGAGGCTTATTTCGTGACCACGAGCTATCCTACAGCCCGGAGTGAGCGTTGAAAAAGTTGGGCAAATATGAGGTTCTCGGAGAGTTGGGCCACGGCGCTATGGGGGTGGTTTACCGTGCCCGCGATCCGATTATCAATAGGCTCGTAGCCCTGAAGACTATTACCACGGGTGTGGCTGACGATCCCGCGCTGTTGCAGCGTTTCTACCGCGAGGCGCAATCGGCAGGTGGCCTTCAGCATCCCAACATTGTAACCATCTATGACATGGGTGAGGCCGAAAGCCTTCCCTATATCGCCATGGAGTTGGTGGAAGGAGAAAATCTCGAGCAGTTAATCGCTCGCCGCTCCAGTCTTCCCCTCACCTTAAAGCTTGTTTACGCCATGCAAGCTTGTCGTGCCTTCGACTATGCCCATAAACGGGGCATTGTGCACCGTGACATTAAACCCGGCAACGTCATGCTCAGCAAAGACGGTAACGTAAAGGTCGTGGATTTTGGCATCGCTAGGGTCCTGGATAATTCACGAACCCAGACCGGTATGTTGATTGGCACCTTTGCCTACATGTCTCCGGAACAATATCATGGCGAACACGCGGACGGACGGTCCGACATCTGGTCGTTCGGTGTCTTGGTTTACGAATTGCTCTCCTACCAAAAGCCTTTCACCGGCCCCACTCCCGCAAGTCTCATGCGCAGCATATGCGACGATGATCCGGACCCGCTGACCAAGATTCTGCCGGAATGTCCCAATGAGCTCGCGGCGGTCGTCTCCAAGATGCTGCGTAAGTCTCCGGGTGAACGTTACCAGTCTATGGAGGACGTGCTCCTCGATTTGGATCCGATCTGCAAAACACTCCAGTCGCAATCGGTTGCTGACCTTGTGGAGGAGACCCGCCAACTGTTCGACCAGGGGCGTTTTGCCGAAGGCCGCGACCTCGCACGCCAAGCTCTTCAACTCGAGTCTGGCAATCAACAAGCCCGCGCGCTGCTGGAGAAAGCCAACTTAGAACTTAAGCGACTTCAGAATCGACCGAAGGCTCAGGAGTACGTGGAAAAAGGACAGGCCCTCCTTGGAAAGAGAAAGCTCGAGGAAGCCAAAGTGGCGGCCGAAAGTGCGCTGCAACTCGACTCCAGCTATGTGCCCGCCGAAGACTTGCGACGCGCGATCCTGAAGGAACTTGATCGTATTCGATTGCTGGCCGATTGGCTGGAGGCGGCCAAGCAAAAACTAGCGGAGGGACTGCCCGATGAAGCGGAAATTCTACTGGCCAAAGTATTAGAGGCGGAACCCTCCGACCCGCAAGCGAAGAATCTCCAGCAACAGGTACTGCAGGAGCAGGCAGAACGCGAAAAAGACCGCCGCCTTCAGGAAGCCTTGAAACGAGCGCGCGAGCTCTGGACCCAACAGAATTACACTGCATGCCTGAAACTCCTGCAGGATCTGGAACAACAGTTCCCAGCGGAAGAGGAAGTCTCGCGACTAGTCGAAACCGTTCGGGAAGACCAGGTAGAACAACAGAAGCAGCAAGACTTGCTTGAGTCGCGAAACCTATTCGCGGCTGGACGCCACGATAGCGCGATCACTATTCTTGCCGAGCTGCAGAGGCAATTTCCGAGTGACGAAGAAATACCTGGACTTCTGGAAGATGTTCGTAAGGACCAAATGAATCAACGCCGGCTGGTCGGACTGGCCGAGGCAAGAAGCCTATTGGCGGCCGGGCAATTTGACCCGTGTATTTCTCTCCTGGCCTCTCTGAACAAGAGCTTCCCCGACGACCAGGAAATTCTCAAGATTCTGGAATCCGCCCACCAGAACAAAGTCGAACAGCTCCGCCAGCGAGGCGTCACGGAAGCCGGCAAGCTCTTGGCCGCGCGGCAATATGAAGAATGCATCGCTTTCTTGACCAGCTTGGAGAAACAGTTTCCGGGCGACGAAGAAATACTGGCCTTGCAGAAAGCAGTTCGCGAGGAACGAGCGGAGCAGGAGAAGCAGCAAGGCTTGGAGGAAGCTGGGAACCTCCTCACGGCTCGCCGCTACGACGAGTGCGTTGCCCTCTTAGCGTCCCTGGAAAATCGGTTCCCCGGCGACGCTGAGATCCCCAGGCTCCAGAATGCGGTACGAGAAGATCAGGCAAAGCACCGAAGGCTGCTGGGCCTCGAACAGGCGCGGAATTTTCTGGCTTCCAAGAATTACGAAAAGGCTGCGGTGCTCCTGGCTTCTTTGCAACAGGAGTTTCCTGAAAACGACGAAACTCGAAGGTTGCTGGAGTCCACGCGCAAAGAACAGGCGGACCAACGTAGAAAGGAAGGGCTGGCCCAAGCTCGCGATCTTTTGGCGTCCCGGCGCTACGATGACTCCATCACGCTTTTGACCCAGCTTCAGGCTGAATTTTCTGGTGACAGTGGCGTTGGCCAGTTACTGGAATCCGCTCGAAAAGAGCAGGCCAAGCATCGCCAAAGCGAGGGACTGGCCCGCGCTCGAAGTCTTTTGGCCGCTCGGCAATACGACGAGTCCATCACTCTTCTAAGTAAGCTTCAAGCAGATTTTCCTGGCGAGACGGAAATCGCCAGGCTGCTCGGCACGGCCCGTGAAGATCTCGCCGAGCATCAAAAACAACAAAAACTCGCGGATGCCAGGAGCCTGCTTGCCGCTCAGTCGTTTGGGGAAGCGCTTGCAATTCTGGACAGTCTGGCCGCCGCTCATCCGAAAGATTCCGCTGTTGGCAAGCTTCGTACCCTCGTGGAGCGGGAACAGGACAAGCACGTCAAAGGGCAAAAGCTACAGCGAGAGTTGGACGCTCTGAAGAAATTGATGGGTGACAAAAAGTACCCCGCCGTCATCGTCCGGGCAAAAGAGCTTCTTAGCGAGTTCCCGTCCGACGCAAACCTCATGCGCCTCGCCGAATTTGCAATCGGCCGGCAGGCTGACATTGAAAGGGAATTGCTCTTCAAGCACAGGTTTGAAGAGGCGAAAGGATTTTTCGATGCTGGCCGCTTTGACGACGCCATGCGCGTCGTCAAAACCGCCCTCAAGACTTTCCCCGCGAACGCGGAGCTTCAGAGTCTTTACCAGCAGTCTGAGATCAGACAAAAGAAACTACAAGTACGCCAACAAATCGAGCAGCGCATCCGCGAAGTCAGGGTCAAAATCAACCGGGAAGAACTCAGTGAAGCCGTCGACTTGGCGAAACAAACCCTGACGACTCTTGGGCCGGACACCGATCTGACGCATTTGTTGAATTCCGCGCAGGTTGAATTGCAAGCGCGCGAGAAGAAAAGATCCCAGGAGCAAACCCTCGAAACAATCCGAACTTCGATTGAGTCCGGCGACCTCGATGGCGCCAGTCGCACGATTGATGAAGTTCTCGAGGCCCAGACCATAGACTCTTTTGATCCCCGAATCCAGAGGCTAACGGAGCGGATCAAAGAAGCGAAAACGCCACCAGCCGCAGGTCCGACGGGGCATCCTCCGCCGGTCCTCCCGACTCTTTCCAAAGAGTATGCCTTTCTACAGGCTACGCCGCTTCCAGAGAGGCCTCCCTTATTGGAGAAGACTCCGCCTCTAGATTCCACAACTGCCGCGGCGCAGTTTTCGGCGAGCACACCTACACTTCCTCAACGTGCTGCACCCGAAAAAACGGCAGAACCTGTGCCTGTGGCTCCACAAGAAGTTGTGCCGCCTCTTCCTCAAACTTCCACTCCCCAAGCCAAATCAGAGAGTCCCGCGCCGCGCCTGCCTTCCGTCAAGATGGACCTTCCGCAAAGTCCCTCGCCCGTCGTGTCGCCCGTCGAGGTGCAGGCGCCACCCGCGCCGCAGCCGGCATCCGTTCCTCTCTGGCAAAGGCCGACGGTCCTGATAATCTCGGCATTAGTGCTATTGTCCGCGATGTGGTTCGCAGTTCGCTCCTTGAACGTGAAGCCACGCCCCGCGGGTCCGCCTGTGGCCAAAGCGGTTCAACAACCCCCGCAACCTCATGTCGATCCCTTGCAGACGGAACAGCGGAAGGATTTGGATTCTGCCGATAGCAAGATCGCAGAAAACGATCTCGATGGAGCCGTGCAACTATTGCAGCAAGCAGCGGCACTCAACGGTCCGCTCACATCTGAAATCCAAAAAAAGTTATCCGAGATCGAAGAGTCCAAGAAGGATGCTAATCTTCGCCAGCTTCGTCAGAGTGAAGAACTACTTTGGCGGCGAGCGATCAGCCGCGCCGGCGTGGGACACTATGCGGAGGCGGCGAAGGATCTAAAGGAAATCCTGGCTCTGCCCTCGGGCGGTGTCCACAGAGACGATGCTCAGCGGTATTTAGAAAAGACCATCCCCCAGCAGAAACTCCAGGACAGTCTGGCCGTCCAAGTGCGACAAAGCTTGGCACAAGGGGATTTCCAGTCCGCCCGTCGCGCTGCCGACCAATTCAAGGAGAATGGCGGCAATCCAGCAGAATTGGTCGCCGGGATCGATCAAGCGGAACAGGCCCAGCTCAAGCAATTGGAGAGTCAGTTTGACCAGCTAAAGCAACGCGACGACGACTCTACGATCCAACAACTGAGAGCATTGCAGTCAAAATTTCAGGCGCTGGGAAGTGATGGCGGCCCGCAGTCCAGCGAAGCCCTGAGTTATGCGAACAACATTCCCGGAACAATCGCTGATGTTCGGACCCGCTCCGAGAGAAAAATTGCGGATGCAGCGTTTCAACAGATACTCCAGAGATATCGGCATGCCGCCGGGACGAACGACAAGAATGGGCTGGCCGCGGCAAGAAGCGACTTCCAGTCGGTGATTCAAGATGGCGGGCCGCACGCCGGCGAAGCTCAGAAGTATCGCACGGAAATCGACAACAAGCTCGCAGAGCTAAATCAACCAGCGGTCCCTCCTCCCCAGCCGCCCGCAAAAATCGACAATTCTCCATCCTTAAAAGTGGACAACGATGGCGACGTCCGTGGGGTCATCCAGCGCTATGCACAGGCTTATAATCAAAGGGACGCTGACGCCCTGTTGCAACTTTGGCCGGCGATGGGAACACGATATGCAGCCATCAAGACTGCCTTCGAAAAGGCAAGTTCCATCCGCTTCCAGATTGACATTCGCAGTATAGAGTTCAGCGCCGACGGCGCCAAGGCAGTCGTTAAGGGCCAAATATCCCAGGACTACACGCTAAAGGGGGGCCAGATGAAACATTCGAAGGACGCAACAGTTCTCCATTTGGCGAAATCCAATGGCACTTGGCTCATAACCGAGGTGAACTAAGGGAGCGCTCCGCGGGAGCAGTTCATCGGCTCGGTGACTCACATTGAGCGATCAAACACCCTCCAGAGTTCGGCGAAGGCTGAATTCCAGGATCAACAGGTAACTGAAATTCCTGTTGCGCCGAAATGCGGTATCAGGTCTACGGACTCATTTTGTTATCTTGTAGGAACACCTTTGCGCAGGGCGTCCTTTCCAGTTTTGCACTCGTCACCTAAGCGGTTGGCATCCGGGAGTCGCAACTATCCGTGGCTTCACCCGGCTCCGGCATCAGTTCCATCCCCGATCCTGCGCTTAGAATGTTCTCTTCCTTGACCAAAGAAACCCTGGGTCCAATTCCTTGAGGAGTAAGCAATGGGGCGTTTTGAGCGAGGGAGCAAGAACTATACTTTGGCCGCGCAAAGTGATTGGGTTCCTCGCCCGGTATTCACTTGAGAGCTAGATCCGTAGGCTTGACAAAGCAAAGACGGCAGGTAAGACTGCCACTCACTTCAAGGGGGTAATCATGGTAAAGCTAGCTGCGTTGATCACTCTCGTCGTTGTCTTTGGTTGCGCCACTATCTCTGCGCAGCAGGGTCCTTGCGCGGTTCAAAGCAGTCAGCTCGCGTGCGTGATTCCTCAGGAGTATGGCTCAAAAAGCGGAAGTGCATTCAATTTCACGCAGGTACTGTACCCCGCTGGGTTTCATACCACGCACTTCTCAAGTGACTTCTCGACGACCCTGGAACCTCTCACTGCGGCGATTGGCCGCCAGGCAAACCTACTGCCTTTGGCCTCGCCCTCGTCCGGAATCATCTTGGTCTATGATTCGTCTCTTAAAACGTTCGTCACAAGCACAGACAGCTTGGGGCCGATCCTTGGCGAGCGCGCGGAAACTATCGGGCGCCATCGGTTGTTCATCGGGTTCAGCTACCAGTTTTTTGATTTTGACAAAATAGACGGCGTAAATCTGCGCGATTTTCCGGCGATTCTTACCCACACAGACGACGATCACGATAACACGCCTATCGGGGCCACAACACCCACAAACTGTTCGATCAATTCTGCTCGTGGGCAGAATCTCGGCGGGTGTGCCTTTGTTCGCGACCGAATAGATACGATAAATTCGATCAGTCTAAAAGTTAACCAGTACACCACCTATGTAACATATGGGCTTACTCGTCGGATCGACGTTTCAATGGTGATTCCTATCGCAAACGTTCGGATGTCGCTCTACTCCCAGGACACAATTGTACCTGGCACAAATGGACTCATTACACCCGCTCCCGGCAGCCCTAACGCTACGTGCCTCGGACCCGATGGTCCGACGTACCAAGTTTGTAACCAACAAACCTATCCCCCAACGGGACCCTTTACGAATGGAGCTCCTTACTTTTTCCATCTGTTTAAAGATTGCCCGAACACCAGCCCTCCGTCTGGTCTGGCGGGACTTGCACCCCAATGCTTGAACCATACATTTCCCGATCCCTCGTGGACGGGCAACGGCAGCAGCCCTAGGAATGCGGCAAGCGGGATCGGCGATGTGGTTGCGCGGGTGAAGTGGAACGCATGGGAGGGCGAACGGGCCGGTTTCGCCGCGGGTGTGGACGTGCGTTTTCCGAGCGGCAATGCCCTAAACTATCTAGGTTCCGGATCATACGGTTTTAAGCCATTCGCGGTCTTTTCCTACCGTTGGTGGGTCTCTCCTCATGTGCTAGTCGGCTACGAGTGGAACACGGACTCCATCCTTGCAGGTAATCTGGGAACCGGTGTGAAAGGCAGTGTTCCGAGTGATTTCGTTTACACCGTCGGCGCAGACGCCCGGGTGACGAAATGGTTGACGGGAGTTTTTGATATCGTGGGAGAGCGGGTTTTTAATACCCCAACCGTGGCCGTCACGCCGCAGCAGTTTCTCGCCTATTGCGGGGCATGCACATCGAACCCCACTCCCAGTACGGTGACACTGCCTAACCTGGTAAACAACTCGAACTCTTCTTATACCCTCACGAACGCGTCGATGGGCATCAAGGCGCGCCCATTCAGCAAAGTGTCCAGGCTGGTGTTTACCGTCAACGTTCTTGTTCGACTGGATGACGGCGGGCTCAGATCAAAGCCTGCGCCGCTCGTCGGGGTGGGTTATACGTTCTAAACGAAACGATATCCATCGCAGCAAGTAGTGGTTTGAGAACTTAGGGTTTGCGTGAAGCGACTTCATGGATGTGAACCATGCGAATGATTCATGGCCGAGGCGGCGCGAGCCTCGCGTTTGGATCGTTCCAGCGCATGCGAGTCGTGGGAAAGATATTCGGGCAAGAATTTCAGCGCGACCAAGCGGCCGAGTCTGCGGTCCTCAGCTTTGTAGACCACATCCATACCGCCGCCACCGAGCTTCTCGAGGATATGGTAGTGGGAGACAGTCTGCCCGGGAAGTGAGCGGGAATGCGCCATTTGTGGATATCTTCGGTGGCAGCTAGAGGCAAGTCAACCAACGGCACGAACGGAATAAGTGGGTCGTTCTGCGACTGCAGTCTCGACGGAATCTAGTTGGCTTGCGGTTTCCATTCCGTACGGAAAGCTTTGAAACCCCGCTTTTCGAGCTCGTTTTTCGCTCTGAGTGCGGCATCTTCCCCGCGGTACGGTCCCACGACGACGCGATAAAACCGGTCATTGGAACGTTTGGAAACAAGCGCTGGGAAGTTTATTTGACGCAACGATTTCGCGAGCGCATTCGCATTTTCCTCTTGAACCATCGCGCCCACCTGAAGCCCGAAAACGGGCTGGCCCTGAGATGGCCCGGGATGTGAAGTGGGAACAGGATGGTCTGGAGCGGGTCTGGCATTGGACGTTGGGGCTGCAGAGGTATTGGAGGAAGGTCCGGGTACAGTCGGTTCCGCTGTTGTTTCTCTGCCTTGCTGACTAGTAGTCCCTGCCTTCTGCAAGTAGTGGCGCAGAGGTAGAAAGACCAAAAGCAACAAGACGGCAACCACCACCAACCCAATCAAACGGCCTGCCTTGCCAGAACCGCTTGTGACATTCGGGGCCATGGCACGGCCTGAAACTGTTCCGGAGTCTGGCGATTCGGCAGGGAATGGAACTGACGGAAAAATCGACTCTTGGTTTCGCTCCTCGGGGACCAGTTCCACGCCCGAACTACCTGTCACATTCGTTGCAATGTCACTCTCCGGAACTGCTGCGACATATTGCCACTGGGCATCTTTCCATTCGGCATCTTTCCATTCGGCAGGGGGTTGAACTGACGAGAAAGTCGACTCTTGGTTTCCTTCCTCAGGGATCAGTTCCACGTCGGGGCTATCTGTGACATTCGGGGCTGGGGCACTCTCCGGAGCTGTTTCGGCGTCTTGCGTTTCGGCAGAAGGTTGAACTAGCGGGAAAGTCGACTCTTGGTTTCGTTCCTCAGAGACCAGTTCTACGCCAGAACTTCCCGTGACGTTCGGGGTGGGGGCACTCTCTGGAGCCGTTTCGGCGTCTTGCGTTTCGACAGGAGGTTGAATGGGCGGGAAAGTCCACGGATGGCCTTGATTCTCGGGTAGCAGTTCCACCATCGCGGAATCAAGGAACGAGAATTCACTTATTGGTTCCGAGGTAGCTGTCGTCTCGCTGATCTGCTCGGTTTCTTCAACTGGTACACTCGTCTTTGGAGATTCGCTATCGTCACTCATCAAAAAGATGGAGAGCAGTATTTGTTTGCGTGTTTCTGCAGATAGATTGATGAATTCCACGCCTGCAATCTTCTTCGAATCATCTCTCCATACGATCCGTCCCTTTGCTTCGATCCGTGCGGGTGATTGAAATAATTGAAAACGCATCCGTGGTAATTCATCGTCGTTCAATTGCTCTTCGGACTGTAGTGCTAAACCGCTTGGGCTGATATTAAGGATATCACCGTGATTGTTCTCGCCCAGTTCTACACGGGTAAAGAAAACCTTCTGCCGCCAATGCATACGCCGCTCGGAGTTGGGAGGATTCTCGCGGAACTGAAAAGTGTTGGCCATGTTCTAAAATAGTCTGTAGATTGCGGCCTCCCGCAAACCCATGAACTTGACGATTTGTTCGTCCATCATACTCTTCGCCTAACGACCCCCGGTAGGCAAGGTACTGAATGGATGGAATTGTAGGAAAAGAAAGGAGGAACGGGCAACTGGAAAGAAGCTCGTGGTAGTGACTGAATGGACATAATTGGGTGCACTCTTTTTTTTGATCAGAAGGTGTCTGTCAGGGGCGGCATCGGACAGCAGATACCACCGACACTCACTGAAAATGTCGTGGCCTGAATGGCAGTCGGAAATTAGCGCTACCCTGCCGCTAGAGAGGACGTAGCGGCAGAGCCCCATTCTTAATGCTTCGCCAGCACCCGGCCCCGAGGCACGGATGTCAAAATTACCAAACGAACTCAGGTAATTTCTTTGGCATCAGCAAGTTCACGTTTAGGGAGCGGGAAGATTGACGAGTTCTCCGGGCAGGGAGGGGTCCAGCGTAATTTATCCTTGTCCTGCTACGACCAGCTCCCAGCCGCAGGGGCCCGGGACCAGTCCTACTTGCCCGTTCCGGTGAGGGCGACGGTTTGAGGCTTGGTGGTTGCGTCGTAGTTCACGGTCACAGCCTGAGAAACGGAGCCAGCCCCGCTGGTATTGGGTCGACAGACCAAGGGCTCCGCCAGCTTGAATAGCAGAACCGGGTTCGCTTAATCCGTTGGGTGTCCTCATTGTCTCGTGCAGGTGCTACCCCTCCGGCCTCGCGGAGTCTCGGCTATCGGGCTTGCCGACGCTTGCGGTGCGAGTGCCAAAGTGCAAGGCCGAGAGCCTTCAAGAAGTTACTTCCCCAAATGCCAATAAGCAGGGCGGCTCCGAAAAGGATCACGGCATCAAGGCTGGCCAAGTCCCGCCGGGTCCAATAGACACCTTCCTGGACGTTCAACCAGAGCGCAAACTCATCCAGGGTCAGGGCGGCGGCAACACCGTAGAGCAAGGAGATCAAACGGCTCGCTAAAAGAGACGAAGACTTGGCTCCCGTCCCCACTTCGATCAACCAGCAAAATCCCACGGCCAGCAGAAGGAGAATCCCCCAGACCAGATGATGGATATGCGTGCCACCAATGTAAACGTAATGAAACGGGCCGGCGTTACGGTAAGCGGCGTAAGACATTGAGCGCGCCACGGCAAAGGTGACAAAGAATCCAATCGCTGCCAGGAGCAGCCGGCGCTTTGGCCGATCACGGACATGCCGGTGAAAAAGCTCCCCGACTTTCGGGTTGTGGAGGAGCACAAGGACGATCGTGATCGTCACCAGAACGGATAAGCTGAGCAGCCCGGTTTTGGCCAGCATGATCTCGCTCTCTCCTCGGCCCAAACGGTACCTTGAACGTCGACCGGAGTCGGGACGCGCCAATTTCGAAGAAGGGAAGTCCCATCGATTTCCCTTCGACTCGGCAGGTGGTGCTGGCTGGGTGTTTGGTCCTCACACGCTCAGAACCGGAACCTCGACCGCGCAGATGATTCCGTAGCCGTGGGTCCGCAGGTTACCGCCGTAAGGGTAGCACCCAGTAACCACCAAGTCCGCGCTCGTCTGCTTCGTCGCTTGCTTCAAAACTTTTGGCACATCACCACTGCCGATGAATACATCGGCCTTGATGCCGGTGTCTTGCTCGAGCTTTGCGATACGCCGGGTGGCGTCCTGAACGAGATCTTTTTTAATCTCCTGATCTACGTACCAGCCGCCGGGCCCCCAAAGCTCCACCCCAGCGGTGACGTGTGCGAGCGTAAGATGGGCACGAAATTCGGCGGCTATTTGGGCGGCCCACGATATGGCCTTGTCACTTCGGGGGCCCATATCGACCGCGCACAGGACATTGCGGATCGCAAAATTCTGGACGGGTGA
>Ga0181523_10000580_pt1 | contig 41626 bp, 42 predicted proteins | sample PEATcosm2014_Bin_43_FD_119752 | JGI IMG/M metagenome (GOLD analysis project Ga0181523, IMG submission 119752) | Peatland microbial communities from MTU Mesocosm Facility, Houghton, MI, USA - PEATcosm2014_Bin05_30_metaG | ecosystem: Environmental > Terrestrial > Soil > Wetlands > Peat | place... | reverse complement strand
CGGCTCCACCATTTCGTTGCGGGATGGAGTAACCAGCAACTCGGCGCTCTTTGAAAGCGTAGTTGTCGGTGCGAACCCGGCTCCCGCAGCCAATTTCCGCTCGGTGGTGAAATAGAATCACGTCTGGCCTACACCCAGAAGTCGGAGGGGCAGAATCTTCCCGGGCGACCATTGCCTCGTTGCATAATCAGGAGTGCGCCGGTCTCTGACACCGGAGGATCTGGAGCAAAACCGGGCGAGGCAGCCAATTTGGTTTGCAAACCGAAACAACAAAGAACAAACACCTCATCACGGGAACCACGGTGGCCGCATGCTAATGCTTTATGAGTGACATACAGAACAAGTCGATGGTGCTGGTGCTCATTTAAGCTTGGAAAAGAGAAAACGATGAGCGCCAAAGATTTTCTCCGTCTCGGCGTGCCGTTGGGTGAAGCCAACCCGGCGCGCGACGGATTTCGTCTCCAAATTCATTCTCGGCGGCGGCGACAAATCGCGCCTCCGCGACGAAGTGGCCGCCATCGTGGCAAATCCGGCGGTATTTGCAGGTGACCCGTTGCGCGGCGAATTCGCCAAAGCCCTGCTTGCCGCGCCGCCACCGCCGCGCGCTCAACCTGTGAAATACCGCCAGTGGGGCGAAGGGCTTGAACACGACGCGGTGATGCAAATGGAGAAAGCCTGTTTGCTGCCGGTGTCTGTTGCGGGAGCTTTGATGCCGGATGCGCACGTTGGCTACGGCCTGCCCATCGGCGGAGTGCTGGCAACGGAGAACGCCGTGATTCCTTACGCCGTCGGCGTGGACATTGCCTGCCGGATGAAAATGACGGTGTTGGACATTCCGGTGCGCGATTTGGAGCAGAAGCAAGACCGCCGCCCGCGCCATCGAAGCGGAAACCCGCTTTGGCGTCGGCGCGACGTTTCGGGATCGCCGCGCTCACGAGGTGATGGATGCTGATTGGACGATCAGCACGGTGACGAAACAAAACAAGGACCGCGCATGGTCCCAGCTCGGCACCAGCGGGAGTGGAATTCATTTCGTCGAATTTGGCCTATTCACGGCCCACTCAAAAATCAACGATCTCGAGCCGGGAATGGGCACAGATGGAATAATGTGAGACGGATGGATGCTCAATGGAAAGCCACGCCCCGAAAAGATTGCGCGGCGGAGGATGGTGGTTCGAATCCAGAACCAAGGGCGCGACGGGATCAGCGAGCGGCCAATTGCTCATTCGTGCCGGGGAATACAACCGGGACGACCAAGTTCTGGGAAAAATAAGATTAAAAAACAATTGAAAAGCTCATAATGAGTGTTTAATATGTCTTTATGCAGCAAATGGACCAAAGTGCGCTGGATCAAGCGATGAGCCTTTTGGGCAGCCTCATGGTTGTCCGAAAGCGATCTCCCATCCATTTGGTGGTCTGCGGTGGTTCGGCACTCATCGCCTTAAACTTGGTGACGCGAACAACCAAGGATGTGGACGTTCTGGCCACTCTGGATGACGGTCAACTGCGCTGCGCCCGACCATTGCCCGACTGGCTGCGTGAGGATGCCAACGCGGTGCGAACGGAACTCAGCCTGCCCGATAACTGGCTCAATGATGGACCAGCGGACGAAAACCTCTTTCGCCTCGGCCTGCCCTCTGGCGTGGCTGGGCGGTTGGTCCAACGGGAATTCGGTCCGGTTCTCAAAGTCAGTTTCATCAGCCGATACGACCAAATTCACTTCAAGCTTTACGCCGCTGCGGATCAGGGCGGGCGTCATTTCACGGATTTGAAAAAGCTATCCCCAACTGCGGACGAACTGCTGGCGGCGATGCGCTGGACTTTCACTCAGGACGTATCCGAAGGTTTCCGGCAGGTTGTCGGCGAAGTCCTCCAAGCTCTTGGTTATGGAAATCTCATTGACCAACTATAGAGAACGCTTTCGCGAACTCGCCCTGAATTTTTTGTGGCGCGAATGGTCCGCCTTGGGGGTGGCGGGAAGCGCGCGCACCGATGCCTCGTGGATCATTGATCCGGAAGCGCTCCTGCTGGTCACCACCACCTTTGGCCGCTACGAACCCCGTCTCTTCGACGAAGTGCTCGACTGGCTGAACACCAACGGCCAGACCGTCAACCTGCAACGCCTGCAAAATCTTGGCCAGCACTTCGGCCAGCGTTCCGTGCTGAACGGACTGGCCGCGCATCTCGCGAAACGCACGGCCAATTACAAATGGCGCACGTTGCTGCGCGAAACCCTACCCGCTACCACTACCGAATTGTTCTTTCCAGATCTGCCTGTTCTTGGCGCACCGGACGAACTCTTTGCCCGGCACGGCTGGCGGCGCGGCCCGGTCAAACTCCGCCAGTTAAGCCAGACCCCCAATCCGCATCAAGCGACCAATCTGCTTTTCAAACTGCGCGCCCTATTCGGTCTGCAAGCCCGCGCCGAAGTCATGGCCTATCTGCTCACCTTCGAGTCCGGGCATCCGGGCGAGATGGCCGAGCGGTTGGCCTATTTTCCACGCACCATCCAAACCACACTCAATGACATGGAGCGATCCGGCCATGTGTTGACCCGGCGCGATGGCCGCGAAAAACGTTTCTGGCTCCGGCGCGAGGAATGGCGATTCCTTATTACTTGGCCGGCAGGCGAAGGCAGCGGCGGGCCAGCGTTTCCTTGCTGGGTGGATTGGGCAACACGGTTTGCCGCGCTGGAGGCCGTCTGGCAATTCCTGACCAGACCAGACTTGAATGAGGCGGCGCCGTCAGTGCAAGCCATTGAGCTGCGCGCCTGCCTCGAAAAACTGTCACCAACATTCCTGCGGGAGCATTTCAAGCCGCCACTCGGAGAGAACGGTGCGGCGTTCGTTGAATCCATGTTGAACGATTTCTGCAAGCTGCTGACATAGCGCGACGGATCTCCGCGAACGCGGCGTGACACTCATCAGCGCCGGCTTGGATGAAGTCCCGATGGCCTATAAAAATATCCGCGAAGTGATGGCCGCGCAAAAAGACTTGGTCACAACCCTCGGCCAGTTCGATCCGAAACTGGTGAAGATGGCGCCAAGCGGCGAACGTTCAGAAGATTGAATGCAAGACTGAGGATGATTCAAGCAAGACGTGTCCAGCCCTATCCGAAGGACGAGGTGCCCGTCGCCCGTGTTAAGCCGCAGGAGTTCGCTTTCATCAAGTCCGCCTGGCCTTGCCGGCGAAGCCGTCCGGCTCAAAGCCCTATTCGTCATCAAGGACGGCGACGGGAGTCTCAAGGGGCTGCAAAGCCGAGGTTGCTTCTGAGTTTTCATATTCAGGGTTCACGGCTATTCTGCGGGCGCCTTAATCCGAGGATTTGCCAATCCCGAAACGGATGGGGGAGAAGGGTTCAAAGAGGGCTTGACAAAATATGCGTTCGTGTAATATTAACACTAACAAATGAAGGCTTTATCTCAAAACGCGACGGTCGCCAAAGCGATCCTGACAGATCTTTATCAACTCACGATGGCCTATGGGTATTGGAAAAGCGGCAAGGCGGATCAGGAGGCGGTGTTCCATCTGCTTTTCCGAAAGCACCCGTTCCAGGGCGGCTTTACCCTTTGCTGTGGTCTGGCCGACAGCATCCAGTATTTGCTGGGGTTCAAGTTCGAAAAATCCGATCTCGATTATCTGGCGCAGTTAAAAGGCAACGATGGCAGGAGACTGTTCGAGCCGGCCTTTTTGAAATTCCTCGGTGGTTTGAAGCTGCGTCTGGATGTGGACGCAATCCCGGAAGGCACGGTGGTCTTTCCTCAGGAACCATTACTGAGAGTCCGAGGATCCATATTGCAGGCTCAACTGGTGGAAACCGCGCTCCTAAATTTGCTTAACTTTCAGTCCTTGATTGCCACGAAGGCCGCACGGGTCTGCCTGGCAGCGCAAGGAGATCCGGTGGTGGAATTTGGCCTGCGGCGGGCGCAGGGTATTGACGGCGCGCTGACGGCGAGTCGGGCGGCCTACATTGGAGGATGCGCCGGCACTTCAAATGTGCTCGCCGGAAAAGTCTTCGGCATTCCGGTCAAAGGCACCCACGCCCACAGTTGGGTGATGTCATTCGAAAACGAACTGGACGCATTCAATGCCTATGCCGACGCCCTGCCGAACAACTGCATATTCCTGGTGGATACCTACGATTCCATCCAGGGAGTTCGGCATGCCGTGGAAGTTGGCAAGCGTTTGCGAAAACGCGGCCATAAACTGGCCGGAATCCGGCTTGATTCGGGCGATCTCGCTTACCTCAGCATTGAAGCGCGCAAGATCCTTAACGCCGCAGGCTTCAAAGGCGCGGTCATCGTCGGCAGCAACGATCTCAACGAGCATCTCATCGCCAGCCTCAAGCAACAAGGCGCAGCCATTAACACCTGGGGCGTTGGCACCATGCTCGTGACAGCCTATGACCAGCCGGCGCTGGGCGGCGTTTACAAGCTTTCGGCGGTGCGCAAGCCGGACGGGACCTGGGACCACAAGATCAAGCTCTCCGAACAAGCCGCGAAGGTAACGAATCCCGGCGTGCTTCAAGTGCGGCGGTTCCGTGAAAGGAACGAATTCATTGGTGATGCGATTTACGACGAAACCCGTCCGTTGCTCCAACGAATCACGATTGTAGATCCAACTGATGCCACGCGGCGCAAACATTTCTCGGAGAAAACGAAATATGAGGATTTGCTCGTGCCCGTTCTGCGGCGTGGCAAGCTGGTCTATGATTTGCCTTCGCTCGATTCCATTCGCACGCGCGCTCAACGCCAGTTGGCCATGCTGCATCCGGGGATCAAGCGGTTTGACAATCCGCACCAATATCCGTCAGGTCTCGAACTGACCCTGCACGAGTTTAAAACAGAATTGATCCTGCGGGCGAAAGGTGAACTTTAAAAACACGACGATTATGAAGCTGATTAAAGTCGCAGCAGCAGTGCTAAACCAAATTCCGCTGGATTGGCCGGGTAACAAAGCCCGAATCCAGGCGACAATAGATGGAGCGCGCCGGGCAAAGGTGAGCGTGCTTTGCCTGCCCGAACTTTGCACCACGGGATACGGCTGCGAAGATGCCTTTCATTCTCCAAACACGGTTCACCGCGCTTGGAACATGCTGAAGGAACTTTTGCCCATGACGAAAGGCATGATCGTCTCAGTTGGATTGCCGGTGCTCCACCAGCACGGTCTTTTCAACTGTGCCTGCCTTGTTGTTGACGGTCGGATCGCTGGTTTCACCGCCAAACGCTTTCTGGCCGGCGACGGCATCCATTACGAGCCGCGCTGGTTCAAACCCTGGCCACAGCAGGTTCGCAATGATGTGGTAATCGATGGAGAAACGTTCCCCATGGGTGACCTTTACTTCGACTGCGGCGGAGTGCGGATTGGTTTTGAAATTTGCGAGGATGCGTGGGTGGCCAACCGTCCCGGTGCCACGCTCGCATTGAAAGGCGTGGACATTATCCTCAACCCGAGCGCAAGCCATTTCGCTTTTGGGAAATTGGAGGTCAGGAAGCGATTTGTGCTGGAAGGTTCCCGCGCGTTCGGGACGAGTTACGTCTATGCAAACCTCCTGGGCAACGAAGCAGGCCGGGCCATTTACGATGGCGGCGCCCTCATTTCCTCGGGCGGCAAACTTGTCGCAGCCGGGCCGCGATTTGGCTTTCACGATTTCAGTGTCACGAGCGCGACCATTGATGTTGAGGCGATACGTCTGGGCCAGGCCCGGACCGCAAGTTTTCAACCGCGACTGAGTGAGGAAGACCAATGCCTCGTGCGGCTGCCATTCGAATTTGCCCCTACGACACCGGAAATTCCAAAAATTCGCTGGCCGGCCTGGGAGAGCGGTTCTGATGTGAAGGAAGAAGAATTTGCGAGGGCTGAAGCACTGGCCCTGTTCGATTACCTGCGTAAAAGCAAATCACACGGATTCATAGTATCGCTCAGCGGCGGCGCCGATTCTGCGGCCACAGCCTGCCTGGTCCATCTGATGGTCGCGCTCGGTTTGAAGGAGCTGGGGCCGGAGGGTTTCAAAGCGAAGCTCGCCCACATCCCAAACTTATCGGCCACCGCCGACGCAAAGGCCGTCACCCGGCAGTTGTTGACGACGGCTTATCAGGCCAGCGAGAACAGCGGGTGCGTCACGCGCGACGCAGCGCGGGCGGTTGCGATTGCAATTGGCGCGGAGCATTACGAATGGGATGTTGGCGACGTGGTCAGTCGTTACACCAAGACCATCGGGGAAGCCACCGGCATCCAACTCAATTGGGCCAAACACGACATCCCGTTGCAGAACATCCAGGCTCGCGTGCGTTCGCCGGGCATTTGGCTGCTGGCCAATCTGAAAAACGCGCTTCTGCTCTCGACGAGTAACCGTTCCGAGGCGGCGGTGGGGTACGCGACCATGGACGGCGACACCAGCGGCGGTCTGAGCCCATTAGCCGGAATCGACAAAGCGTGGCTCAGGTGCTGGCTGCAATGGCTGGAAACCCGTGGACCTGAAGGGTTGTATCCGATCTCCGCGCTGGCGGCGGTCAATCGCCAGGCTCCCACCGCTGAACTTCGGCCGGCGGACCGCAAACAGACGGACGAAGAGGATTTGATGCCCTACGATGTGCTCGACGCCATCGAACGCGCCGCGATTCGCGACAAACAGGGCCCGTTGGAGGTGTTTGATCTGATCAGGCCGCAGTTCCCGAAGCACTCGGTTCAGCAACTTGGCGCATGGATCGAACGTTTCTTCCGGCTTTGGAGCCGCAATCAATGGAAACGCGAACGCTATGCGCCGTCGTTTCACCTGGATGACGAAAACCTCGATCCCAAGACGTGGTGCCGGTTCCCGATTCTCTCAGGAGGGTTTGAAACCGAATTGCAGGAATTGCGCGAAAGGATTGTCAAACTGGGTTGATCAAAAGTTCTCAGCACTTAATTTTTATTTTCGGTCTTGACATGGTGTTATTATTACACTATCTTGGATGCAGATGAAGGGAAAAATGATTAAAATGACCGCGGAAACGACCATCCTGTATCGCCCAGTTGGGCCGAAAGAGCTGGACCTGATTCGTGCCAGTGGCCATCGGGCATTTCCGCAGCGCCTGCCGGAGCAGCCCATCTTTTATCCCGTGCTCAACCAGGAGTATGCCCGGCAAATTGCCAGAGATTGGAACGTGAAAGCCAGCGGGTCTGGTTACGTGACCCGGTTTGCCGTGCGCAAGGAATTTGCGGACCGGTATCCGGTCAAAACGGTGGGCAGCTCGGTCCATCAGGAATTGTGGATTCCCGCTGAGGATTTGGCGGAAATGAACCGGAACATCGTGGGGCTTATTGAAGTGGTGGAAGAATACAAAGCAGCGCAAACGACGCGCTGGGTTTTGAAACAAAAGAACATCTTGGATGAGCCCGCTGACGCGTTGGTTTGTTCGGCCAACGTCAATCTGATGCTTAGCGGTGGTGTTGGGGCAGATTTGCTGGCCCGTTACGGAGCCGCTATGCAACAGGCTCTCGAAGCGAAACTTCGAATGCGCTCGCCTCACTGCGCGCAACGGGGCGAGGTTATTTCGTACAGTGGACCCGAGATGCCCTACAAAGTGGTTTTGCACGCGGTTGCCATCGACGGCTGGTATGCATCTTCACCGGAAATCATCACGGAAGTCGTGCGCCGGGCTTTAAACATGGCCGCTGAATATGAGGCGAAGAAAGTGGCCCTCACCGTTCTGGCTACCGGCTTTGGTCGATTGACCCTTGCTGAATTTGCCAAAGGGTTGCGTCCGCTGCTGCGGGAGCAATTTATAACTATTGAAGAAGTCGTATTGTGCCTTCTTCAGGATTTCCAAGTGACGGAACTCGCAAGGCACCTCCCCGAAGTCGAGGTGGTCCCAAGCGCAATCAATCCCAATTTTAAATGACTCGATACTAATTTATGCCATACACCTACCAATATCCCCGCGCGGCCTTGACGGTGGACTGCGTCGTGTTCGGTTTCGACGAAGGCGAACTGAAAGTGCTGCTGATTCAACGGGCACTGGAACCGTTCAAAGGCCGGTGGGCACTGCCTGGCGGCTTCGTGCGTGTGGATGAAACAATTGATGCCGCCGCCCGTCGCGAACTGGCTGAGGAAGCGGGCCTCAAGGACGTTTTTTTGGAGCAGCTTTACACTTTTGGTGAACTTGGCCGTGACCCGCGTGAGCGCGTAGTGAGCGTTGCCCATTATGCGCTAGTCAAGCTTTCCGACCACCGGGCCAAGGCTGCCACGGATGCGGCGAACGCCGAGTGGTTCCCAATTTCAAAGGTGCCGAAGCTGGCCTTTGATCACGCGGGCATTCTGGCTGCCGCCCTGGTCCGGTTGAAGGGCAAGGTGCAATACCAACCGATTGGGTTCGAGTTGTTGCCGCCGAAGTTCACCTTGTCAGAACTCCAGCACCTTTACGAGGCGGTTTTGGAAACAGAGTTGGACAAACGGAATTTCCGCAAGAAAGTCCTGGGCTTCGGCCTGCTCGTGCCACTCAAGGAAACCCGAATGGCCGGACGGCATCGCCCGGCGCAGTTGTTCCGCTTCGACACGGACAAATACGAGAAACTCAAGAAGCGAGGATTCCATTTCGAGCTATGAGACCATTTTGATTCAGACAAAACAGTTAAACGAAAGGCGCATTATGTTCGGCATCAACTTCATCAAGGTTCAGCCCACCACCTACCTCCTGCAATATCGCGGCGGCCAGGTCGTCCGCGAGGGACTGGGGCTTTCCTTCTTTTACTACGCTCCGACCACGTCTCTGGTGGCCGTGCCTGTCGCGAGCACGGATACGCCGTTCATTTTTCAGGAAACGACGGCGGATTTTCAGGCCGTGACCATTCAGGGCCAGGTCACCTATCGTGTGGGTGACCCCAAGCGCCTGGCCGCGCTGCTGAATTACACATTGGCCGGGGACGGCGAGGCGTATGCTTCGGAAGATCCGGAGAAACTTCCCGAGCGCGTCATCCATGTCATCAATGTGCTGGCCAGAGCCGAACTCCAAAAGCTCCCCTTGCGTGAAGCCATCCGTGCTTCCGATGCGCTGGTCAGAGCGGTGAAGGAGCGGTTGGTTGGGGCGGAGGAGATCACGGCGCCGGGCCTGGAAGTTCTTGGGCTTTCGATTCTGGCCATCAAGCCAACGCCTGAGACGGCTCGTGCCCTTGAGGCTGAAACGCGGGAAAAGCTTTTTCGTGACGCGGACGAAGCGGTCTATGCCCGGCGCAATTCGGCCGTGGAACAGGAGCGTGCGATCAAGGAGAACGAGTTGAATACCGAGATCGCCGTCGAGAACAAGAAGCGCCAGATCCGCGAAACCCAGATGGAGGCTGACCGGGCCGTGCAGGAGAAGAAGCATGTCCAGCAAAAGGAAGCGCTCGAAGCCAACATCGGATTGGAGGACCGGCGCAAGAATCTGGTTGCCCTGGCGGCCGAGAACGCCAAGGCCGAAGCAGACGCCCGTGCCTACGGCGTCTCGACCACCATGAAAGCACTGGGCAGCGCGGATACGAAGATTCTCCAAGCCCTCGCAACAAGCGGGATGAAACCGGAGCAACTGATCGCGTTTGCCTTCCAGGAATTGGCCGGCAAGGCGGAAAAGATCGGTCAACTCAACATTTCGCCTGATCTGTTGCGCGAGTTATTAACCCCGCAACCCGCCCGAAAATGAACCGTCTGACTGACAATAAAATCGTCCTTGTGACGCGCCCGACGCGCCTGGCTGAACTGGTGATCCGGTTCAACACCGTCAGCCAGGCCCGGTTCTGCATTGAGCACGAAGGGGCAGACTTCACGAATTATCTCCGCGAGGACGAGACGTATCATCGCGCGCTCAACGAAGCTCATGCAACCCTCGCCCAAATTGGACGAGTGCAGATTGTGGACCGCAGCTTCCTGCCGAACTTTGTTTTCGCACCCGAAGACACTGTGGTCACGCTGGGCCAGGACGGATTGGTCGCCAACACGCTGAAGTATCTCAATGGCCAACCTATTGTCGGCGTGAATCCCGATCCGGAGCGGTGGGACGGAAGGTTGTTGGCCTTCCGTGTGAGCGACTTGTCAAAGGTGATGCCAGAAGTGGTGCTGCGAAAGAGATCCACGAAATCTGTGACCATGGCCAAGGCTGCGCTCAACAATGGCCAGACCCTGTATGGCGTAAACGATTTGTTCATCGGCCCGAAAACCCATTGTTCTGCCCGCTATCTCATCCGCAGCGGCGAAGCGAGCGAAACGCAATCATCGAGCGGGGTCATCGTCTCCACAGGCATGGGCTCGACCGGCTGGCTGAAAAGCCTGCTCACCGGAGCGGCGGCTATCACCCAGTCGGCTCTCCCAATTCTCACCTCACGCGCGCCAAAAGCCCCGTCGGCAACCGCTGAAGCAAAAAAGAAGGGGAGTTCAAACGTGGGCTTGAACGTGAAAACCGAGTTCGCCTGGAATGCGAACTATTTGTTCTATACAGTGCGCGAGCCATTCCCGACGAAAACGACGGGCACATCGCTGGTGTTCGGTCGCGTGACTCCCGAAACGCCGTTGATCCTGGAATCGCGCATGGCCGAGCATGGCGTGATTTTCAGCGACGGAATCGAAAGGGACTTTTTGGAATTCAATTCCGGGACGCAGGCCGTAATTGGCATCGCCGATCGGAAAGGTGTGCTTGTTGAATGAAGGAACCATGAAAAGCGAAGAACGAATCGAACTGACCCGAACGGACATCACCCGGCTTGAAGTCGATGCCATTGTGAATGCAGCAAATACATCGCTGCTAGGCGGCGGTGGAGTCGATGGCGCGATCCATAGGGCTGCCGGCCCGGAGTTGCTGGCAGAGTGCCGCACATTGGGCGGCTGTGCCACCGGCCAGGCAAAGGTCACACGGGGTCATGAACTCCCTGCAAAATTTGTGATCCACACCGTCGGTCCGGTCTGGCGAGGTGGCAAAAACCAAGAGCCAGAGTTCTTGGCATCCTGCTATCGGTCTTGTTTTGAACTTGCAAGAATTCATGGAGTGAAAACGATCGCTTTCCCCGCCGTCAGTTGTGGCGTCTATGGATATCCAATTCCCGATGCCGCGTCGATTGCGGTGCGTGAAGCGCGCGCCGCTTTAAAAGCCATGAATGTGCTGGAGCGTGTCATATTCGCGTGCTTCACTGAAGAGGTGTTTTTCGCATACCAAACGGCGCTTGGGAAGGAAAGGCGATGAAAACCATCCTGATCCTTGAAGACAACGATGAGCGCATCTCTGCCTTTCAGGAAACCGTTGCCACACTCGGTGCGGACCTTGAATTGAAGGTCTGGTATGATGCGCCTTCAATGATCGCCGAAGCTGAGGAATTCTTTCCAACGGCGGCCCTGATTTCTCTCGATCACGATTTGAATCCCAAGCCAGGGATGACGGCTGAACCAGGCACAGGTGTGGATGTGGCCAAGTTTCTCGCAGGGTGTCGGCCAGTTTGCCCGGTGATCATTCATTCGACGAACGCAGACCGTGCCTACTCGATGCATAATGAGTTGCGTTTCTCCGATTGGATTGTTGAGCGCGTTGGACCAATCGGAACAGACTGGATTGAAACGATCTGGCTGAGGAAGGCGCGTGAGTTTCTGGCGGCACACCCGAATACTTGGCCAGCGAGATTACCTGCCGACCACCAACAACGAATGCAACGAGCACTCCTTTCACTGGATGGCCTTTCGGTTGGCGACGGATTTGGCGAATGCTTCTTCACCAGCCCAGCGGTGATTGAACGACGGTTGGAGCATTTCGAGCCACCGCCTCCTCCTTGGTTTGTGACGGATGACACGATGATGGCTCTATCCATCGTCCGTTGTTTGAACCGCTACGGTTACATTGAGCAGGACGCGCTGGCATCAGGGTTTGCCCGGGAATACGCCCGAGACCCGCAACGTGGCTATGGTGGGACGGCCCACGGAATCCTGCGAGCCATCGGCGAGGGCACACCGTGGCAGACAGCGGCAAGCCGCGTTTTCGATGGGCAAGGCTCTTGCGGCAATGGCGGGGCGATGCGTGTCGCACCAATCGGGGCATACTTTGCTGACGACTTGGACCGGGTTGTTGCCGAGGCGAAAGCATCGGCTGAAGTGACGCACGCTCATCCCGACGGGCAGACCGGAGCGATCGCTGTAGCTTTGGCGGCCGCTTGGATGGTCCAGAGGCGCGAGGATACAACCAAAGCGGACCATGCACTCATTAGATTTGTCTTGGACCAGATCCCCCAAACGGAGACCTGCGATCGCCTGAAGAAGGCGTTGGAACTCCCTCTTGAATTGTCAACACGGACGGCCGCCTCAATGCTTGGCAATGGTTCTCAAATCATTTCTTCAGACACAGTCCCTTTCTGCCTTTGGTGTGCAGCCAGACATGCAACCGACTACACGGCGGCCGTGTGGACGACAGTGAGTGGACTTGGCGATCGCGATACGACGTGTGCCATCGTGGGTGGTATCGTGGCGTTGAGTGCAGGGAGGGAGAGCATCCCGGCAGATTGGTTGAAGGCCAGAGAACCCATTCAAATCTGATGAAACCGATACTAATCACCTCCGCCGGGAATCCGGTAAATCAAGATCGCGGGCTAGTCATTGATGACGGTCCGCAAGTTGTGCTTTGCGTCGCCGATGGTGCTGGTGGTCGTAGCGGTGGTGCGGAGGCATCAAGCTTGGCTGTGGAGTTGGTTCGCCAGAATGCTTCCCAGTTGAGTAATGCCGATTCATGCGCAGAAGTGTTGCGCAATATGGACGCAGCAATCGCCAGGGACTCGATCGCCGGTGAAACGACTTGTGCCCTCGTGATCGTAACATCGGAGGAGGTTTTTGGAGCGAGCGTGGGCGACTCCGTCGTGTGGATCATTCCGGACGATGGGGATCACATGGATATCACCCAAGGACAGCAGCGCAAACCGTTCATTGGGTCTGGCAGCGCCTGGCCTGTTTCGTTCCGACTCATGAGGCAGATTGGTTACCTCCTCCTGGCGACTGACGGGTTGCTCAAATACACGTCGGCAGAACGAATTGTTGCCGCCTGCCGGGAGCATGCGCCCGATGTTGCGGCCCGGCGATTAGTTGAACTGGTGCGGTATCCGTCCGGCGCATTGCCCGACAACGTGACGATCATCTTGACCAGCCTTTGAGATGCATCCATGAAGACCAAACCACAATTCCCTTGCACAGGCCGCGTCGAGACCGAAGGCTTTGCCGGTTTTCTTGCCACTGAACTTGGTGAGAGCAGACGTAACCTGAAATCGCTCACCACTGAATTAGGGCAAACGCTCGCGGCACCATTTATCACGCTCGTAAACTCCGGTTCATCGGCAAATCTCGCTGCGGCGATCCTGGTGAAACAAAAGTGCGGTCTTCGGCGGCGAGTTTTGATGGCTGGGTTCTCGTTTCCGACCACCATCGCAAGTTTTACTCTTCTCGGTTTCGATGTGCGGTTGGTGGACACGGAGCCCGGTGGTTTTAATCTCGATCCGGATGCGTTGAAAACTGAAATGGACGAGAATGTCGCTGCCGTTGTCGTCACCCACTTTCTCGGCTTCCCGGCACAGTTGGGGCGAATTGCGCCTCTAACAAGGGATCACGGTGCGCTTCTCGTTCAGGATGCGTGCGAAACCATGGGTCTTCAGATTGAGGGAGCAAGCCTTTACAGTTTCGGCGACGTCGCCACACACAGCTTCTATCATCCTCATCATCTGAGTGCGTTCGGAGGAGGTGCCGTTGTTGTCAACTCGACTGAATTACATGACCGGGTCCAATCCATCGTTCATTGGGGGCGCACCTGTCGGTGCCATTATGACACCGCGCGATGCGATGCGCCGGAAGGTTTGGATCACAATTTCTGGTATGAACGCGAAGGAATCAACGTGGAGATGTCCGAGTTGAACGCCTGTTTCGCCCGCTGGCAATTGCGTTCCTGGCCTGCACAGGAGGCGCGGCGTTGGGAACATTGGCGCGTTTGGGAGTCGGCGCTGGCCTGTATTCCCGGAGCAGAAACATGGCCCGCACGCACCAATGTTTCGCCATTTGTTTTTCCCATTGGTGTCACACCGGAAAGATATACTGTACTGACCCGACAAATTTTGGCCAATGGTGTGGAAGTGCGAAGCCTGATGGGTGGCGCGATTCATCGGCACCCAGCCTACCAACACCTCGCTCATGCCGGCTTAAAGCAATGTGAGCTTATGGGCAGGCGGAGCTTCTTCGTTGGCGTGCATCAGACCTTGGAACGCGGCGCTGTGCATCGCGCGTCCGCCACCGTGCGTCAAATACTGGAGGCGGCAAAATGACTGCCGACACTCTTCATGACTGGCTTGAGTTTGTCGAAGCACACCCCCATGACTTCACGATCCAATATCCGCCGCGGCGTGAGTATTTCATGGAGCATTTCCGGCGCCTGCCGGCACCTGCCGTGCGCGACTGGTTTAAAGGCCTCGACGCCCTGCTTCTCTATCTGCACGTCCCGTTCTGCGAAGCGAAATGCTACTACTGCAATTTTGCCGTGGATATAAGCCGCGACGCGCGTATCCACCGCGAATATGTGGATGCGTTGCTGCGCGAATTGGAATCGCACGCGGACTGGCTCGCAACCCCCCGCATCCTTGGGGTGGATATTGGCGGTGGAACGCCCACACGCCTGGCGACGCAGGAGTTGGAGCGGTTGCTGAATGAAATTCGTCCCTTCACTCGCAATATGTCGCACCCGTTCCCGCTTAGCATCGAAACAACGCCGAGTATTGCTGCCGAAGAACCCGAGAAGCTGGCTGCATTGCGCGCTGGCGGAGTGGCGCGCATCAGTCTCGGGGTGCAAAGTTTCAATGCCCAGACGCTCGCATCGGTGAACCGCCGCCGCCAGATTGAGCGCACTGAGATGGCGATGACAAACGTGCGCGCCACTGGTTTTATGCGCACGAATTTGGATATCATCTTCGGGCTGCCCAACCAATCGCTGGACGATTGGAGACGCGATCTGGAACGAATCATCGCATTCGCGCCCGACAGCGTGACGACCTACGATTGTCTCTATCGGGGACGAGATCGTGTGCTGACCAAGCGAACTGCGGCGCTTCCAACACCCGAAGCCTACGGCGCGATGTATGACTATGCGCACACGACGCTGGTCGCCGCTGGTTGGCATGCGTCCTACGGCTCGGTAAATTTTTCACGCCACGCCGGGGAGACCGGAACGAGTGCCTACTTCGAGGGACGACTGCTGGATGGTTTGCCTTATCTCGGCCTCGGCAATTACGCCACGTCCTTGCGCGAGAATCTGTGGGGTTTCAATGCTCACTATGTTAGCAATTACACGACGCTCGTTTCGGCTGGCGCGAATCCAATCGAATTCTATTACGAATTGCCCCCTGCTGAAGCACAGGCCAAATATGCACTCTACTCCTTGAACTATGGCTTCATTGATGAATCGCGCTTTGCGCGCCGTTTTGGGGCGCGATTCACCGATACCTACGCGAAGGAGCTTGACCTCGCGCATGGGGCAGGTTGGTTGGAACAGGACGGGAATCGCTGGCAGGTGGCTCCTGGTCAATTCCGTCGTATGCATGCCATCCGCAGCTTGTTCTATCCCGAACCTGCACGGCGATGGCTGATGGCTCTAAAATGAAACTGCCAAAGTTTATATGAACGACAAAGAAATTACACGAACCAGCAAGTTCCTCAGCCTGATTCTTCGGCACGAGCCGGAACGGGTTGGATTGAAACTCGGCGACGCCGGTTGGGTAAGCGTGGATGAATTGCTCCAGGCGGTGAACCGCGACGGTGTTTCACTCACGCTCGATCAACTCAAACACATCGTTGCCACGAGCGACAAGAAGCGGTTTGCCTTCAGCGAAGACGGCAAGCGCATCCGCGCCAGCCAAGGACACTCGGTCGAAATTGATCTGGAATACCCTCCGCAAGCGCCTCCGGAGACGCTGTTTCACGGCACGGCTGTGCGATTTCTCGACAGCATCCGCCAGAACGGGTTGCAGAAGATGGAGCGCCATGATGTCCACCTCTCAGCGGAAACGAAGCTCACGCTCCAGGTCGGCGGCCGCCACGGAAAGCCTGCGTTGCTGACAATTTGTGCCGGCGACATGCACAGGGCAGGCTTCGTGTTTCGTTGCTCGGCCAACGGCGTTTGGCTCGTGGATCACGTGCCGCCGCAGTTCATTGTATTCCCTGAACCATGAGAAATCGATCCATGAGCAAACCGCCACTTAACCCTACCGACGATTTGGTCGAAGCCCTCGCCGAGATTGAGCACGAGCAGTGGATGCATTGGTCACAAGCCGTGGCAGTCGACGTCGCGGATGCGACCCGGGTCAAGTGGCAACGCTGGAGGGTGGACTACTCCAAATTGACGGACGACTTGAAGGAAGCCGACCGGGTGTGGGCACGCAGGGTCGTTACGCTCCTTCGCCAACGCCGATTGATTCCATAAATTATGAAAGCACTCATCCTGGTTGATATTCAAAACGACTTCCTTCCCTGTGGCGCACTGGCTGTGCCAGACGGCGACGCAGTAATTCCGGTTGCGAATCGGCTGCAAACGATCTTTCCACTTGTGGCCGCCACACAGGATTGGCATCCGGCAAACCACGGCAGTTTCGCAGCAAATCATCCGGGCAAAAAGGTGTTTGAGCAAATTGACCTGAACGGTCTGCCTCAGACACTCTGGCCGGTGCATTGTGTGCAAGGAACATCGGGCGCGGAACTTGCGCCAGGATTGCAGCGGGAGCGCATCGCCAAAATCTTTCCCAAAGGCACCGACGTGGGCTTTGACAGCTACAGTGGTCTGTTCGACAACGGCCATCGCAAGTCCACGGGGTTGGGCGAATGGCTCAAAGCAAAGGGTGTCACGGAAGTTTTTGTGTGCGGTCTGGCGACCGACTACTGCGTCAAATTTACCGCGCTCGATGCGGCCCAATTAGGTTTCAAAACGCATTTCATCGAGGATGCGAGTCGGGGAGTAAATCTTCAGCCGAACGACGTGATGAATGCCATCGCGGAAATGAATCGCGCGGGCATCGCCACAATGCAAAGCTCCGATATTCTGGAAATCACATGAACCAACAAATTCCTACAACCCTGCATTCCGGCAAGTTCCTGGCTTTGATCAAGGAAGGCCATTGGGAGTACGTGGACCGGGTCAACGCAACTGGCGCTGCCCTCATTCTCGCTGTGACAGCGGAGCAAAAAATCCTGCTGGTGGAGCAATACCGCATTCCGGTTCAAGCGCGCACGATTGAACTTCCCGCCGGAATTATCGGGGACGAACCGGGGCGCACGAACGAATCTCAAGCCGAAGCTGCGCGCCGCGAGTTGTTGGAGGAAACAGGCTATGCGGCCGAGCAGATCCAGCGTTTGACGGGTGGGGCCTCCTGCAGCGGGCTCACTTCTGAACGAGTGACAATATTTCGCGCCTCGGGATTGCGCCGCGCAGCGAAAGGCGGCGGAGTGGAGCACGAAGACATCGTCGTTCATGAGGTTCCCCTGGCCGAGGTGGCAACGTGGCTGGAGACAAAGGCCAGCACCGGAATCTTGATTGATCCGAAGGTTTACGCGGGCCTTTTCTTCGTCACACAAAACAAATGACCACACCGGCAACCATTACTCAAAGAGATCGAATTCTCGGTGGCCTATGGGGTTCGTTGGTCGGCGATGCCCTGGGAGTGCCTGTGGAATTTAAGGATCGCGACGTAGTGCAAGCGGAACCCGTGACCGGCATGCGGGAATATGGAACCCATCGCCAACCAAAAGGAACCTGGTCGGATGATGGGGCGCTGATTCTTTGCACGACAGATAGTTTGGTGAATCATGAGTTCGACCTCGCCGACATGGGCGAACGATTTGTGCTCTGGGCGGACAAAGGGCTTTGGACTGCTTGGGGCGAACCTTTCGATATCGGCGTAACGACTAGCGACGCACTCCACCGAATTAAAAATGGAGCCCGTGCCGTTGAAGCGGGAGGGCAGGATGAACACAGCAATGGGAATGGTTCCGTGATGCGAATTTTGCCGGTTGTGGTGCGCTTTGCTGCTGAACCTATCGAGTCGTTTGCCGACCGTGTGGAAAAAGTGTCAGCCATTACCCACGGTCACGCCCGCTCAAGAATGGCCTGCGTGTTTTACGGTTTGGTCATCCGTAAACTGTTGCTGGGCTGGCAAATTCGTGCGGCTCTGGATTCTGCGCGAGCGGAATTTACAGGGTGGTATGCGCGGTCTGCATCATTTCCACATTTCCGCCATCTTCTGGAAGACGACTTGGCTCACTTGCCGGAAGGCGAAATTATTTCAACCGGTTACGTCCTCCACACATTGCATGCCAGTTTGTGGTGCCTGCTGACGACGCAGAATTTTCAAGACTGCGTGCTCAAAGCCGTCAACCTCGGCGGGGACACGGACACCACCGGGTGTGTCGCCGGCGGCCTGGCCGGCGTTGCCTATGGGATGAAGTCTATTCCCGCTGAGTGGCGTGAACAGCTTGCGCGCCAGGCTGACGTGGATTGTCTGTTTAATAAGTTCACGAACATCTGCCAAGAGAGTGGGATGAAAAGCGTGGGTTAAAATGGTCACCACCGAGCCAAACGTGGAATTGCAGGAGCGCTTTGCCGGTCTGTTATTCGGCACGGCCGTTGGTGATGCCCTTGGGCTGCCCGCGGAAAACCTCTCTGCCGACCAGATTCGCCGCCGCTGGAAAGGCCAATGGAAGATGCGTTTCTTCTTCGGACGAGGCATGGTCAGTGACGACACCGAACACACGCTCATGGTTGCGCAGGCGCTCCTCTCACATCCTGAGGACGCGATGGCCTTTCAACGCACATTGGCGTGGAATTTCCGATGGTGGCTCGTCGGTCTGCCTGGTGGTGTGGGCCTGGCGACAGCCCGCGCATGTCTCAAATTGTGGATTGGCTTCCCGCCAGGCAAAAGTGGTGTCCACTCAGCGGGCAGTGGTCCGCCGATGCGGAGCGCCATTCTTGGAGCATATTTTGCGGATGAACCCCAGAGACGCAGGGAGTTTGTGTTGGCGTCTTCTCGCCTGACTCACCAAGGATGGCAGGCGGAAACCGCTGCTCTTGCCGTAGCCGAATCTGTTGCGCTGACAATGCTGAACCATGGCCATCCGGATTCCTCAGAAATCGTTGCTACGCTGTTGCGACTCTCACCGGAAGAAGAGTGGCAGGTGCTTCTAAATGCGATCGAGATTTCGCTCAAAGCGCAACATTCGGTTTCGGAATTCGCATGCAACTTGGGATTAAAAAAGGCTGTCTCAGGATACTCGATGCACGTCGTTCCAGTGGCCCTATACGCATGGCTGCGCCATCCAGGCGATTTTCGCACTGCCCTCATTTCCGTTCTCGAATGTGGCGGTGACACCGACACCACCGGAGCCATTTTGGGTGCGTTATCCGGGGTCAGCGGCAGCAAACGTTCAATTCCGTCTGAATGGCTCAACGCCCTTTGGGAATGGCCACGCTCGCGTTCTCTCGTGGAAAGGATTGCAGCCCGTTTGGCAGAACAGAAATCGTCTGGGCGCGCGCGCCGCCCGGTTCATTACTTTTGGCCCGGCCTCATCCTGCGCAATCTTTTTTTCTTCGCAATCGTCCTCGTTCACGGATTTCGTCGGTTGCTCCCGCCTTATTAACCACCCAGCCAGCGCTGGTTTCGAACATCGCCGATGGCTGCAAAATTCTTCCCTGCTCGAACGAACCGCACCTTTCAGTGTGATTCAACAGTGGAATGGCAGGGCCGGGTATGACGGGTCTTCTGGCTTTGCAGCGTCCGTGGTAATCTGCCGCCGCGATGTTTCGTGTGATCTTCCATTTGGACATGGATGCGTTTTACGCTTCTGTGGAACAACGCGACGACCCAGGGTTGCGTGGCCGTCCGGTGATCGTCGGCGCGCCCCCGACTCAACGAGGAGTCGTGTGTGCGGCCAGTTACGAGGCGCGGAAATTTGGTGTCTGCTCCGCCATGCCCAGTGCGACGGCGGGCCGGCTTTGTCCCAATGGCATTTTCGTGCGTCCGCACATGGATCATTACCGCGAAGAATCACGGCACATCATGCAGATTGCCGCGCGGTCTGGGGCGGTCATAGAGCCAATGTCCATTGACGAGGCGTATCTCGACGCGTCTCAAACACAGACGATTGGGGGCGCACACAGTCCAAGTAAAGGTGCGCTACAGTGATTTCACCACCCTCACGCGCCAGATTTCAGTCGAGGAACCGATCGCCGAGGCGGCTGACATTTACCGGCTGGGTTGTTTCCTGTTGGGCCGGGAGAAACTGGTTTCGCGACCGTTGCGGTTGCTGGGTCTGGGCGTCAGCAGTCTGCGCGAGCCGGACGGACAACAACTCACGCTCCTTTAGACTGACTACCTCGGAGGTTGTTCTATTCTTCGTTTGCGGATCCGTATCCCCTTGTTGCTCGCCGCCACCGGGGCCGGCGGCGGTGCGGTTGAGGATACTCGCACGACGACCTATCTCCGAGGGTTTTCGGGGGTCGAATTAGAAATGGACACGAAGGACAATGAATGGTATATCCTTTACAGCGCTTTGAGTTTATGTGGCTGCGCCCAACTAACCTGACTAACAAGAGTGACGATCAGTGTGCCGATGAGACAAGGCCTGACACCCACTTCATGGGTGCTACCATCAGACGGTGGCTGCATTCGGAGCGATCGCCTGGTTTTGCAACAATTTGCAGCAGCTTTGATGCGCCAGCGTACATTTTGATGCAAAATGGCGGTCGAACACGAAATTTATAACGCTGTAACCCACAGCAGCTTAAGAACATATGAAAAATCAGCCGCATGATTCGAATCCCTTCGCTCGCTCCATTTTCATCAACGACCCCGTCGTTCGACGGGCATTCGTTCAAGACAACCGCAATTCTTCCGCCAGCATCCGAAGGCGAAAATATTTTAAAATAAATCTTGCATGTAACCGGTGGCTTGTGCTATCGTCTCACAAGTTCGATGAAAACTTGCTTAAACATATCAGCCACGGGTTGGCCGACGATGCCGGTCGCGAAAGCGACACGTCATAGCCGGCATAACCAGGGCTATGTGTTTAGCCTTGGACTATCCCTGGCGCCAATCGGGCAACGGCCCGAAGGTACTTCGGATAGACTTGGTGTAAGCAGGTAACGAATCGAAAGAGAATTTCTTCACCCTGCTTACCCCGTGTAAGCAGGGTTTTTTGTTTTCCCTGAATAGCATGAATATGAACGAGTAACGACGAAAGACGGACAATCTGTGAACAAGAACAAAGCGACATCCAGGTGATGTCTTCTGGCGACAAATTGAATTTGGCGAGGATGAGCAGAGAAGCCTCACCGGTGGGGTGTGCCCACAACCAGGAGATAATGTCACCAGGACGAGTGAAACGAATTTTGAATTTACAATTTAAGGGCTTCGCAGGAGGTGTGCCCCTAAACACCGAAACAGCCGCCGTGAAACCGCGGGTTGGGATCGAATAGATCGCCAAGAGGTGTTTGTTCTTTGTTGAAATGGCATGGGCCGGGAGCAATTCAAGTGCAGAATGCACAATGCAGAGTGCAGAATGCATCAAGCTGAATTCGCTCCTGGCCTCTTTTTTCAAGCCCAAAGCGTCGAACAAGAAATTGAGAATTATTTGGCGGCTTCCGAGTTCCGTCGTGCTGTATTAATCGATGAGATGGCAATGGCAACGAGTTCAGTAGCCTCACGTTGCAGGTCGAAGGCGCTGGGATTCGCCTTACCCGCGTCCTGCAACAATTCGATCCAATACGCGGATTCATCAGCTTCCTCCAGCACGGTTCCCATTTTGGAAATGAAGTCGGCTTTGGATTTGGCACGACAGGCAGCACGGTAGTTCGCCCCAACGGAGCACCCGGATCGAAGTAATTGTCTTCCGAGGGTCTTGCCTGTTTCATCCTTCGGCAGTCCTTCGCAGAATTTAATCACTCTGAGCGCAAACTGTTTCGTTCGGAACTGAAGGTTCTCGTGTTTCATGATTTTTGAACTCTGCACTTTGCACTCCAAATTTTCCACTTTAAAAGGCTGAGCGTCAGCACGCGGCCGGGTCTCCAAAACTCAGCCTACTCCGGGCAGCACGGAGGCAGCCTGCCACTTTCCCGGGGTCGTGGCAGACAAGTAATGCACTTGCCTTGCAAGCAAGTCCATATGGGAGCGTTACCCATCGACTCCACCATTTCACTGCGGGGAACTCGACTAAAGTACAGAGAGAAGCCTCATAAACTTCTTTAGGTGGGTGTGATTCCCACCCCCGCCACCAATTCCGGGAAGTGATCCGGCTGCCGGTCTGTAAAACCGGTGTCTTCAAACAAGCTGGAAGAGACGACTGGAGCGTTACCAGCACTTCCCACCATTTCGGACTCGTAGCTCAATCAGCAGAGCGCCCCGTTGTCTGCGGGAGGGTTGAGGGTGCAACTCCCTTCGGGTCCGCCATTCAGCGCGTAGTGTAGCAGCCAACACACCCGGCCTGGGACCGGGCGATCGCAGGTGCAATTCCTGCCGCGCTGACCAATTTCAAATGCTGCCGTGGCCGAACACATGAGGCATCCGTCTTCTAAACGGAACGATGCAGGTGGAAATCCTGCCGGCAGTGCCATTGCCAGGTGGTGTCAAAGTAGCACGGCGGTCTGTTAAGCCGCTTGTCTTGGTGCGAGTCCAAGTCTGGCAGCCAATTTCACGGAAGGCAGGCAGATACAAGCTGGCTGCACCTGTCCCGAAAACAGGATCGGCTCAAACCCGAGGTCGGAGCGTTACCGACGCCTTCCGCCAAAATCCAAACCCATAAAGAAAGGAAACCCCATGAAACCCGTTCTTCGCCATCAAAGCCAGTTGCTCTTTCGCAAGAGCTACAAACCGAGGCGCGTCATTCGAATCCGGCCGGCGCCGCGGCTGAACATTGTGTTCCGTCCGGTGAACCGGTTTGGCGTGAAGCCGCAATTAACAATCGTCTCGTAGCTCAAAAGCAGAGCGCCCGGCTGATAACCGGAAGACCGCGGAGCATTACCGCGCGGGACGATCCGCCTTCGCTCTCCGAGCCACAGCTCGGGGAGCCATTTCCCCGGGTAGCTGAGGCAGATTAGCGCCTCCCTGAAGAGGAGGAGACGTTGGCGCGATACCAACCCCGGGGGCCAATTCCTGGCCCTACGCAAGTAGTCCGTGAATGCAAAGCAGGTCGCGCGCTCTGCCCTTCAAGCAGAACCTAGCCGGTGCGAGTCCGGCCACGGATGCCAATTTGCTCTCAAGGTGTAACCAGATACTGCACGCCGCTCTGCGAAGGCGGAAGTTCGTGGTGCAAATCCACGTGAGAGCGCCACTTTTGAAGTGAGAATTAAGAAGTATGAATTAAGAAATATGAATTTCCGCCAACAGTCGAACCGGGATGCCTTTTTTGCCTTCTTAATTCCGCCTTCTTAATTCTTAATTTTCTTGCCGCCCCTGTGCCTCAGCAGCTACAGGACGAGTTTTGTAAACTCGTATTCGTCGGTGCGAGTCCGACCGGGGGCCCCAGCCTTCGCCTGCCGGCTGCGGCTTGGCAGGCCATCAGGATTGTGGTGTAACAGCAGCATCTCTCCCTGTGAAGGAGACGGTCCGGGTGCAACCCCCGGCTTCCTGACCATTTCAACTGCAACGGCAGAATTAAAGCTTGCACATTATAACATTTGTAACTACATTCTCGACATGGTTCTTGAATTGAAATTACGCAAGGTTGGGAATTCGGTGGGCCTGATTCTGCCAAGAGAGGCTTTGAGCCGTTTGAACGCGGACGATGGCGATGCCCTTTATCTCACCGAAACGACCGATGGCAGCTTTCGTCTTACTGCCAGCAACCCTGAATTTGCGCGCAAGATGAAGGTGGCGGAGCGATTAAGCCGCAGGTATCGCCATGCATTAAAGGAATTGGCGAAGTGAAAGAGCCTGTTTGGCTGAACCGCGAGGATTGCCTGGCGATTCACGGGATGATGCTGTCCCAGCATGGCGGTTTGGCGGGAGTGCGGGACGAAGGGTTGCTCGAGTCCGCTCTTGCCAGGCCAAAGAATCTATTCGCGTATGGCTCCCCGACACTGGCCAAACTGGCCGCAAGTTATGCCGCGGGCGTCATTCTGAATCATCCCTTTCTTGACGGCAATAAACGCACTGGCTTCATGCTCGCGGCAACGTTCCTGGAGTCGAATGGGTTGACGTTTAACGCCACCGAGGAATCCGTCGTTGAAACAACACTCGCGTTGGCCAGCGGCAAGTTAACCCAGGCTGGTTATGCGGGCTGGTTGGATCGGAATTCGATCAAGGGTTGAAACGACCTTCAGTTTCGCCGGGTCGAAGTTGATTCTGCGCCCCAGTGTCATCCCGTTGGCCGAGCAGCTCAGGCGGCGGTCTGCAGAACCGCAGAGGCTGGTGCAACTCCAGCACGGGATTCCAACCTTCGCCAGGCAAAGCGAAGGCAGGTTCATGGGCCAGGTCAATCGCGCCACGGTTGGCAGGCCAATTTCGCCGAAACAGCCGGAGGGTCACGGGTCGCCGATCACCGTGATCTCAATAATGCGCCGGCGCGGTTTGATGTCACACTCCAGATGAAAGATTTGCTGCCATGTGCCGAGGACGAGTTTGCGATCTTTGATTGGCACCGTGAGCGAAGGGCCAAGCATCGTCGCCTGCAAATGGGAATGGCCGTTGCCATCATGCCAGGCGTGTTCGTGGCCGTAGTCCCGGCCCGGGGGAAACAGCTTGTCCAATATATCTGGCAGGTCTTTCTGGAGACCCGGCTCGAATTCAATGGTGCCAACCGTGGCGGTGCTGCCGACGTTGAAAACATGCACGACGCCGGACCGCACCCCTGATGCGTTCACGATCCGGGCCACCTCGTCGGTGAGGTCGTGCATCTCTTTGTGTCCGGTGGTTTGAACCTGGATTTCTCGTTGATAGGTCATGCCCTTGTTTATATCGAAGCCGCCGTCCTAGCGAGGATTTCCCTCCAGCCTTCGCGCTGCGCAGCGGCGGACGAAGGCTGTCGCGTCGAAGCGCAAAGCGCGAAGATGGACTTCACTAATTCGGCGGGCAAGCCACCGCTGGGCAAGCCATTTTCCGCGACGCGAACACCGGTGCCGGCCAGGACTTCACAGGCCTGGCTGCGGCGGTTCAACTCCGCCTTCGTGTCGCGATTGGGTTGCAAGCATTGAAGCGATGCAGCGGTCTCTTAAACCGCACAGCACGGTGCGAATCCGTGGCGACCCACCAGTTTTGGAAGGCAGAAGGCAGAATTAAGAATTATGAATGACTAACCGCCGCAGCATTTCCTAAATCCGCCTTCATACTTCTGCCTTCACATTGCTCCCGTAGCTCAATCACCAGAGCGCGACGCTTCGAACGTCGAAGATGAGGGTGAGAGTCCTTCCGGGAGTGCCAATTTACGGGCATGTGGTTTAACCCGAACAGCAGAGGGTCCAGACCCAGAATCTGGCAGCCTTGGGGGTGCAAGTCCCTTCATGCCCACCATTTCACGGCGACTGGCTTCAGCGGGAACAGCAGACCCCGGCGACTTAAAATCGCCGAGCCTTCCGGGTGCAAGTCCCGGGTCGCCGACCAACCTTCGCTCGCCGAGCTGCGGCTTGGCAAGCCGGCGTGTGGTTAATCGGGAACAGCAGACCGGTTCGACTCAAGATCGAACAGCCTTGGGAGTGCAAGTCTCCCCACGCCGACCAGCCTTCCCTGCCCAGCTACGGCTGGCAGGCCAATTGGGAATGTCAACCGGACGAGCGAACCGGGCCTGTTTGCTAAACAGAGCGCTCCCGGAAACGGGAGTGTGGTGCGAGTCCACGGCATTCCGCCAGCCTTTGCAGGCGGCCACCATCGCGCGCGTAGTTCAAAGAGAACCGTCCGCCTTATAAGCGGAATCGCACTAGATGAGTGCCGGGTTCCGGAGCGTTGCCGGACGCGCGCACCAGCCTTCGCCCGCTGCGCAGCGGCGGACGAAAGCTGTCGCGTCGAAGCGCAGAGCGCGAAGACGGACTTCACTGATTCGTCAAGCGGGCTTCGGCTCGGCGAGCCAATTTCGGGCCTGCAAGCATTAAAGTGATGCAACGGTCTTTTAAGCCGTTGAACGGGGAGCGTTACCCTGGCGGGCCACCAGCGTTAAAGTAAGAAGGCTGAATTAAGAATTACGAATGACTAACGGCCAGAGCATCTCCTAATTCTTCCTTTCCCCATTGCCGGGTCGTCTAACTCGTAGGACAGCGCCCTTTGAAGGCGCGAATGCTGGTGCAAATCCAGCCCCGGCAGCCACTTGGGAATGCAGAGGGCATAGTGGCGAATGCGTAATGGAACGTGGCGCTCGTCTTCATTCGGCATTCTGCATTCCAAACTCTTAACCCCATTCTTGCCGCCTCATTGGCCTTGCAGCCGGAAAAAGAGGGTGTTCGTGGGATTCTCCACGACCAGATAATTCGTGCCGTTGTTCGTCGTCACGCCGCTGCTGGCGGACCAATTCGTCGTTGCCAGATTCGCGTTCTGCTGCAGAGCCCAGCCGGACACGGACGGCCAATGTAGTGTCACCGTGTTGCCGGACTGGCTGATGCACAATGCCGGCAAAACCCGCGTGGCCAGGAAGCCCAGCCAGTTGGTTCCGTTATTCCAAGCCCCCACGATGTTGTCGCCATCGATGCCGTCGGCGGTGGCCTGAGTTGCTCCCGGCACGATCAAAGTGGTGTAACTGCTCCCATTGTAGAGGAAAGCAAACATGTTGCTTGGGGTTTGGTAATATCCCACGATGTTGTTGCCAGAGATGCCCATGGGCCCGGTTAGAGTTGCTCCCGGCACGCTTAAGGTGGTATAGTTGCTCCCATCGTAGAGAAACCCCTGGGTGACGTTGTTCGTGCCCACGCAAGCTCCCACGATGTTGTTGCCGTAAATGGCTCCCGCGTAAGTGCGGATTTCTCCTGGCACGCTCAGAGTGGTGTAGTTGGCGCCGTTGTAGAGAAAGCCCAGATCGCCGCCGTTTGTGGTCTGGTAATACCCCACGATGTTGCTCCCGGAGATGCCCCACGCGAACGTGTCCGCTGCTGCGGGCACGCTCACCGTCGTGTAGGTGCTGTTGCTGTACAGAAAACCCTGCGTAATGCTTCCGGTGGTCGAATACCCCACGATGTTGGTTCCGGAGACGCCGCAGGCCTTGGTTATCCTGGCTCCCGCCACGCTCAAGGTGGTGTAGTTGGTGCCATTGTAGAGAAAGCCCAGATTGTTGCCGAATGTGTCAACGTAAAGCCCCACGATGTTGGTTCCTGAGATGCCATAGGGTACGGTGGAATATGCCCCAGGCACGCTGAAGGTGGTAAAGGTATACTGGGCTTGAGCATCGATGCTTCCGGCCAGCAACAAAATGGCTCCCGTACACCACACCGCCTGAATGAATAACCGCGAATTGGAAACTTTTTTCTTCATCATCTCAATCCCCTGCATTCCATGGTTTCGACCAATTAACCGGGATTTCCCATTTGATTTCTTGCCCGCGATCACCATGCGCCTTTTTGTTGACCTTATTCCTTCTCCACAGTTTTGCAAGCCCTTTCTCCCATATGGGAGATCCGGGTTAACTCAAAACCGCCCGGTGGTGATTGCAGTTCGTGAACCGAACGTCTCGTTTAGGGCGCCTGACTCGCAAGGCTTGGGAAGCCCAATAGAATCACGTCCAGCCTACACCCGGAAATCGGAGGGACAGAACCTTCCCGGGCGACCCGCCTTCGCCAGTCGGCTGCGGCGGGCAGGCCCGCTAAAACTGGTGGCGGGCTTGTCCGCCGAAGCGCAACCGCGCTTGGGCGGAAGCAAAAACCGGGTGAGGCAGCCAATTTGGTTTGTAAACCAAAACAACAAAGAACAAACACCTCCCTGCGAAAAGCGCGCGTGCCATGTGCAAATATTTTATGAACGACATATTGAACAAAGCGACGGTGCTGGTGCTCAACCGCAACTGGCAGGCCGTTAATGTCCGCACGCCGCAAGAAGCCTTTTGCATGATGGCGACGAACGTGGCGACCGGTCTTGAAATCGAGCTTGGCGATGGTGCCCGTGCGGAAGCACTCCGTCCCGTTACCTGGGATGAGTGGATCGCGCTGCCCATTCGTCCGCAGGATAACGCGGTGCGGACCGTCCGCGGCCCGGTCCGTGTGCCGACGGTGATCGTGGCGGTCAATTACGCCCGGGTGCCGAAGAAGCGCCCGAAGCTGTGCGCCCGCGCCATTCGCGAGCGCGACCGCAACCGTTGTCAATACACCGGACGTGTGCTGCGCCCGGACGAGGGCAGCCTTGACCACGTTGTGCCCCGCTCGCGCGGCGGCAAGAATGCCTGGGAAAACCTGGTTTGGGCCGGCAAGGATGTGAACGCCCGCAAGGGCAACCGCCTGCCGCACGAGGCCGGCCTGAAGCTGCTCAGCGTGCCGCGCGCACCCAAAGAACTGCCGGCCTCGGTACTCATCCGCAACGCCCACGGAATTCCAGAGTGGAAGCTGTTCGTGCGGGAATGAATCAACGGGAGAGCGAGCATCAAAACTCGCTCTCCTTGACAAAATCAATTATGAAAGAGCGTGCTGAACTATGAGCCGAATGAAACTACAAGACCACAAACTATTGAATGGATCGGCATCTGAACGTAATGGAGCTTTAAACACATGAGCACCAAAGATTTTCTCAGACTGGGCGTTCCCCTTGGCGAGGCAACGCGGCGGGCGACGGATTTTGTCGCCAAGTTCATCCTCGGCGGCGGCGACAAGTCGCGGTTGCACGAGGAAGTGGCCGCCATTGTCGCCAATCCGCCGGCGTTTGCGGGCGACCCGCTGCGCGGTGAATTCGCCAGGGCTTTGCTCAAAGCGCCGCCTCCACCGCGCTTTGAGCCTGTGAAATATCGGCAATGGGGCGAAGGTCTTGAACACGAGGCGGTGATGCAAATGGAGAAAGCCTGTTTGCTGCCAATATCCGTTGCAGGAGCCTTAATGCCGGATGCGCACGTTGGCTACGGCCTGCCCATCGGTGGGGTGCTGGCCACGGAAAACGCCGTGATTCCTTACGCTGTCGGTGTGGACATTGCCTGCCGCATGAAGATGACGGTGCTGGATATTCCGTTGCGCGATTTGGAGCAGAAACAGGACCGCCTGACCCGCGCCATCGAAGCCGAAACGCGCTTTGGCGTCGGCTCGACGTTTAAGGATCGCCGCGCCCACGATGTCATGGATGCCGATTGGTCAATCAGCCCGGTGGTGAAACAGAACAAGGATCGCGCCTGGTCGCAGCTCGGCACCAGCGGGAGCGGAAATCATTTCGTCGAGTTTGGCCTGTTCACAGCGCACTCAAAAATCAACGATCTTGAGGCGGGAACGTATGTCGCGCTGCTGTCGCACAGCGGCAGTCGCGGCACGGGGGCCGCGGTGTGCGATTACTACAGCAAAATCGCGTTCGCACAATTCAAGGATTTGCCCGGCGAATTGAAACGGCTGGCGTGGTTGTCGCTGGATTCACAGGAAGGGCGGGAATATTGGAACGCGATGGAATTGATGGGGCGCTACGCCGCGGCCAACCATGCCTGCATCCACCAGCACATTGCGGAAAACCTGGGCGCGCAGGTGTTGCTCGATTTGGAAAACCATCACAATTTCGCGTGGAAAGAAAAGCACGTCATCGAGGGCGTGGAACGCGACGTCATTGTGCATCGCAAAGGCGCCACTCCGGCGGGCGCTGGAGTCCTCGGCATTATTCCCGGTTCCATGGCATCGCCGGGATTTGTCGTGAGCGGAAGGGGAAATCCCGAGTCGCTCAACTCGGCAGCGCATGGCGCCGGCCGCGCCATGAGCCGCAAAGCCGCCAACGAAAAGTTCAACTGGAAAGACGTGAACCGTTTTCTCCGGGAGCGCGGCGTGACCCTCATCAGCGCCGGCTTGGATGAAGTCCCGATGGCCTACAAAAACATTCGCGAAGTGATGGCCGCGCAAAAAGACCTGGTTACAACCCTCGGCCAGTTCGATCCGAAACTGGTGAAGATGGCGCCAAGCGGCGAACGTCCGGAAGATTGATTCAGCCTTTAGCCTTCAGCCTTTCCTGGAGCGGCGGGGTCGCGCCCTCGCAGGAGCAAACATACCGCGCCACCTGATTGGCCCGGCGGTTGATGGCGTCGAGCGGCTTCCCGTCCAGCACCCCCACCGTCAGCGCCGCAGTAAAGGCGTCGCCTGCGCCGACAGTGTCCTTGACCGCAACGGGTTGGCTGGAATCATCAGCCCATTGGCCCCCGGAATAGAGCAGGCTGCCAGCCGCGCCGCGTGTCAAGCATACCAAACGTTGATTGTGTTGCCGCGCCAGTTGTTTAATTTGCCGGCGCACATTGCCGCGCAAACCCAGCATGTCCGCCAGGACAGGCAGTTCGGAATCGTTAAATTTCACGATATTGGCCAAACGCAGTGATGTCTCGATGATCTCCCGCGAGAAATAATTTTGACGCAGGTTGATGTCCAGAATCCGCAACGCTCCCGGGCGAACGGCCGCCAGAAGCGCCTGAATCGTCCCGCGCGCCGGCTCGCAACGCTGGGCCAGGGTGCCGAATGACACCGCGTCCGCTTCGGCCACGGCGGCGAGGGCGTCTTTTTCCAGAGCCAGACGGTCCCAGGCAACATTCTCGTGAATGGTGAAGCGCGGCTGGCCATCGGCCGCAAGCTCCACGCTGACAGTTCCCGTCGGGGCGGACGGATCGACTTGAATTTCCGCAATCGGAAGCCCGAGAGCTTGCAGCCGTTGCAGGATTTCAGTTCCCAGAGAATCCTGGCCGACCCGCGAGATCACGCGGCTCCGCGCTCCCAAGGCGCGCGCGTGATATGCGAAATTGGCGGGTGCGCCGCCCAGTTGTTTGCCGGAGGGCAGCAAGTCCCAGAGAATCTCTCCGATGCCGATGACATTGAAACTCATTCCACAGTTGAGAACATACGAAAAATCAGCCGCACGATTCGAATCCCTTCGCCCGCTCCATCCCGCCGCCGGCCCCACGAGCGAATTTTAACCCGGGCCGCAAAGGCGGTTGACCAGCAAATCGCGGAATCCATCAAGGTTTTTCCATTCTGTGGCGACGTTCATGTGCTTCGCCTGATCGTCAATGACGGTAAAACCGTCGTTGGTCACGCGGATGCCGGGCCGTTCCATCCGGCAGAAGCGCCGGGAGAACGCGAGATAAACAGCCACGGGGTCAAAGAGAATCGAGGAGTGGCGTTGCGCCTCCGCCTCCGTCTTGCGGGCTTTGCTCCACAGGCGGTAATTTTCCACGATCGTGGCGGCCACGGAGTCGCGCGAGTCCAGAATCCGTTGGTAGCGGGCGCCGTCGAGAGTGACGAGGCCGCAGGTGTCGAGCGGAGTGATCGTGATGTCCCAATCCGCCGAAAGCCCCCTCTTCGCGGCGGCGGGATTGGCTTTGACATTCCATTCCGCGCACGGTGTTTTTGCTCCGCCATAGCCCAACCGCACGCTGCCATCCATTCCGACAAAGCGGGCGCGTTGGACAATGCGCGGCTCCCGCTCCAATGCGGCGGCGACATTCGGCATCGGCCCGATGCAGATCAACGTCACCGGCTGCGACGAGCCCATAATGACATCGATCATCGCGCCCACACCATCGGCGTGGATCCGGCCCGGATACGAACTCAAATCGTAATTCTGGACCCATTCGGCCAGCGGTCCATCGCCATGAGGTTCGTCATCCGGCCCGACGGCGATGGGAATGTTCGCATGACCTGTCTTCTGCAAGAACTTGCCCAGGAGCTTCGCGCGATACGCGGCTTTGCCATACTCCGTCGCAACGAGCTTCAGGCTCAATTCGGGACACTTCAGCAAAAAGCCCAAAGCCCACGTATCGTCGATGTCATCGCCGATGTCCGTGGCAAGGATGACCGGAATCGGGTGGGACACAGGCAGCGCAGCCGCGCGGGTGCGGCAGCCCGCGAAGATGCCGGCCGACAAAGCGGCTCCGGCAGAGACTTTGATGAAATTGCGCCGGTTCATTTTGATTTATTGAATTCCTCAATCAACTCGTCAAAACCCGCAACCTCTTCCTCAAACAAGCTCCGCCAATAATCCGGATGCCACTGTTCGTCCAGTTCCGCGGACGTTTTCCCCTGCTGCTCCACCCAGGTGTAATATTTGAGATTGTGGATCGCTTTCCTGTCCGGGTAAGTGAGTTCCTTGAAATAATCCGCGCCCTGGCGCGAGAGCGGCCCGGCGAAATCCTTGATCGCATCCGTTGCGCCATAAGCCCCCCGTTCCGTCTGCAACTCTTCCAGCCGCGATTTGTAAAGCTCCATCGAATCCGTGAACACGGTGAAAATGACATCGCGCCCGCCCAATTCAAAATACTTCGCCGTTTTGATGGCCGCCAGCAGGTTGCAGATGCCCGAAATGCCGAGCAGCGAAAGCTTTTTGCCCGCGTCAACGCCCAGTGTCGCCAGGTATTCCCGGCCCGCCGGCTCGTTGAACAAGCGCAGCACTCTCATGCAATCCTCATCGTCAATCGCCGCCACGGCGTCCGTGTTGCGCACGTTATGCACCCACGGAACATGTTTGTCCCCGATGCCTTCAATGCGGTGCGCGCCAAACCCGTTCTGGAGCAGGGTCGGGCACTGCAGCGCCTCCGCCGCGATAATCTTCAACTCCGGATGCTTCCGCTTCAGAAAATCACCCGCCGCAATGGTCCCCGCCGAACCCGTCGCGGAGACAAACGCCGCCGCGCACCAGTTGTCCCCCCGCAATCCCGTGAACACCTCTTCAACCGCCGGCCCCGTCACGTTGTAATGGAAGATTGGATTTCCGAATTCCTCAAACTGGTTGAAAATGACGATTGCCGGGTCCTTCTTCAGTTCCCGGCACTTGTCGTAAATTTCTTTGACGTTGGACTCGCACCCCGGCGTGGCGATGATCTGCGCTCCAATCTGCTTCAACCACTCAAACCGCTCGCGTGACATTTGCTCCGGCAGGATGGCGATGGCCGTGCAACCCAGCAGCGCGCAATCGAACGCGCCGCCGCGGCAGAAATTCCCCGTTGACGGCCACGCCGCCTTGTGCTTTTCCGGATCGAACTCGCCGCTGACCAGGCGCGGCGCCAAGCAGCCGAACGCCGCGCCCACCTTGTGCGCGCCCGTCGGGAACCAGGCGCCGATCAGCCCGATGACCCGCGCTTCGATTCCCGTTATCGCCGGCGGGATTTCCAGGTAATTGACGCCCCCGTAAAGCCCCGACTGCAAATCGTTCTTCCAAGTGATGCGGAACAAATTCACCGGGTTGACGTCCCAAAGTCCCACGCCTTTGAGCTTCGCCTTGATGGATTGCGGGATCGACTCCGGCTCGCGCAACTGTTGGAACGTTGGCAGCACGACGCCGCGCTCGCGGCAACGCGCCGCGGTTTTCCGGATGATCTCCGGATGCAGGCGTTTGATAATTTTGGACATGCTGGGTCAATCCTACGAAAAAACGCCGCAAAAGGGAATGAAAGAAAAGTCCCGCAAGTTCACGAAAATGGCTTGCAAATGCTGGAATTAGCTGACATATTTGTCAGCATGAAGAGCCTTTCAAAGCGGGAATTGGTTCGCAATCCGTCTCTTGCTTCCCATTTGAAGCCGGGACAATCATTGCAATTGGAGGATGGCAGGGAACCGCTAGTGTTGTCCCGCCGCAAGCGTGTGCGGCTTACAGCCGGACAAATTCATGCGGAGTTGGACCGTCTGTGTGAAGGCGCTCCCGCGCAGGATGCTCAAGCCGCCCTGCGGGACTTGCGCCAATGACGATCTATCCGGATGCCTCGTTTTTGGTCTCCTGGCTGTACGGCCCCGATCCGCTCAACCCCAAGGCCCGCGTTTGGTTTGCCCGTCATCAAGCCGACGATTTCCTGGTATCAGATTGGTCCCGGTTTGAGACGATTAACACGTTGCGGGATTTGTGTCTGCGCCCGCACCCGCCCAAGCAGGAATTGATAGAGGCTTTGAGGCGGTATTTCTCTCATTTGCTGCACGCCGGCCCCTTCGAGTTTGTGGCGGTGGATTGAGATGAAGTGCTCAAGGATGCCCACCAAATCAGCGCGGGGTTTGCGGCCCGGCTTAAGGCACGGAGCGCGGACGCTTTGCATGTTGCCATTTTGGAGCAACTCAATCCGGATCTCTTTGTGTCGGGCGATAGAGATCAGTTGACGCTGGCGACTGCTCGCGGATTCAGATCCGTGCGCTTCTACTAGGTGAAAATTACTTGATCAACTTGCCAAGCGCAGCCACCGGGGATGGCACGCGCGCCAGGAAAATCATCGCCGCGATCACAAACGGCTTGAAGCCCGCTTCGCGATAGGTCGCGATGCGGTATTTCTCGAACACCTCTTTCGACACTTCGCCCTGCGCGCAACTCACGCCGGAAATGTCCGCCGGCAGACAGTGCATGTAAAGCGCGTTGCCGCCTTTGGTCAGCTTCATCTTCTTTTCGTCGCATTCCCAGTTCTTGTATTTCGCGTTGTTGGCCAGGCATTCCTGCTCCAGCGCCTTCAACCCGTCGCGGTCGCCCTTCCGCAACAGCGGTGTGCGTCGTTGCATCACGCCGTAAGGCGCCCACGATTTCGGATAAACCACGTCCGCATCGCGAAAAGCCTCTTCCATGCCTGACACCACCTCGAATTTCCCGCCGCTCTTCGCGCTGTTCTTCTTCGCAAGCTCAACCACGTCCGGAATCAAGCCGTAACCCTCCGGGTGCGCCAGCGACACCGTCATGCCAAACCGGCTCATCAAACCGATGATCCCCTGCGGCACCGATAGCGGCTTGCCGTAACTCGGTGAATACGCCCAACTCATCGCAATCTTTTTGCCGCGCAGATTTTCCAGCGAACCAAAAACATTCTTCAGATGCGCCAGGTCCGCCATGCTCTGCGTCGGATGATCAATGTCGCATTGCAGATTGATGACGCTGGGCCGCTGATGCAGCACGCCCTGGTCAAACCCCTCCTGCACCGCGGCGGAAACCTCGCGCATGTAACGGTTGCCCTCGCCCAGATACATGTCATCGCGGATGCCGATGACCTCGGCCATGAACGAAATCATGTTCGCCGTCTCGCGCACGGTTTCGCCGTGGGCAATTTGCGACTTCCCCTCGTCGAGATCCGCCACTGCCAGCCCCAGCGCGTTCGCGGCCGAGGCAAAACTGAACCGCGTCCGCGTCGAGTTGTCGCGGAAAATGGAAATGGCCAGTCCGGTGTCGAACACCCGGAATGATTTCTTCGCCCGGTGCAATTCATGGAGGCACGCGGTGACGAGCGTCAGCGCGCGAATCTCCTCGTCCGTTTTCTCCCACGTCAGGAGGAAGTCCTTGCCAGGCGCATCGGTCTTGAGTTTTTCCAGTTCTTTAAGTTGCTGCTGCATCGTTTTCATGTTGTAAAAATGCGGGATTATCTGGCAAGTTCAGTTCGAGCAACTGTTCACGGACGACGCTGTGACTGGCATCGCTACTTTGCTCCTGAGACTGGTTGCGCCAGATATTGGTCCAACCACTCGATCCAGCGCCGATAGATGTCCCGGCTGCGGACTGGATCTCCGGGATGATGACCGCTGGTTGGGTAGGCGATAAACTTTGTCGGCACCCCGTTGTCGCGGAGTGCGTGGTAGAGCTTATACGACTGCGTGATCGGCACCCGCTCATCGCCTGTATCGGAGAGTATCAACGTTGGCGTCCGGATTTTTGCGGCATAGGTGATGGGCGATTGTTCGGCATAGGCTTTGGCCCGGTCGCCAACCCACGGCGAGCCGCCCAGGAAATAACGGTCCTGAACATTGAAATCGCACAGATTATAATCCTCCAGCCAATCCGTCACGGCCGCGCCAGCGACGGCCGTTTTCCAGACTTGATAGTGCCCGATCAACCAGACGGTCATGTAGCCGCCATAAGACCAGCCGCTGACGGCGATCCGGTTTGTGGCCACGAAACCGCGCCTTTGCACAGCCTCCAGTCCAGCCATGACATCCCGGCCAGGTCCGTCTCCTGTGTCATTGACGATTGCCATCTGATAAGCATTCCCCAGATTATCGCTGCCGCGATAGTTGGGTCTGAACACGACATATCCACGTGCGGCGATCAGTTGCCCCAATTCATCGAAATTCTCGGTTGAGGCCGATTCGGGCCCACCGTGGATGCGCAGGACGAGCGGATACTTCTTCCCCGGCGCAAAGTCGGGTGGATAAATCAAAATGCCGTTTTCGTGCCAGCCATCCGGTCCCGGCCACTCGATGGCCTCAACGTTTCCCAGCGCCAAGGCGGCAATCGGTTCGTTGAATCGCGTGAGTTGGCGCGGAGGTGCGCCGGGCGAACTCAAGTAGTAAAGCTCGGACGGACGGTGCGCTTGACTCCCCACGAACGCGATTGAGCCATCCTTGCCCAGGCACACGTCGAAGTCAAAAAGCCCGTCAGGATTGAGTGTCCCCAGGTCGAGCCGGCGCGTCTCGCCATCGAGTGGTTGGAGCCAGGCCGAAACACGCGTGCCGTCGTTCGCCACCACCAGCAACGACTTGCCGTCGGGCATCCAAATGGATTTCCACACATCACGATCGAGCGACTTTGTGAGGTTCTTGCCTTCTCCTCCTGTTGCGGGAGCGACGTGAAGCTCGGCCACGCTCATTCCGATTCCATCGCGCCAATACCAATACGCGATCTGCGACCCTTCAGGCGAATACACCGGCCAGCCTTCATTAGCGGTGTGTTTGGTCAGTGGCCGCATCGCGCCGGTGGCGACATCGAGAACATTGACCGCAATCAGATCTGTATCACCGGAATGCGGAGTCGCCTGGCGCGTAAACGCGATCGAGCTGCCGTCTGGAGACCAGGACAGCGGCACGAGGGGCATCATGTCCAAGCTTTGGGCCAGGCTCCAAGAACCCGAAGTCAACCGTCGCGGATGACCGCCCTCGGCCGGAATCAGCCAGAGGTGCGATGGCGTTGCGGCGGCGGCAGCAAGAAAACTATCGTTCCCAATTTCAAAGGCATCGTCCCCTTTCTCAATCTGCTTCTTATTTTCCGGTTCGTCGGCGGTCACAAAGGCGATCTCTTTGCCGTCCGGCCGCCAGGTAAAATGCTGGACGCCATTGGTGACACTCGTGAGCCGAAGCGCATCGCCACCGTTCATCAGCATGACGAAAAGCTGCGCTTTCTCTTCCTTGCCGGGACCGGGTTGCGCGAGAAAGGCGAGCCTGTCTCCCGAGGGTGACCAGCGGGGCTGCCCGACACCTTGTCGCTCCCGCGTAAGGATGCGCTGCCCGCTGGTGGCGATGTCCACCAGCACCAACTCGCTGTCATAGCGTTTCTCGTCGTAGTTCGGACGCGATAGGACAATCACAATCGACTTGCCATCCGGCGAAATCTGCGGATCAGAAATGCTGGCCATCCTCGCCAGATCGGCAATCGCGAATCGATTCGTTTGCGGGAGTTCTCCCGCGTTTATATTTGCCAAAGGAAGGCAAACGAGAATTGCGAAAAAAACAGCCTTCATAGATGACGCAGAGTAGTGACGAGTTGGCGCTCTCGTCAACGTCTGAAACTCGGAACTGTGTTGCAAGCGCGCGATCCAGCATTATCGCGAGATATATTGTCCCGCTGGTAATGAGGCGCCGCCTTCTGGATGGCGTCAATGATTTGCTGATAGCCTGTGCAGCGGCAAAGGTTGCCGTTGATGGCCTTGCGAATCTCCTCGCGGGTCGCCAATGGGTTTTGCAGCAGAAACGCATGAGCGATCAGCACCATGCCCGGTGTGCAAAAGCCGCATTGGATCGCGCCCGCGTCCACGAAGGCCTGTTGCAGCGGATGCAGTGTCCCATCCGGCGCCGCCATGCCTTCAATCGTCAGGACCCGCCGCCCCTCCACGTCCTTGACCCGCCTCATGCAGATTTTCAGCGGCTCATTGTCAATCAAAATTGTGCATGCGCCGCACGCTCCGATGTCGCACGCGTTCTTCGCCCCGGTCAAACCCAGGTCCTCCCGCAGGTATTCCACCAGCCGCTTCTCCGCCAGTTCGCGCCCAACCTCCATTTCCTTTCCGTTGATGTGAAATTTCATAATCTGCATTCCTCCTCCGGCGCTTCTTTCGCCGCCCCGGCCATACGGATGGGCAGCGAAAAATGGCGCTGCCCGGTGGCGTGGTAAATTGCGTTGGCTATCGCCGGCGCCATGATTTCATTGGCCGGCTCGCCGATGCTCTTGGCGCCGGTCGGCGAAACCGGGTCGGGATTCTCGATGAGAATGGCTTTCATCTCCGGCATATCCATGGAGCGCGGGATGCGATAGGAGTTGAGGTTAAGGTTCGTGATTTTGCCGTCCTTCAGTTTGATTTCTTCCTGCAGCCCAAAACCAGTGCCCATGGCCATGCCCCCGAAAAACTGCCCCTTCACCATCTCTGGATTGATCGCTTTGCCAACATCGTGCGCGGCGATGGCATTGAGCAGCTTCACCTTCCCGGTCTTTTTGTTCACCGTCAGCTCCACGGCCTGGCAGCCATAGACCCAGGTGAAGTAGGCGTCGCCCTGGCCCGTGTGCTCGTCCCAAGTCACCCGCGGCGCCTTGAAAACGCCGAAGGCATACGGGAAGCGCTGGCTTTGGAACATCGCCTTCATCGCGTCGTCGAACGAGATCTTGTTCGTCTTCCCGAGGATGCAATTGTCCTTGAACCGCACCTCCTCGGGGCGGCAATGCAGCTTCTCGCAAAGCGCCCCGGCAATCTTGTTTTTCAATTCCTGTGCCGCCAGCGTGACAGCGCCGCCGCCCATGATCGTCCCGCGCGACGCCACCGTGGTCCCGCTGTCGGGTATGTTCGAGGTTGAAGCCCGGCGGTAGCGGATGCGGCTGATGTCCACCCCCAGTTCCCGGGCGCAGATCAGCATGAGCGCCGATTCCGATCCCTGGCCGTTTTCATGGATGCCGGTTTCCAAAAGAATCGAGCCGTCCGCCTGCGCGTTGATGATGGCGGCGCAGAAATCCACGCCCTCCGCCCCCAGGCTCACCCCGCGATAACTCATGGCCAGGCCGATGCCATACAACTCATCGGAATCCGACTTCCCAAAGGAACAGCGGGCCACCTTCGCCGCGTAATCCATTTCACCCAGCACCGCCTCGAACACCTGTTCCATGGCGACCTTGTGCCCGTCGAGCCGCTGGCCGGTGATGGTCAGACTGCCTTGCCGCACCATGTTGCGGCGGCGGAACTCGACGCCCGAAAGGCCCGCTTTCCCCGCCGCAATCTCCACCATTTGCTCAATCGCGAAATTCATCTGCGGCGAACCAAATCCCCGCATCGCGCCCGTCACCACGTTGTTGGTGTAAACCCCGCAGGTGTCGCACTGCACGTTTTCCACCTGGTACGGCCCGCAGCACTGCACCGTCGAGCGCCACGTCACCCACGGCGTGACCGAGCAATACGCGCCGGCATCGGCGATGATCCGGCACTGCACCGCCGAGATATGCCCGTCCTGGGTCACCCCCATCTTGTAATAAATCCGGTAGGGGTGGCGCTTGTAGCTTTCGCGGATGGACCAATCGCGCCGATACATCATTTTCACCGGCCGGTTCAGCAATTTGGCCGCCAGCGCCGTGCGCGCGCAGACAATCGCCGCCGTGTCATCCTTGCCGCCGAAGCCGCCGCCCATCGGCACTCCCACCACTTCGATCTCCGAGAGCGGAACGCCCAAACAGGCCGACGTGAACCGCCGCGTGCTGAACGGATGCTGCATGCTGCCATAGACTTCAATGACGCCATCCGCGCGCGGCACACAGACCGCGACTTCCGGCTCCATGTAGGCGTGTTCGACGAATTGCGTCTGGAATTTCTCCTCAATGACAAAAGCCGCCTCGCGAAATCCCTGCTCCACGTTCCCGCGCCGGATTTTGTGCGTGTTAAGAATGTTGCTTCCGTGGTTCGCGTGGACCAGTGCGGTGTCCGGCTTCATGGCCTGTTCGGGATCCAGCACTGCCGGCAACGGCGTCGCTTCCACCCGCACCAGCCTGGAGGCGCGGATGGCAATCTCGCGCGATTCCGCCACGACCATTGCCACGACGTCGCCGTGATAACGGATTTTGTCGTCGGCAAAGATGCGGTAATCCTGGACGATCTGGCCGCAATGATTGGCGCCGGGCACGTCCCTGGCCGTGAGCACCCGCATCACACCCGGGTAGTTTTCCGCGTCCTCAGTTATTATTAACTCGATTTTCGCATGGACAAAGTCCGAATACACGGGCGCGGCGTGGAGCACGTTTGAAAATTTGAGGTCGTCCGTGTACTTCGCCTTGCCGGTGACCTTTGCATAAGCGTCGTTGCGCCAGGCTTTGGATTTTGGGTCCGTCACAGGCGCGCTCCTTTCGATGTATTGCAACTCTCCTCGAAGCCGGCCAGCGTTGGCTCAATCGCGGCGGGCATCCGGAGGTTGGTCATTGCCGCGTCCACGTCCTTCAACCCGTGTCCGGTAATTAACAGAACGATTTGCTTTTGTGGCCCGAGCAATGTTGCCGCCTGGATCTTTTTCAGCGCGGCCACCGCGGCTGCCGCGGCCGGCTCGGCAAAAACACCCGTTTTCCGGGCGAGGGTTTGCTGTGCGGCCAGAATGTCCCGGTCCGTGACCGTGAGGGAAAAGCCATTGCTCTCAAGCACAGCCTTGCTGGCCAGGTGCGCGTTCGAGGGAATCGAGACGGAAATGGAATCCGCAATGGTCGCAGGATGCCGGGCGTTCCGGTATTTCCCGGTCGTGATGTAGTGGTGAATGGCAGCGGAGTTTTCCGCCTGCGCGCACACCAGCCGCGGCAGTTTTGAAATCAAGCCCGCCGATTTCAGGTCATGGAACGCCTTGTACACACTATAAATAATGACCCCGTCGCCGACGGGCACGATGATGGCATCCGGCGCGCGCCAGCCGTTCTGCTGCCAGATTTCCAGCCCGACCGTCTTCTTGCCCTCGATGGTCAGCGGATGATACGCCGTGTTGCGGTTCAACCCGCCTTTCGCCGCCGTGTATTCAAGCGACAGCCGGAAGGCGTCGTCGTATGACCCTTTGACCGGCGCGACACGCGCGCCATAAAGAAGCATCTGCGCCAGCTTCGCCTTTGGGGCGCTCTCCGGCACAAAAATCAGCGCCCGCTTGCCCGCGGCGGCGCACACCGCCGCCAGCGCGCTCGCCGCGTTGCCGGTGGAGGCTGCTACAACGGTCTTTTCGCCCAATCGGTTCGCCTCCGCCACCACCAGGAACGACGCCCGGTCTTTCAACGACCCGCTGGGGTTCAGTCCGTCGTTCTTGATCCAGACATTCCTGAAACCCCATTCATCGCCCAACGCCGCCGACCGGAAGAACGGCGTCGCTCCCATGGCGTAAGCCGGGTAAAACCTGGATTCCACCGCCGAAAACAAATTCCAATCCGGCTTCGCTTTCTTGAAATGTTTTCGGATGGCGGCATAGTCGAATTCCGCCGTGAGCACGCCCACCAGCGGAATCCCCGGGCGATAGCCCCGGGCGCAGGACGGGCAAAGGTAGCGCACCTCCTCGCGCCGGTAGCGCTTCCCGCAAGTGCCGCATTTGTAAACGAATTCGACCATGAATGATTACGCTTTTTTCGTCTT
>Ga0181523_10000579_pt1 | contig 41628 bp, 21 predicted proteins | sample PEATcosm2014_Bin_43_FD_119752 | JGI IMG/M metagenome (GOLD analysis project Ga0181523, IMG submission 119752) | Peatland microbial communities from MTU Mesocosm Facility, Houghton, MI, USA - PEATcosm2014_Bin05_30_metaG | ecosystem: Environmental > Terrestrial > Soil > Wetlands > Peat | place... | reverse complement strand
GAATGTTGATCGCCTGCCAGTTGCGGTTGAGGACCAGTACGATAGCTTTGGTCAATATATTACTCATAGAAAATGCTCCGTGTTACGCCTTTTTTCGGCACCCGCCTTCGCTCAGAAGCTACGACGGGCAAGCCAGCACAATCGTCTTGTTCAATATGTCGTTCATAAAATGTGACACGTGGCGGGTGACAAGTGACAAGATATTCGCCGTCCATGCAGGTTGCGTTTTCCTGCCACTCGTCACTCGTCACTCGTCACTCGTCACTCGTCACTCTTCCAAGGTGTTTGTTCTTTGTTGATGACGCAGCGGGAGTTTTTTGCCTCGCGACTGGCGATTTTTCCCATATCTTTGGGGAGGCATTCGAACCATTGATAATTTATGAGACCTTATGTGATCTGTCACATGTGCACGACCGTGGACGGCAAAATCCTGGGCCGCCGCTGGGGGAAGCTTCACGGCTATAAACACGAGAGCGATCTCTTTGAAACCACGGCTGCCAGCTTCGGCATTGGGGCCTGGTTGGTGGGCACGAGCACGATGGATGAATTTGACGGTCAAAAGACAAAACTGCCGCGGGCCAGGCATTCAGTCTTCCGTCATGATTTTGTCGCCAACAAAAATGCCAAGCGATTGGCAATCGGCGCCGATGCGAAAGGGGTCCTGCGCTTCCGGGAAAACGAGGTGGGAGGCGACCACGTGGTTCTCCTCGTCACCGACCGCGTGGGCAAGGATTACCTTGCCCACCTTCAAGTAGCCGGCGTTTCCTACCTGTTCTGCGGGAAAAAAGAAATCAATCTGCTCGTTGCTCTTCGGAGACTGGGCAGCGTTTTTAAGCTGCGCAAGTTGATGCTTCAAGGCGGCGGAAAATTCAATGGCGCCATGCTTAAAGCCGGACTCGTTGACGAAATCAGCCACCTCACTGTGCCGGTTGCCGATGGAGGCGTTGGTGTCTCCAGTTTTTTTGATATTCCGGGCGAGGCTCCAGCCAAAGCGGCTGCAACCCTTCGCCTCTTGTCTCACAAACAATTACCGGGCGGTGTGATCTGGGCGCGCTATCGAGTCATTGGTAAACATACGCACTGATCGTATTAAGGCCCTCTGAACGAAGATTGGCTGCCTCGCGTGGATGTGCTTCCCAAGCATTGCGATTCAGGTGCCCCAAATGAGACTGTTCGCTTCGCGAACCGCAATCGCACCAAGACAGGAGCGGTGACACGTGACGGGTGACACGTGACAAGACGCGAAGGCGTTGCAGGATGAATCACGTCACTTGTCACTCGCCACCTGTCACTTTGAAGATTGCAACGCGAAGGCGGAGTTGAACCACCGCAGTCAGGCCTGTGAAGTCCTGACCGGCACCGGTGTTCGCGTTGCGAAAATTGGCCTGCCCAGCCGAAGCCTTGGCGAAGGCCGGTCGAGCATCAGGGTAGCGCGCCCTGTATTCCGGTTTGGCCTGCCATCCGTAGCTCTGAGTCCGAATAAGACGAGCCCTCCGTCGCACAAGGCTATGGAGGGCATCCTTCGATCCGACTCGACCAAAGTCGGCTCGGAGCGAAGGATGGAAGACCGGCGTGTATCTCTCAACACCTATGCTCGTCAGAAAAGTTTGAAGGATAAGTGCAGACTGCAGAAAAATCTGCGGTTCGCGTCACAATTACGGTTTGTGAATAACATCGGCTTGCCTTTCCTCGTGTCAGATGTAAAACAAAACCCGGCGAAGCATTGAGCACGGGTCCAAGTGCCGGTTTAGAGGTCTTTGTCCGGGGCGTCAGGACTTATTCGCAAGACGAATCCCAATCCCGCTTGCGGGAGCGCCAATCTCATTGTGACATTGCTTCGCCATTTTCATGACCGAAGCCGGTGAACTCAAACATGTCCTGACCCGCGAAGCCCTGCGGCAGCTTGCGGGCGCGCGGTCGTTCGAGCGCGGCGAGGATTATTTTGCCGCCGGCCAAGTGACCAGCCTCGTCGAACATGCCGGCAAGCTGACCGCGACCGTTCAGGGCACGGAAGATTATCGTGTCAACATTTCGATTCGCGGCGAGGCGCTTGATTACGATTGCACCTGCCCGATGGGCGCGGACGGCGCGTTCTGCAAACATTGTGTCGCCGTCGGCCTCGCCTGGCTCGCCAACGAGCCAGGAAAATCTCCAGCGAAAAAGACGAAAGACGCCGGCCCGCCCGTTGTCACACTGGATGATGCGCGCGAGTGGCTGGCCAAACGGGACAAATCCGAACTCGTCGAGATGCTGCTCGACCAAGCCGCCACGGACGCGCATCTCCGCGACCGGCTCCTCCTGCAGGCTGCCAAAGACGCCGGCCAGGGGGCAAACGTCACCGCCATTCGCCAGGCGCTGGACCGCGCCACGCGCACGGGGGGATTCGTGGATTACCGCGCCGCCCGTGATTTTTCCTTTGGCATAGATCAAGTCGTGGATTCCATCGCCGACCTGCTGGAGGCGGGTTGCGCCGCCGAAGTCATTGAGTTGACCGAACACGCGCTCGGCAAAGTCGAGCAGGCCACGTTGAGCATGGACGACTCGGACGGTTACATGGGCGGCATTCTTCAACGGCTTCAGGAATTGCACCTGGAAGCCTGCCAGAAGGCAAAACCCGAGCCCGAATTGCTGGCCGGGCGCCTGTTCGACTGGGAAATGCGCACGCAATTTGACACGTTTTACGGGGCCGCCGGCACCTATGCGAAACTGCTGGGCGAACGCGGTCTGGCCGCCTACCGCCAGCGCGCCGAAGCCGCTTGGGCGCGCGTGCCGCAAACCAAGCCGGGCGAAAAAGACACCGAAGAATACGGTCGGACTTATCGCATCAAAAGCATCATGGAAACGTTGGCGCGTCAATCCGGCGACATCGAAGCACTCGTCGCGGTCAAAGCACGTGACCTTTCCAGTGCCTATACCTTTCTCCAGATTGCGGAAATATATCGTGACGCGAAGCAGCACGACAAAGCGCTGGACTGGGCCGAACGCGGGATCAAAGCGTTCCCCGACCGGACCGATTCAGGTCTCTGCGAATTTCTGGCTGACGAGTACCATCGCCGCAAGCGCCACGACGAAGCCATGCAACTCATCTGGAAAATCTTCGCCGAACACACGTCGCTCGAACACTACCAAACACTCAAGCAACACGCGAACCGCATCCAGCAATGGCCTGCCTGGCGCGACAAAGCATTGGAGTTTGTCCGCGCGGAGATTGAACGCGAAAAAAAGCAGCTCGCGCAAAAGCGGCAGGCCTGGGGCTGGACGCCGCATCCGCCCGACCACTCGCTGCTCGTGCAAATCTTCCTTTGGGAAAAGGATGTGGAAGCCGCGTGGCGCGAAGCGCAGGCCGGCGGTTGCCATGACAGTTGGTGGATGGAACTGGCCCGGCTGCGCGAAAAGGAATTTCCCGCCGACGTGGTTCCGGTTTATCAAAAGCAGGTGGAAGTGCTCGTCAACCAAAAGAACAACGGCAGTTATGCCGACGCCGTGAAGCTCCTCGGCAAAATCCGCGACCTGATGACACGATTGGAGCGAGCCGATCAATTCGCCGGCTATCTGGCCACCGTCCGCGCCGCGCACAAACCCAAGCGCAATTTCATCAAGCTGGCGGCACGGCTGTGAATTCGGTAGCAGCCGAGGTAACAAGGTTCTGATCAATTTTGTCTTTCGGATTTTGAAATGAGCCTCCTCACGTCGGCTGCCACGGTGCAATTGGAATCCCGTGCTGGAGTTGCACCAGTCCCGCCGTGGCGGGACCGCCGCCTGAGCTGCTCGGCCAACGGGATTTGAAATTAAAGTGCGGACGGAAGCTTGCACCTCCGCCCGCTTTGTTGCCACCTCCGTGGCATCCTTGAACCGTCCGCTAGTTGCGGACAAATTCCGGGGTTACACTTCCGCGCTGCCGTTTTCCTTTTTTTCACCAGTGGGTGCAGAGTTTGTCTGTTTCAGCGGCATGAAGCCGCCTGGCATACCGACTACCAGCGTGTTGCCGGCATTATGTGCGGCCGTCAGGGACTGCATCAGGCGCAGGTTCTGCAACGCCGGATTGCCGTCGAGCAGACGCGCGGCATTGGCGAGATTGCGAAGTGCGGCGCTTTCGCCACGGGCGCGTTCGAGCGCGGCCTGACCTTCCTGCTTCGCCTTCAGCACATCGGCGAAAGCGCGCTTCAGATCGGCGGCAAACATCACGTCCTTCACCCCGACAGCGTGGACGTTGATGCCGATCTTCGCCGCTTCCGGTTGCACTCGGGCCAACAACCGCGCGCCGATGTCGAGTCGTTGACCAAGCAGCACTTCGACGGTGACTCCGCACACGACCGCACGCACTGCAAGCTGGGCGGCGTTGTAGAGATCACCCGGCCAGTTTTGCGTTTCGTGCGCGGCCTTGGCCGGGTCCGTAATCTGGCACGTGACGAGCAGGCTGAGTTTTAGGCCTACATTATCAGCCGTGAGAACTTCCTGTCCCGCCACGAGGAGCGAAGTCTTGCGGAGGTCTATCAATTTTACCGTCCAGCCGAAGCCCCAGATGACGTGGCGACCCGCGTTGTTGCGCCGCACATACAGGCCGTGGTGATACACGAGTCCCGCCCAACCTTCGGGCACGTCAAACGCGTGTCGCAGTTTCCTGATGACAGGCAAAACGATCACGCCCGCGAAAATGGCAGCGACAAAGATTGCAAACAGGATTTCGTAGTTCATGGTTATTTTCCTTTCTTGCGTTAATTGGACGATTGGAAGTCCGAGACAGAAGACCACCATCTGGCGGCGGGAAAATCACTTGCGCGATTTTCACAAGGCCGACTTCGGGCTGCGCTTACGCGCCGGTCTTTCTGTCCCGAACCGTTGTGGGATTTCTCCCGGTCTCCAGCCGATGGAGTTGGTTATCAGCCAACGTGCGGATTCGAACCGCGAATGAACCAGCCCATGCGCAGAATCATTCCGGCGGACTGCCGGAATGACTGCTGACCTGATTCAAATTTCAAAAATTGGGGTGACCAACCGGATTTGCACCGGCACAAACGCCGTCACGGGGCGTGATGCTGCTGTTACATCATGATCACCAATAAAGAAAACAATTGCGGCTCATCATCGTCGCCGCTTGACCAAAGCACCGTTCCCGGAATACAACTTCGAGAACATGAAAGCCGTCGCCATCAATGGAAGCCCGCGCAAGGGTGGAAACACTGAAATTCTCCTGAAGCAGGTGCTCGCACCGCTGGCCTCGGCCGGCTGGGACACCGAATTCGTCCAGCTCGGCGGAAAAGACATCCGTGGATGCCAGGCTTGTTACCATTGTTTTGACACCAAGAATTCACGATGCGGGCAAAAGAATGATTTTTTCAACCATTGCATGGAGAAAATGGTTGCAGCGGATGCGATCATTCTCGGTTCGCCAACCTATTTCACGGACGTCAGCGCCGAAATGAAAGCGTTACTGGATCGCGCCGGGTTGGTGGCCGTGGCCAACGGCGGATTGTTCCGTGGAAAAATCGGCGCGGCGGTGGTGGCGGTCAGGCGCGGCGGCGGCACGCACGCATTCGACACGATCAACCACATGTTTCTCATGTCCGGCGCCATCGTGCCGGGGTCCACCTATTGGAACCTCGGTTTTGGTTTGGACAAGGGCGACGTGGCCAAGGACGAGGAGGCAGCGCGCAACATGGCGGATCTTGGTCAGACCATCGCCTGGTTGGGCAAGGCGATCCACGAACATTCAGAGAGTCGTCCGGTTACAGTGGTTCATGAATGATCCTTTTGGTCGGCTTGCCCGTCTGCAAACTGCCCGCCGAAATTGGAGCCCCGGGTCGGACTCGCACCGACGATTACGAGTTTATCCCGCGCCTGCGGGACTCCTGTAGCTGCTGAGGCACAGGGGCACGCGAAATTTACGATTTCGGATTTACGATTTACGATTGGCGGAACGCGCCGCGCAGTGGTTGACAAATCGTCAATCATCAATCGCAAATCATAAATGAAGTTGGTGCTCTCACATGGATTTGCACCACGAGCTTCCGCCTTCGCAGAGCGGCGTGCAGAACTGATTACACCTTGAGAGCGTGAAATGGTTGAGGGTTGAGAGTTGATGGTTGAGGGAAGAAACATCCGATTTGTCGCGGGTCCCTCAACTCTCAACTATGAACTATCAACCAATCAATGGCTGCCAGGGTTGGACTCGCACCAACACCGTGCGGTTTAACAAACCGTCGTGCTACTTTGACACCACCTGGCAATGGCGCTGCCGGCAGGAGTTCCACCTGCATCATTCCGCTTAGAAGGCGGATGCCTCATGTTTTCGACCACGGCAGCAATTTGAAATTGGTCAGCGCGGCAGGACTTGCACCTGCGGTCCCTCGGTTCCAAGCCGAGCATGTTGCTACTGCACCACGCGCTGGTTCGCCCCGATGATTTGAAGTAATCGGGACGGGAGAAACGCGACGCCAAAACCCTGGGAATTGGCCTCGCGGTAAGATTTAAAATTGGCGAACCCGGAGGGACTTGCACCCTCAACCCTCCCGCAGACAACGGGGCGCTCTGCTGATTGAGCCACGAGTTCGAAGTGGCCTGCCAAGCCGAAGACTGACCGACAGACTGGTGTTGGCCTGCCATCCGCAACTCTGAGCTCGACGGATGCGCCCTCCTTCGCCCAGAGGCTTCGGAGGGCATCCCCCGCTCTGACCCGACCAGTCACCGGCTTAGAGCGAAGGATGGTGGGAAGTGCTGGTAACGCTCCAGCTCGTCACTTCCAGTTTTGTTGTGCGACAACCGATTTACAGTCGGGCAACTGGATCACCTCCCAAGCAAAGGCTGAAGGCTAAAGGCTAAAGGCTAAAACTACTTGCAATACAACTTTAGCATTCAGCCTTTAGCCTTCAGCCTTCAAAGTGGTCGCGGGAGTGGGAGTCGCACCCACCTGAATGGGTTTATGAGGCTCATCTCTGTGCTTTGGTCGAGTTTCCCGCAGTTGAAAAGATGGTTTGCCGAGCCGTAGCCCGCTCGGGCGAGCAAGCAAGTCCGCCTTCGTGCTGTGCACTTCGGCGCGACAGCCTTGACCCGCCGCATCGCAGCGGGCGAAGGCTGGTGGAGGACGGCGGGTAACGCTCCCGCTTGAGCCTGCTTGCAGGGCAGGTGCATCACTTTTCTGCCACGCCCCCATGAAAAATTGATGATTTACGATTTTCGATTTACGATTTGGCAGGCTGCCTCCGTGCTGCCCGAAGTAAGCTGAGTTTTGGAGACTCGACCGCGTGCTGACGCGCAGCCTGTGAATGCTCGCACGCGCTTCGCGTGCCGTAAATCGTCAATCGTAAATCCCAAATCGTAAATGGTATGGTGCGGCTGCCGGGAGTTGCACCCGGACATGCTCTCTGGCGAGGAGCCATTCTGCTGTTAAATCACAACCGCGGAAATTAAAAGGGCCGGAAGCGTCATTGCACTTCCGGCCCATGCCATTTCAACAAAGAACAAACACCTCTTGGTGATCTATTCGATCCCAACCCGCGGATTCACGGCGGTTGTTTCGGTGTTTTGGGGCACACCTCCTCCGAAGCCCTTAAAATGTAAAATTTGTTTCGCTCTGCCCGGCGGCGCGATGGATCGTTCATGGGCATACCACATCGGTGACCAGCAAATGCTCGTCCTCGCCAAAATCAATTTGTCGCCAGAAGACATCACCTGGATGTCGCGTTATTCATGTTCACAGATCGTTCTTCTTTCGTTAACTGCCATTCACTCTGCAAATTGCGCAGAGAAAATAAAAAACCCTGCTTACGCGCGGTAAGCAGGGTAAAAAAATTCTATTTCGATTCGTTACCTGCTTACCATAAGTCTATCCAAATTGATTTTGGGTTCCTGCCCTGAATCTGCCCTGGATAGGCTAAGGCTAAACACACAACCCGGGTTATACCGGCTATGACGTGTCGCTTTCGCGACCGACATAGTCGGCCAACTCGTGACTGGTATGTTCAAACAGGTTTTCATCAAATGCAGAAGACGTTTAACACAGATTCAGGTTACATGCAACTTATACTTTGAGGGGGTATATTATTTTGAACCGTAATATCCGGATGGAATGATGTTGAATAATCCGGTTTTAGTTTAGCCAAGCGGCCGCGTTGGAGCCGCAACAGTCAACGCGAAGATATAGCATCATCCTCAAAACCAGTTCCGACCATATGGCGCTTGGAGGCAAGCCGCACTCAAATTGAATAAAGCCGAGCTGACTCTCTGCGCTCCAGCTGCCGCGACCAACCAGTTACAAATGGACTCTTTCGCGCCAGCAACTTGCTCTACTGCGATCGGATGCGGTAGAAGCGTTGGAGCGACGCTATCGAAGTCGGGTCGCTGAAGTACCAAGGCTCGGTGGTGAGGGTGTTGGTTGAGAGGGCAGTCCAAGTCAGAAGGTTGGTTGAAGTTTCCACCACCACAGATTGGCCGGCTACTCCGCCGAGGTTGAAGCCGAAACTGCCTGACTGGAACCCCAGGTTGCCGCCAATGCCGGGCGGGGGCAGCGGGCCTTGATAGAGGCGGACGCGGTAGAACCGGTGGGGGAAAAGGCCGGCTTGCGAGTCGCTGAACGTGACGAGCGCGAGACTGGTTACCAGGTTGGTTTGGATGGGCGCCCAATTGACCAGGTCGGTCGAGGCTTCGATGACGACCACTTGGCCAGGGACGGCGCTCACGTTGAAGCCAAATTGGTTAGAGCGGACACCGAAGCCCGGGTCGTTGGCGAGAATGACGGGCGGAGCCAAGACCTGAGCGATACTTTCGACGAACCAACCGGAACTGGTGTAGTAGCCGCCGGTGGTGAAGCCGCGAGCGCGAATCCAGGAATTGGCGGACAAGGAGAGGCCGCTCAAACCCCAGCCGCCGGTGATGCGACTGCCGGCGCCGAGGCTGGTCCAATTGGTTCCGTCGTCGGAGGTCTCGAAGGTCGTGCGCCACACTTCCGGCGTCGTGCCTGCGCGCAGCCACGTAACGGTTTGGCCGTCTGAAGAGAGGTATTGATCGCCCGGGTCTGTAGGAGTCAGTCGGGCCAGGCCACTGCGTGATTGACCGGAAACGTTGCTGAAGGGGCCGCCGACCAGCACTGCGCCGTCCGGCTGGAGGGCGAGCGCCAGAACATTCGAGTTGGCCGAGGGGAAAAAGGTGGTGTCGATCGAGCCGCCGGGATTCAGGCGGCCGAGATTCGTGCGCGCCTGTCCGGCGAGAGTGGTGAAACTCCCGCCGACGAGGATTTTGCCGTCGGCTTGAAGTGCCAGCGAAGTAACGGGTCCGTTTGCGCCGGGATTAAAGGCGCTGTCGAGGGTGCAGTCCGGGTTGAGGCGGGCCAGGTAATTGCGGGTCGTGCTCAGCAGGCTCACGAACCCGCCGCCCACAAGAATCTTTCCATCCGGCTGGATGATGATGGCGTCAATCACACTGCTGGGCGCAGTGTTAAAGGTTGTATCCACGGCGCCGTTGGTGTTGAGCCGATCCAGGTAGCACCAATTGTTGCAGAACCAGCCGCCGGCCATGATCCGACCGTCGCTCAGCAAAGCCAACGATAAAACGCCCGGGCTGTTGATGGGGCAGGAGAAACTGTTGTCCACGGATCCATCCGGATTGAGGCGGCCCAGGTTGGGAATGAACTGACCGTTCAGCAGGCCCAACTGGCCGCCCACGAGGATCCTGCCGTCCGGCTGGACGACCAGCGCATTGACGAAGGGCGTTCCGCCAAGGCTGATGCTCGGCGCGAAATTGGTGTCGAGCGTGCCGTCGGCGTAAAGCCGGGCAATGCAAGTGCGGATCTGGCCGGACAGATTTTGAAAGTATCCGCCGACAAGAATTTTGCCGTCGGGCTGAACGGCGAAGCAATTAACGATGTTATCCGCGCTCGGATTGAAATCCGGATCGAGCGAGCCGTCGGGGTTGAGGCGCCCGATGAAATTGCGCGGCTGACCGGCGAGATTTGTGAAGGAACCACCGATAAGGATTTTGCCGTCAGGCTGGACAGCGATGGCGCGGACGTCGCCGCCGGCGTTAACGCTGAGTGAGTCCGGGACGGCGAAATTGATGGTGAGCGTAGCGTTGCTGCTGACGGCGGAGCCGTAGGGGGTGGAAACCAGAACGGAGTAGGTACCCAAATCTGCGCCGGAAACATCGGCGAGAGTGAGCGTGGACGAATTGGGCGCTGCGATGTTCGTGCCGTTTCTCCGCCATTGAAACGTGAACGGAGCGCTGCCGATGGCCGCGACGGTGAAGTTGGCGCTCTGCCCGGCGTCGGCGAATTGGTTCGTGGGTTGCAGGGTGATGATAGGCTCGATAACAGACAAAGTTGCGACCGAACTCGTAATGCTGCCGCCGGCGTTGCTGACCATCAATGCGTATGACCCGGCATCGCCGCCCAGCACGTTGCTTAACGTCAGTGTCGGCGTGCCGGAACCCGAAATGTTTCCAGCATCAGCGAGGGGAATGCCATCCTTGAGCCATTGGCAGGTCAACGGGGGCGTGCCGCCCCCGGCTGCGAAGAACGTCGCGGTCGTGCCGGCGTTATTGGTTCGGCTGGCCGGCGAGGTGACAACCACGGCCGGGCCACCGAAGGTCTCGACGAACGAACTCGATCCATCGTATTCGCCGCTGGTGACGAAACCGCGGGCGCGGATGTTTCGCACCTGGGCAAGGGGCAGGTTGGTCAACTGCCAGCCACCCGGCGCCCGCTGTCCCGCGCCCAAGCTGACCCAATCCACACCGTTGGTCGAAATGTCGAAGGTCGTGCGCCAGACCTCGGGACCGGTTCCACCCCGCTGCCACGAAATGGTTGAGCTGTCGAAGGACAAGTCTTGTGTCGCCAGGCCCGTGTTGAAGAGGCGTCCAATGTTCGTGCGCGACAGTCCGCCCAGGGTCGCAAAGCTGCCGCCGGCCAGAATGGCGCCGTCGTTTTGAAGCGCGAGCGCATAAACTGAGCCGCTGCCGCCCGGATTGAAGGTGAGATCAATCGAGCCGTCGGCGTTCAAGCGGCCGATGTCAGAGCGAGCCAGGCCGCCGATGGTGGAGAAGGTGCCGGCGAGCAGAACCCGGCCGTCGGTTTGCAGCGCGAGCGAATAAACGACACCGTTGACATTGGGGTTGAACGTGGCATCCAGGGTTCCGTCCGGATTAAGCCGGCCCACGCGGTTGAGCGTCTGGCCATCGAGCGAACTAAAACTGCCCCCGGCCAGGATCCTGCCATCCGGCTGGACGGCCAGGCAGTTGACCGTTGAGTTGGCGACCGGGTTGAAATTGGAATCCAGCGTCCCGTCGCCGTTGAAGCGGCCAAGGCGGGTGTGTGTCTGGCCGTCCAATGTAGTGAAGGCGCCGCCCACCAGGATTGCGCCGTCAGGCTGCAAGGCCATGCAATTGATCGTCCCGTTGGCCGCGGCACTGAAATTTGTGTCAAGCGTGCCGTCGGCGTTGAAGCGGGCGATATTCGACGTCAGGGCGGGTTTTCCGATATTGAAGCTCCCGCTGAAGAGAATTTTACCGTCCGGCTGGACGGCGAGCGAAATGACTGTTCCGCTGAAAATGGGATTCGAGTTGTTGGTGAAGATCATGTCCACTGAACCGTCGCGGTTGAGGCGCCAGACGTTCAAAAAGCTCTGGCGGATCGAGGCCGCGCCGGCGACAAGAATTTTTCCGTCGGTCTGTACCGCCAAGGAAGCGACACTGCCGGCCATGATTCCAGGATTGAAACCGACGTCCACTGTGCCATCGGGGTTGAACCGGGACGGGTTGCGTACTGCTTGAGCCGACGCCGAGAATCCCGCCAGCAATTTGCCGTCAGGTTGGACCGCCAGCGCGGACACCACGGCGGCACCGGGGTTGAAGGAATCGGGTGTGGACAAATTGACTGTCAAGACAGCCACCGCGCTTGTCAGGCTGCCGAAAGCATCGCTGATGACAGCGTTATAGCTGGCGGCGTCCACAGCGCCGACATTGGTCAGGGTGAGGGAGGCGTTCGCGGCGTTCGTCAGCACTACGCTGTTTTTGTACCACTGATAGACCAGGGGCTGGGCGCCGGCGCCGGCGACACTGAAGACGACGGTTTGACCCACCTGAACAGACTGGCTGGCGGGATTGGTGGTGATGACGGGATCCACGACGCTCAAGTTGGCGACCAGACTGGTGACGCTGCCCCAAGTGTTGCTGACGATGACCTGGTAGCTGCCAGCATTAAACCCGCTGACACTGGTAAGATTAAGCGTCGAGGATTGCGAGCCGGAGATGTTGCCGCCGTCATTGAGGTTGGTCCCGTTTTGGAACCACTGAAAATACAGCGGCGTTGTGCCCAAGGCCGTAACGCCGAAGGAAACGAACTGGCCGGCATTGGTCATCTGGCTGGCGGGCTGGCTGGTGAGCAAAGGATCAATCACAGTGAGATAGGCCACCTGGCTGGTGACGCTGCCGGAGGCGTTGCTCAAGATGACACTGTAGCCACCGGCATCTGCACCCAGCACGTTGGTGAGCGTCAACGTCGTTGTCTGTGTGCCGGAGACGTTGCCGCCGTCGTTGAGGTTCGTGCCGTTTTTGAGCCATTGGTAAGTGAGCGGGGTGCCGCCGTAATCGCTGACGCTGAAGGTTGCCGTGGTGGTGGCAAAGAGGGTCAGGCTGAGCGGTTGGGACGTGAACACCGGCAGACCGGCAACGGTCTCAATGAGCCCGTTTTCACCCACGGCAAAGCCCCGGGCGCGCACGATGGAGTTGGTCGGGATGACCAGGCCCGTCAACTGCCAGCCACCGGGGATGCGCAAGCCGCCGCCCAAGGCGGTCCAGGTTGTGCCGTCGGTCGAGAGTTCGAAGGTGGCGCGCCAGATCTCCGGGCCGGTGCCGGAGCGCAGCCAGGTCGCGCTGGAGTTGTCGAAGGACAGTGTTTCGCTGGCCGGACCGGTATTGGCGAGCCGCCCGATGCCAAGGCGCGGCTGCCCGGCCAGCGTCGAGAAACCGCCACCGACAATGACGCCGCCGTCTTTCTGGATCGCCAGCGCGTTGACCGGGCTGGCCCCGGGATTGAACGTGAAATCCAGCGTGCCATCGGCGTTGAGACGCCCAAGTGAATTGATGGGGACACCTCCCAGCATGCCGAAAGCGCCTCCGACCAGAATTTGTCCATCCGTTTGCAGGGCCAGGCAATTGACGGAATTGTCGGCGCCCGGATTGAATGAGAGGTCAGGCGAACCGTCAGTGTTGATGCGCCCGATGGCGCTGCACGGCTGGCCGCCGACCGAGGTGAAGCTGCCACCGATGAGAATTTTGCCATCCGGCTGAATTGCCAGAGCGTTCACTGCGCCGTTCGGGCCGGGGTTGAATCCAAGGTCCGGCGAACCATCCGCGTTGAGCCGGCCGAGACCTGCGCGCGGCTGGGAGCTGAGCGTTTGGAAAGAGCCGCCGACCACGATTTCGCCATCGGGCTGGACCGCCAGCGACATGACAGAGCCGTCCGCTCCCGGATTGAAAGCGGCGTCCAACGAGCCGTCCGGCAGGAAACGCACGATCTGACTGCGCGGCTGGCCGGCCAGCATCGTGAAATCGCCCCCGACGATGATAGCGCCGTCAGCCTGGAGCGCGAGGCACCGCACCGCACCGTCCGGGCCGGGGTTGAACGTCGAGTCGAGTGAGCCCAGCCAGTCAGCGGCATCGAGGCGGGCGAGATAGTTGCGGGCAGTTCCATTAACGGTCGTGAATGCGCCACCGAGGACAATCGAGCCGTTGGTGCTGATGGCGAGCGCCAAAACGGCGTTATTGGCGTACGCATCCGCCCCGATCTGAATGCTTCCGTCCGCATTCAGACGAGCCAGATTGTAGCGGTTTATTTGGCCACCATAGGGGCTGGCGAGAAAACTGCCGCCCACGACGATTCGTCCATCCGGTTGCAGAGCAAGCGAGTTGACCTGACCATTGACGATGTCCAAGCTCAACGAATCGGCAGCGACGAAGTTCACCGTCAAACTGACCACGGCGCTCGTCAGGACCCCAAAGGCGTTGCTGATGACCACGTCATAATAGCCGGCATTGGCGGCTTGCAGGTTCGTGAGCGTCAAGGTCGCGTTGGTAGCGCTGTCCAGCGGTGCGCCGCCCTGCCGCCACTCATAACTCAGGGGAGAGCCGATGGCCCCAACGCTGAAAGCGACGCTTTGCCCTGCATTCGCGGATTGACTGACGGGTTGGACGGTGAGGATTGGGTCCACGACGGTGAGGGTGGCCGCCAAGCTGGTGGAGCTTCCGGCGGCATCGGTGACAATGGCCGAGTAGCCACCGGCATCGCCACCGAGAACGTTGCTCAAGGTGAGAATGTTGGAATGGGAACCGGAAATGTTTGCGGTATCGGTGAGCGGGATTCCATTCTTCAACCAAGTGTAAGTCACCGGTTCCTTGCCGGCGGCCGTGACGGTGAATGTGGCGGTAGTGAGGGCATTGTTGGTGAGGCTGACCGGCTGGGCAGAAATGTACGGGTCGAGGACAACCAGGTTGGCCACTTGGCTGGTTAGATTGGTGTGAGAATCGTTCACGACGACGGAATAGGCACCCGTGTCAGCGCCAAAGACATTGCTCAGGATCAGGTTGGCTGTGGTCGCGCCCGAGATGTTGGGGCCGTTGGTCAGATTTATCCCGCCTTTACGCCATTGATAACCGGGTGCGGACCCACCCCCGACACGGACCGTGAATGACGCGAGTGTGCCGGCGATATTCGTGCGGCTGAGCGGTTGCTGGTCTATGGCAAGGCTGCCGATGTTGGTTTCCACAAACCAGCTTGAACCGCTGTACTGGGCGCCTTCAATGAATCCACGCGCGCGGATGGTAAAATTGTTGGGAAGAGAAACGCTGCTCAACCGCCAACCGCCCGAAATGCGCGCGGGGGCGGCCAGAGCGTTCCAGGTGCTGCCGTTGGTCGAAACCTCGAAAGTGGCACGCCAGACTTCAGGACTGGTTCCGCCGCGCAACCAGGTGATCCTGGAGCTGCTGTAGCCGAGGGACTGCGTCGCGGCTGACGTATTGTTCAGCCGGCCGACGCCATTGCGGTTGGTTCCAGCCAGCGACGAGAACCAGCCGCCGACGAGAATTTTGCCGTCAACCTGAACGGCGAGGCTGGAAACCTGGCCGCCAGCCCCTGGATTGAACGTCGTATCTACCGAGCCGTTCGAGTTGAGCCGCCCGAGATAGTTCCGATTGGTTCCGGCCAGTGACGTGAAGTAACCACCGGCCAGAATGGACCCGTCGGTTTGCACTGCCAGAGAATAAACCTGATCGTTGGCTCCGGGGTTGAAGGTCGTGTCCAGTGAGCCGTCGGAGTTGAGACGCCCGAGACAGGCGCGAGCCTGTCCGGCCAGGTTTGCGAACCAACCGCCCACAAGGATTTTACCGTCGGCCTGCACCGCCAGACAATTCACAAAATTGTCGGCGCCGGGGTTGAAAGTGGCATCGAGCGTGCCGTCTGCATTCAGTCGCCCGATGTAGCTGCGGTTGGTTCCAGCCAGCGTTCCGAACCAGCCGCCGACCAGTATTTTCCCGTCAGGCTGTACCACGAGGGAAGTGACTCCGCCGCTGGCGCCCGGATTAAAGCTGGTGTCAATGGAACCGTCCGCGTTGAGCCGGCCGAGGCCGTTGCGGGCTTGTCCGCCCAGTGTAGAAAAGAAGCCGCCCACGAGGATTTTCCCATCGGCCTGCAACGCCAGGCATTCAACTACCGCATCTGCTCCCGGATTGAACGCGGGGTCCACAACGCCATCGGCGCTCACCCGGCCCAGACAGTTTCGAGGCAGGCCGCCGAAGGTGCCGAAGTTCCCGGCGACGATGATCGCGCCGTCCGGTTGCAGCGCCAGTGCATTCACCAGCCCATCGGCATCGGGAACGAAACCAGCATCCGGTGAGCCGTCGCTGTTGAACCGGGCAAAATGAGCGCGGGCCGGGCCGCCGATAATGCCGGTAAAAAAACCACCCAGCAGCACTTTGCCGTCCGGCTGCGCAGCCAGCGCATAGACCACGTTGTTGACATTTGGATTGAAGGAATCCGCGGTTTGAGAATAAAGCGGTCCTGCCAGGCTGAGTATGATGAATATCAGCGATGCTCTGAGCAATTGACGGTGTTGCATCAGGTGGTTGCTTGTCGAGGAACTCGTCGAACTTCATTAGAGCAGATACTGGCCAACAAGTCAAGTGGAACCGAGCTGTGAGGTTTGGAATTTGAAACAGGTCCTTTTGGCGAAAATTCCGCGCTCACCAAACCCATCGGGCTAATGCACCGACAACCGGCGCAGCTACCCCCCTCACTGGACGGGACAAGACGGGACAAGAAATTTTCATTACCGTGCGTTGTCGTGCGTAGTCGGCAAAACCCGACGCGCAGATTTATCAATGTTTATGCACCTCCGCGCAAGGTCTCGAAAATTCGACTGCCTTCAACTCATGCCGCCAGCGATTTATTTGTCCCTGCCACTGCGCTTTGGTGCGACTGGACACGGGCTTGTTTCCGGGCTCGCTCGTGGCAACGATTCAGGCTTAAATCCACGCTTTACTTTTAGCCGTCTAAACGTAAAAGGTGCCTGCCATGATTGACCGACCTTTCTGGACTGAACGGCTGGCTGCCGGTTGGAAACAGGCGTCCATCGTCTGGCTGACCGGGCCGCGGCGCGCGGGCAAGACCGTGCTGGCGCAAAGCCTGTCCGAAACCGAGTTTCTCAACTGCGACCTGCCCCGGATTCATTTCTGGCGCGACAAACAACAGCGCGAGGTGGATTTCGTCGTCCCGCGCGCGCGCGACGCGGTGGACGCCATCGAATGCAAGTGGAAACCCGACGCTTTCGAAATGCGCGGACTGCGGGCGTTCCGTGCGCTGTATCCCAAAGGGAAGAACTATGTCGTCTGCCCGTTACCAAGCCCAGGCTACGAGCGGGTTGAGGATAGACACAAACTCGCGTTTGTGTCGCCGGGCGAACTGCGGCAGTTGACCGAGTGACGTTAACTTGGACTCCTATGAGCACCTTTGATTCTCCCGGCGTCAGCACTCCACCACCCCTCATTTTTGCAGCGGGCTTCACCGCCGGCCTTTTTCTGAATTGGCTGCTGCCAGTCCACGCTTTTTCGGCCGCGCCGTTCAAGATAGCCGGTCGGATACTGACCGTGGCTGCGGGTCTGCTCGCTCTCTGGGCTGCATGGACTATGCACCGGGCCGGCACTCATATAAACCCGCGCCGGCCAGCGACAACCATTGTCACGAATGGCCCCTTCCGCTTCACCAGAAACCCGCTCTATCTTTCGCTCGCCATTTTGTCCCTCGGCGCAGCTCTGTTCTTTGACATCGCCTGGGCGCTGCTCGCGCTCATCCTCACGGTAGTCATCGTCCAGAAATATGTCATCTGCCGCGAAGAGCGCTATCTTGAAGCCAAGTTCGGCACCACTTATCTGGAATACAAAAAGAAGACCAGGAGATGGTTGTGATGAACATATTCACGCTTTTTGTAAAATTTTCCGCGCTCACGAATCCATCAGGTCAACCCGTCCCGGCGGTCGCGAGCTATCCCCGCCCCCCTCTTTGACGGGACAGGACGGGGCAAAAAATTTTCGTTGAGGTGCGTTTTTGTGCGTTCTCGCCAAAACGCGGGGCGCACGACAATTAATGTTCATGCGCCTCCGCGCACAGCGGCGAAATTTCTAATGCCTTCAACTCCCGCCGCCTCCACCATCTCGCACATCGCCGGGAAAAATCGAGCATGAGAATGCCGTTCTTGGCCACGCCACCAATGCCGAGCCGGTAGCGACCAAACGGAAAATTTCCTGACAAACTTCATGAAATGTTCGGCGACCCGATGGACAATCATCGCGGCTGGCCTGCTCGACAGTTTGACTTCGGAATGAAGTGAGTACTTGCCAAATCAAGATGCCATTGTCTCACATTTCACTTCAAGACCGCGATTTTGACCTTCTGCGCGGCCTTTTTGAATCCCGCGTGATCACCACCGACCACGCCACAGCTCTTTATTTCGACGGCAAAAGCGAGGCGGCGAAAAAACGGCTCCAAAAAATTAAAGCCGCCGGCCTCATCTCTGAAACACATCAGGTGGAAACGAAATCAAGTTTGACGACAAAATAAAACACGCGCAGGGTTCGCCTGCGCGTGTGGTTAAAAAAGAGGGTTCAGGATTTACGGTTGCGGCGTTGGAGGCCCCACAGACCGGCCAGACCCATGCCAATGAGCGCACAGGCGGAAGGTTCGGGCGCAGGTTGTGGTGTAAAGTCCAAACCGCGGAACGCATAGTTTACGCCTGCTGAAAGGATGCTGGCACCGATGGTTCCAGAGCCGGCGTCGGTTGCCTTCCAGATATCGGATGGGCTGGTCCAATAGATGACGGGATTCGCGCCGCTGAAATCCACCGCCAAGCCATAGGCTTCATTGGCGGTGAGGCCGTCGGTGAAGTTGTAATCGAAAGTCCAGTTTCCGGCCGTCAAACTGAATTTTTGCACGCCAATGGCGTCATCCGCCACATAAAGCGTGTTTCCATCCGGTGAAAGCACGAAATCGTAAGGACTGGTCCCCTGACTGGCAACTCCCGTCAGAAATGGCGAGGCGCTCGTAGCCGATGTCGGCAGCCCGCTGTATTTGTAAATTCCCTGGGTTCCAGAGCCGGTGGAATAATACAAGTTCCCACCGTAATAACCGAGGACGCGGGAATTGATTCCTTGAATGGTTGAAGAACTGGTGCCGTTGTAATAAACCAGCCCGTTGCCGCTGGCTGTTCCGCTTCCGGCGAACCAAAAACTGGAGCCTGAAGCGAATCCGGAACGGATATTTTGTCCGCTATAGGGACTGTTCGGCAAAGCCGTGGTAGATGACACGTTGCGGTTGTAGTCAATGGTAACATAGCCGCGCGGCGCTTGTGCTGCGGTTCTGCTGGAAAGACTGCCGCTGCCGGTGAACGGTGGAACATATCCCGCCAGGATCAGAGCCGTACCGTCGGCATTGAGCGACAACTGGCCTTCCGATGTGGCCGTGCCGCTGATTTGCAGACCACTGTTTCCACTGGGGATGTTGGCGGGTGATCCAACCACGGTACCGCCGGTGCCAAGCTCCAACAGTGAGATGGGGCCGGTGTTGTTTGCGAGAGCATCCACCCCATCACCCACACGGACAACCACGAGGTCGCCGGGACTAAATTGGGCTTGGGCAACAGCAGCGAGCGAAAGCAACGCGACGGTTGTGGTCAGGGTTCGGATTTCGGTTTTCATGAATTTTCCTTTCGTGGTTATTAGTTTGAATTTTTTGCGGTTTGGGCGACGGCGATTTCAGCCTTGGATTTCGGGAAATCACGTTGGAATTCAGAATTTGCCTTCAGCTCGCGGACGATGGCTTGGGCGCGCGCGCCCCGCGCAATTGCCGGTCGGATAATGCAAATAGCTGGCAGTCCTGAATTCGCGCTCTTCATCTTCAATCGGGTTTGACATTAAACATACTAACAATTTTGGGACCGCTTGTCAAGCTGGAAACGCGTTCGCTGCTGGAAACCCTTTCACTGGCACTGGTATGTCCTTCGTCCAAGTTTCTAACGCCTCTTGCCGGTTTTTGAAATATGCCTAATTCACCAGCCGCAGGTGGAAAAAGCGTTGTGGCGAATCGTCAAAGTTATTGGTGATTATCAGCGTTCCGCCCGTTCCTGTCACCGGATCCCCCATCGGCGTCCAAGTCGGCGCCGTAAGATCGTCTTTGTATTCGAGCTGGTAAGTTTGCCCCGGCACGGCCGACCAGTTCAGGAAGATGTTTGTTCCTGAAATCTGGATGCTCACCGGAACAGGCAGCGGAATATTGGCGGAGAAACTCAAATTATCTATGCCCAAGCCCTGAGCTCTGCCGGTTGAATCTGTCATTTCCCATACGAGCCACAAGGCTGTGCCTGGCGGCCAGTTGGTTATGGTCTGATCCAACACGCTCAGGTTGGTTTGATTGAGCGGCGAGGTGCCGTCCACCGCAACACCACCCGAATCGGTACCAACGGTCGGGAAACTCACATTCAAGACCGGCAAAAATGCCGTCGCGCTGCCGGGGAAAGCAGCGGTGCCGGTTGGATCAATGAAATAATAGAATTGCAAGGTCTTGGGCACATTGGATTGACGCCATACTTCTCCGGTAAATTGAAGGTTCATCCGGTTCAAAGTCATGGTTGTTCCGTTAATGAACCGGACGCCAAAGGCGGTTCCGCCGGTCGTACTGGTGGCGAGCAAGCCCAGCGCGCGGTTGGAACTGCTGGGCAAACCGAAACTGATCTGGCCACCGGTGGTCTGGTCACCGTCGGTCGCACCGAATCTCGACAGCAAAACGCTGGTGCCATACCAGCCGGACAGGGCGGAGATGCCCAACCCGCCGCTGCTGCCGCTGGCAATGACGGGGTAGGCGAAGTCATAGGGATTGGCCAGGGAATAAGTCACGCCGTTGATGGTCACCGTGTTCGCTGAATTAACCGAAGTAGCCCCGGGATCGGGCAGGGAATCAAAGTTCTGGGTGTAAATCGAACCTGCCACCGTGTAATCAATGAACGAAGGCGGTGGCGTGGCGGTTCCGTTGTTGGGCGCGCCGGGCGTCGCCTGGAAAAATTCCTGGCGGTTGAAACTTTGTCCGTCGGGGAACGAACCGTAGGAATCGTTGGGGCTGATGTTCTGGTAGTCCACATAGTCGAGCACTTGTTGCTGACCGTTGGTGGCGAGCCGGGTCAACGCCAGCGACCCCGTGCCGCTGGGCAGAACAAAGCTGGTGTGTAATTCATTGGTCGTTGAAAGATTGGTCAGGCCATCGGCGAAAATCACTTCGAACTGGCCCGGATTGATAACCGCGTTGCTTGGAAACGTCCACTGCAGGAGGTTGGTATAATTGTTGGCCAGACAAAGTCCGTTCAGCGAAATGACGTTGGTGCCGGGATTGTAAAGTTCCAGCCAGCCCGTGTGTTGACCCGCACTGTTGGTGATGCTCGTCAGGTTGTCGGCCTGCAATTCGTTGAGCCAAAGCGATGGGAAGGGCATCAGCGCAGCCGCGACGCTGTTGAGCCTGCCGGGCGTGGCGGGCGCAATGGCAGTCGTCGGCGGAGCCGGGTTGACGGTCGCCACCGTGCCGGAACCGGACAATCGCACGGTGAGCGGGCCGCCGTTCGTGCTTTGCAGATACCAGAAACTCAAAGTGTAAGTGGCATTCGTCGTCAATACCGGCGAAATAATTTGCCAGATGGCGCTGCTTTGCGAGCTGCCGGCGCTGGTGGAGATCACATGCAAACTTGCGTTGCCGGAATGTTTGATGCTGGTGCTCAAAACTGAACCAGCCAGATTTGCAGAAACCGTCCAAGGCCCCGGAAAGCCGGATTCAAAATCACCGTCGGCCAAGGTGTTCGCTCCAGCTCCAGGCACGCTCCCGGCCACTAACTTGATGTCATCAATGTAAACGTCTCCGGCAGATTGCAGGTAAATGTAAAGCAGGGAAGTGGACGCCGTTCCGGTGGCGGTGACGTAAGTCCATTGCGGCGTCACGGGAGTATTGGTGGACACCGCCGCCCAGTTGCCGACGCGCCAGTTGTCCTGATGCGGGTCAACCAGTTGCAGGGACGCGCCGGTTCCGTTGGCGTTCGTTGGCCACGGCAACTGATTTTCATATTCCACTTCGGCCACCGTCACATTGCTGGAAGTATTCAACACGAGAGTTCCGTTCGCCGGCAAAGTGCCGCTGAATGTGTCAAACACCGGATTGGTCGCCCCATACGCCGACGCAAAGGCCGCGCCATTTGCCGCCAGGACAAGGTAATTGGTCGGCGCGAGGATCGAACCGTTCGGGAAGGTGTAGGACAATGCTTGAAGCTGCCATCCCGACAGATCGAATGTCATGTTGGTGGAGTTGTTATACAGCTCGACAAACTGCGCGTTGTTAACCGCCGGAGCATACATGATCTCGTTGATGACTATCTGGCCGGCGGGTGAAGAATTTGTTCCACTGTAGGCGACGCTGACACTGTTGCTATCGCCCGTTATCGGCTGTCCGTTTCTGTCCACGCCGATGATGCTCAAATTATTTGTCCCATTGGTCAACGGCACGGTGACGATCCAATTGGTCAAAGTGGTCCAAGTCAGTGGATACGCCACGCCGTTGATCCAGACGGTGGCCACGTTCACGGGCGCCACACCGGTCACATACGCCACGTTGTTGCTGGTCGTCACGCTGGGATTGACGGTGAACGACGTGGCATTCACGGCGGCCAGTTGCGAGGCAATGCTGCTTTGTGCCTGGGAAAGCCACGGTTCGATGTTCACGGTGGGATTTTCGACACTCAGACCGTTGGCGGTGAAGGCGTTGTATTTGGCCATGAGCAGCGGTCCGCTGTTGGCGACATTGAGCGGACCGTTGACCAGTTCCTGCAACGCGCGCCAATACATGCGCAGGAAGGTGGGGTTGTTGTAGATGGCGGTCATGTTGGAGTCTTGAGAATTAAGGGTGAACAAATTCTGTCCTGGTCCCCAGGAACCGCTGTTGCCAATGACGATGTTGAAATCCCACATCAATAATGAATATTTCGTGCCCAGGGCGCCAATGTAGCCATAAAGATTTTGGGCGTTCTGCGCCCCAAAGGAATCCCAATTGCCCGCCGCGTGGTTGGCCGCAAACACCCGCATCCAGTTTTCCATGTTGGCGATATTTTCCATGTTCGCCACGTAGTTGGGCGAGCTGGAGGAGTTGGCCGCGTCAATCAGCGAAAAGACATTGGTGAAGTCACTGTCGGAATCGGGTGTGCGGCGGATTTCAAAATTATAGCGGTAGCGCGCCGGCTTTTTCACGCCGCCGGTGGTCGTATAAGGCATCAGGTTGCACCAGGCATTATTGTTGAAGGCCATGGTGGCGCCGGAAGGAAAGGGAGCCATCTCAAACCAAGGCTGCATCTTGTAGAGGAAGCCATCGGTGTCATTGGGGAAATGCTCTTTCACGATGTCGCTGCCAGGCACCTGGGTATCTTCCATTAATGTGCCGCGGCGGTTGCCGTTGACATAGACCGCCACATAGCGTTTGTTGAGCCACGGCACACCCAGCGCGCGCAGGAAGGTGTTGGCCAACTGCTCCCGTTGAATGCTGGCGTCATCGCCCGGACCATTGCCCGGCTGATGAATCTTGTTGAAATCCGTCGCGCCCAGAAACTTATCGTCGTCGTTAAATTCCCATTTGTAATGGCACAGGTTGCCGGTGGGAGTGTTAAACTCCTGATGATACGGGCTGCCCTGAAAATGGCCCTGGATATTATAGATCACGCGGGTGTCATTGGCGAAGGTGCAATCGTTCCCTTCGTTACTCAAGTCGGACAAGTTGGCCCAGCGGGTCACGTTGGTCTGCGTGATCCATAAATGATACACGCCGAAACTGCCGCCCGGATTGCCGTCGCCGAACATCACCACACATTCACGCACCGGCTCATTGTCCTGCGGACGCAGCGCCGGGAAGCGTGTGGTTGCGCCCAGACCATCCGTGGCGGAAATGTAAAACGCGGCGATTTGATTTGCTGCTTGTCCGGGAATGGTCGCGCTGAAAACGCCATCGCCCGGAACCGCATCGCCGCCCGTGCCGTCGTCCTTCATCGGCACGGCGGTGTAATTCGTCGCCGGATCCAGCCGGTAATAAAGCGTCAGATTTTGCACGCCATCAGGGTCACACACATTGGCCGTCACCGCCACCGGCTGGTTGGCTGCCGGCAATGATGGCGTGTGTGTCACGTTATAAATGGCCGGCCCCGCGTTAGTAATGTATTGGCTGTTGGGTTCGCCCGGCGAGCCGAGATTGGCCGGCACCGGCATCGCCGCTGTGGCTTCCAGCCAGTTGCCGTTCAGCCGCAACAATGGCTCCGGCCAGCCGCGCAGCCAGCGCGCCTTGTAGCGCAACGTCACCGTCTGGCCCGATGCCAGCGGGTTGGCGTTCAAAGCTACTTGGCAGGAATTGTCACCGGTCCAGAGACGATCGCTGGATCGGATGTGCAGGGAATGACTGCTTTGATAACCGCTGTTTTCCAGGCTGGAACGCACCATGCAGCCTTGGAGGGACCAGTTGGTCAAGCCCAAGCCGCTTTCAAACGTGCCATTGGAAACGTAGTTGCTTCCGTTGTAATCCACTTCGACGTTGTCCACCAAACATTCGCCCGCGTCCAATAAGCCAATCTGGGCGTGCAGGATGCCCGCTTCGTAGTTCGCGCCGTTATCAAGGACACCGGTATTTTCAATGTCCACCCATGAAGACTTCTGGGTTTCGTCGCTGTCCGCCCAGTTGGCCGCCAGGCGGTGATTGGCATGGGGATCAATCAGTTCCAAGCTGCTGCCGCCGCCAGAGGACCATTCGCCCCAGCGTCCGCCCGTGCCGTAGGTCACCTGGTCTTCTTCCACCAAAATGGCCGTGTTGGTATAAAGCGTTTGCGGCATGGACAACGTCACTTGTTCGCCGTTATGCGACAGCTTGCCGCTATAATTGCCCACCGTGTTCCCGCTGTTCAGGTTTGGATATTTGGCGAACAAATTGGTCATGTTGCGCGCCACGACCAGATAGCCATTCGGCGCAATCGTGACGCTTGGAAAAGTGAAGGTAACGCCCGACGTGAACTGCCAGCCGGACAGGCTCACCGTGTTTGTCCCTTTGTTGTAGAGTTCAATGTATTGGTCGTCGTCATTGCCGCTGATCGGATCATACATCAATTCGTTGATAACGATGTCGCCAATGAGAATGGCGCTATTGTTGGTGCCGGGTGTGTTGGTGGTGAAGGCATAAAAATCGTTTGCGCCATCCGGCCAGCGGCCATAGGAAACGCCGTTGGCCTGCGCCCCGAATTGCACGGCGTCGAGAATCCGGCTGCCGTCGGGTTTGATAAAATAAAGCGTTTCGCCCGCGCCGTTGAGCGTGAAGCCAAATTGCGATTGGTTGAATGAAACAAAACCCGCCGGGCCAATGACCGTGCCCGACGGAATGACAAATTTGTTCGTGCTCGGATCATCGGTCAAAATACAACCCGAAACGTCCACGCTGTTCGTGCTGTGATTGTAGAGTTCGATGAACTGCGGCACGGCCGGGTTTTCAGAATGCGGCAGAATTTCGTTGATGACGACGTTGCGCAATGGGCTGGGAGTGAATCCGTCCATCTGGCCCGGCGAACCGCCTATCACGTCGCTAATATCCCACGCGCGCGGGTCGCCTTCGCCGTAGGTCGGGTAGGCCAGCACAATGGAGTGCCCCGTACCGTCGGCGGCAACCGGCCAGGGGTAAGTATCGGTGTAGGGAACCGTCAGCAATACGTTGCTTTGTTCATCCAGCAGTTGGAGGGTCTCGGAATGCTTGAGACTGCCGGTGTACGGCCCAAAGACATTGGTGGTGAGACCATAAACATTGGCGATGCCTTGCGGTGAAGCGGCCAGGACAAAAAAGGCGCCGCCGGGGATCAGAGTGTTGGCGGGGAAGGTGTAATTCATGTCCGCACACGTCACTTGATAGCCACTGATGTCCTGGAAAAATGGATTGGAATTGTAAATTTCCAGAAACTCCGTATTGTTACCGTCAGTGCGCGGGGCGGGTTTCCACATGATTTCCGAGAACACAATCGGCGTCTTGCGGCTGGAAGGTCCCAGCGGTTCGTGGGGATTGACGCTCGTGGCCACCACCACATTGGTGGGCAATGTGCCGGTTAGTTGGAACCCATCAAAATCACTTTCGCTAGCACCTAAATTGCCAAAGTTTATGGTCAGCGTCCCGGTTCCGCTGCTTTGGGTGTTAAACGAAGTATAGTCCACTCCATTGACGAGCGTGCTTGTTGTGCCATTCCAAACAGTGGTCTGAGTGACGTTATTGACCGTGAACGTACTTGTTCTTCCAGCCCCGACATTCCCATCACTCGCGCTATAAACAACCAGTTGGTAAGCTTGGTTAGCCGCAAGACCGGTAAGTGTGACGTATCCATTACCAGCAGCAGTGTTGGCAATGATACAATGCGACATCAAAGCTGAGTATGGGGTGTATGGACCGCCAATGTTACCCTGTTCGTTTGCCAAGCTAGCCCATGAAAATGCGCTGTAGTTGCCCCAATTTACGGAATTAGCACCATAGGTACCACTTGGCGCCGACAAGCTCAACGTAACCGTCGTAGGGGCGCCCGTTGAATCAACCAGGGCGCCACTGGTGTACGTGGCTGCCCCACCAGAACTCGCGTATGTGAATCCGCCAAGACCATTCCAAACGTCACCCGCTGAACCAAGCACCGCGGCGCCTGTCATCACAGTCCCCGGCGGAGCAGGAGTGACATCGCCGCCGCCGTAGGCCGTGTTGATGTTACCGTCAGTAAAATTAACATTGATTAATTGGGCCTGAACACTGGCCAATCCAGCGGCGCCAATTGCACTAAGAAGTACCAATAGAGTTTTTTTCATAAGGCGGGGCCGTGAAACTGGCCAGGGTGTTGGACGTGATGGTATTCGGCGTGCTGGCCAGGTCGCGAATATTATTAATGACAATGGCGTAATTGCTCCCATAAATCAGCCCGTGTTAATCTCGGTTTCAAAACTGATAAAGATATGCGTGTAGGACGCGGCGGGATTGTTCGGCCAGTTGGGGTTGTAGGTGGTATTCGTCAGCGCGGCGAGATTGTTGCCCACGCTGGAGTTGAGGTTGGTCCAAAGCTCTCGATAGATGCCGAAGGTGGGCGAGGTCAGGCCGACGTTGGTAAAAGTGAAGGTGTTCAGCGCGGCGTTGTTGTGGGCCGACACGGCCAACCCGGCCAAGGCGGCACCGCCCATCTCGATGGTGGCCGCGCTTCCGACTTGTGTCCAATTGGTCCCATCGACACTGTAATAGCCGCTGAATTGGTCGCTCGACCGAACCACTTCGACCCATACGGGCGTGGCAACCCCGGCGACCTGCGTGTTGGAAGACGCGGCGCCCGCCGTGGTGCGAAATTGAGAATTGACACCTTGGGTCGCGGTGGCGGTCATAAATGCATTGACAGCCCCGGCGGTGGTGTCGTTGCGGAACGTCACGCCCGCTTTGGACCAGCCGGAGCCTGGATCGGTGTTCTGCACGCTGGTGACCTGCGCAATGATTGCGCCGTCGCAATTGAAGCTTTGGCTGGCGAAGTTGCATTGGTCGGCTGTTCCCCAGATGTCCGCGCCGCCGCCGGAGACGGTCCAAGCGCCATTGGTATCAGACGCGGAACCGGCGTCCGCAGGCGTTCCGATGTCCGTGTCGCTCCAACCTGGCGGCAGACCGGCGCTGGCGGGCGGCAGACCGGCGAGAAAGAAAATCAAGGCCAGCAGCACGGGAGCGTTCAGCCGCAGGCCAGCCATCCGTAAAGCTCCACCGCATTCTGGAACATGCGCGGGGAAGTGCACTGAGGTCTTGAAGGGTTCCATCACATTGAGTGATGTTATACCCTTTGAACATATTTTGCAAACTAATACCAATTCTTTTCGGGATTATGCACTTCAAAAATAATGAGCCTTCGGGGATAACGGCTTGCAACCGTTTTTGCAGCGGCCTAGCGGCTTGCTTTTTTCACGTTCGCCGGTTTGGAGTTTTTCATCCTGGCTTACGAAGATAATAAACATTTTACCTTGTCATCAATCGAGGAGAAAAACTATGGCAAGGTGGCGGTTTTTCTGCACAGACGCAGGGACGGAAAACCATTCCTAATAGATGCTATTATAGCATGGCTGAAAAAGCTGCTTGCGGCTTCTTGACTCGAATTCGCTTTCTTCCCCACCGAATTTTTGGTGTTCGTTTTTAAGCAGTCAGTCGTAATGCCTGTGAAGGCCAGGTAGGTTTTGAGATGAGTTTGGTTTTCAGAGCACGCGGACCAGCCGGCTGTTTTTCCATTCCATACACCAGGATTTTGAACGTGCCCGAAATCATCCTCGGTCGCTGGCGCGGCGCACCGGGCATTAAACCAGATACCGGGCGCGGTAAATCTTATTTCGGCGGCGTGACTTTCTTGAACGAGCGCAGAATAAAATAGGCCACAGGCGTCGCGACGAGCGACAGCAGCACGGAGATGCACAGGGCGCCGATGACGGCAATGGCCAGCGGACGCAGCATGTCCGCGCCCGCGCCGATGCCGTAGGCCAGCGGCAACATGCCCAGCGCGGCGGCCAGCGACGTCATCAGCACCGGCCGCAACCGGCGATGGCCGGCACGCACGAGCGATTCCACGAGTTCGACGCCGTTGTCCTGCAATTGCCGGGAAAAATCCAGCATGAGGATGCCGTTCTTGGCGACAATGCCCACGCCGATGATGGCGCCGAGGAATGAAACGATGTTCAACGTGATGCCGGTAATCCACAACGCGGCGACGGTGCCGAACAACGCCAGAACCGAGCCGAAGACAATCGCCACCGGTTCGTTGAAGGAGCGGAATTCAATCAGCAGCACCGTGAACACCAGCAGGATGGCGGCAGCAAGAACGACCACGAGATTGCGGAAGGATTCCTGTTGCTGCTGGTAAAGGCCGCCGTATTCCACCGTGCCGGGCGGCAGCGATTTGTCCTGGCTCAATTTGGCCTGGATGTCGTTCATCGCGCTGCCCAAATCACGGCCTTCGAGCCGGGCGGACACGATGACGTCCTGACGCAAATCGTCGCGGTCCAATTCCACCTCGCTCGGCTGCACGCTCACGTCGGCCACCTGATCCAGCCGCACGACCGCGCCGCCGGGGGTGCGCAGCGGCAATTCTCGCAGCTTGGCGACGCCGTTGACGCTCGACGGCTCGTTCAGCACGCGGATGTTGACCACGCGGTCGCCTTCGAGCATGGAGGACGCGACCTGTCCGAGCAGCGCGGTGTTCGCGGCGTTGGCGGTGTCCTGCGCGGTGAGGCCGAAGTGCTCGGCGTCAGCGGGGCGCACGCGGAGATTGATGGACGGGCCGGTTTCGGTGAGGCCGTCGAACGTGTCCACGACGCCGGGGATGGATTTGATCTCCTCCTCGACGTGAGGCGCGGCCTGCTGTAGCCATTTCAAGTCCGGCGAAAATAATTTGATTTCAATCGGGTCAGGCGTCAGTTGTAAATCGCCGATGACGTCGGTGAGAATGCCGGGAAATTCCCAGCGCATCATCGGGAACCGCCCGGCGAATTCGTGGCGCAATTGGGTGATGACCTCTTCGGTCGTATGCTTGCGATCGGGTTTGAGTTTGACCGCGAAGTCGCCGCGATACGGCTCGGTGATGAACATGCCCATTTCCGCGCCGAGCCGCCGGGAATAACCCTCGACATCCGGGTTGGCGCGGAGAACGTCCTCGGCCTCGTTGAGGATGCGCGACGTTTCGGTGAGGCTCGTGCCGGGCGGCGCCCAGTAATCAATCACAAAACCGCCTTCGTCAAAGTCGGGCAGGAAATCAGATTGCAGGTTTTGGTAAATGAAAATGCCACCGGCGAAAACCAGTCCGCACGCCAGCAGCGTCAGCCAGCAATGCCGCAACGCCACGCGCACGGCGCGTTCGTAAATCTGGATGACCCGCGTCAGCAGAAATCCGCCCTCCAAGCCCTGGGGCGCGTGGCCGTGTTCCATTTTTTCGCGCTCGCGGATGAGCCACGCCGCCAGCGACGGTGTCAGCGTGAGCGCAAGGACCAGCGACACGAGCAGCGACACGACCATCGTCAGCGCCAGCGCCCGGAAAAACACGCCGGCGACGCCGGTCAGAAACGCGAGCGGAATGAACACCACCACCGGCGTCAGCGTGGAGCCGATGAGCGGATAAAAAATTTCGCCGACGGCTTCCTGGATTCCCGCCAGCCGCGGCCGACCGGCGGCGATTTTCACGCACATCGCCTCCACGACGACGATGGCGTTGTCAATAATCAGCCCGATACAGGCCGCGATGCCGCCGAGCGTCATCATGTTGAAGGTCATGTTCGCCAGCTTCATGGCGACGAAGGTGATGAGCACGGTGATGGGAATGGTGACGATGGCCGTCCACACGCTGCCCCAGTTTTTCAGGAAGAAATACAAAATGACCACCGACAGGATGAGGCCGAAGAAGATGGCGCTCCAGACGCTGCCGACGGAGTCGCGCACGAATTGCGACTGGTCGTAGTAAAACGAGAGGTGCATGTCCGGCGGCAATTCCTGCCGGAGCTGCTGCAATTTAGTCTTCAACAAGGCGGCGATGTCCAGCGTGCTGCCGTCGGGCTGGCTTTGGATGTTCAGCAAAACGGCCTGGCGTCCCTGCGCGGTGATGTCGGTGAAGGCCGGCGCCGGCCCGCGCTCGACGCGCGCCACGTCCCGGACGCAAATCGGATGGCTGCCGCGGACGGCAATCACCACGTTGCCAATGTCGTCCGGCGAATGGACGCGCCCGTCCACCGTCGTCAGGTAAAGGTGATAATTTTCCTCGATCATGCCGGCGGGCGCGACGAGGTTGTTTTTCGTCAAAGCGTCGCTCACTTCCGACAGGCCGAGACTGGCGGCCTGCAATTTCAGCGGGTCCACGATGACGTGATATTCCGGCACGTGGCCGCCGAGGATTTCCACCCTGGCGACGCCGGGGATTTGGAGGAAGAGCGGCTTCAACTGGTAATTCGCCGTCTCCCACAAATCCGTGATGTCGCGGTTCGAGCTGGTGAGACTGATGCCGATGATGGGAAACGCCGAGAATGTCACGCGCTCGACCTCGGTCCCGACGGTCGCGGGCAAATCGGCCCGGATTTGCGAGAGCCGGCCCAGCACGTAAAGTTCCGAGCGCTCCATGTCCACCCGCCAGTTGAAGAAGATGTTGATCTGGGCTGAACCACGCTTGGTCGCCGAGCGCACGGAAACCGCGCCCGGAATGTCCTTCATCGCCTCCTCGATGGGCCGCGTGACCGTGGCCATTATTTCGTCGGCGGGCATGATGCCGTTGTCCACGAGAATGACGACACGCGGAAAATCCGTCTGCGGAAACACCGACGACGGCGTATGGAGCGCCGAAAAAACGCCTGCCAGACACAACGCCACGGCGATGAACGTGATGGACAGCGCGTGCCGCGTGGCGAACCGGCCCAGGCGTGAGGAGGTGTCAGGATTCATTTCGTGGAGGACGAATTGGTTGCGGGAGCTTCGTCTGCAGGAGAATTCACCACGCGGATTTTAGTTTTCTCCGGCAAGCCGTAGGCGCCGACGGTCACCACGGCATCGCCTTCCTTAAGCCCGGTTCCCGCCAATTCCACCCAGCCGTCCTCGCGCAAGCCAGCCTGCACCGGCGTCTGCGTCGCTTCATCGCCGTGGACGAGCGCAATGACGCTGTGCCCGCTTTCATCCATCACGACGCCTTCTGCCGGCGCGGCGAGGCAATTGGTGTGAACCGCGGTGACGATGCGCAATGGGACAAATTGGCCCGGGCGCAGTCCGCTGTCAGCCGGCAGGGTTGCGCGCGTCAAAACCGCGCCGTTGCCGAGATCCACCGCCGGGCTGACGAACGACAGCGTTGCCAAGGTGGAACGTGCATCCTGCCCGTTAACAGGCTGGAGGCCTTTTCCACTAATTTGCACCTCCTCGCCGGTTTTCAAATCGTTCACCTCCGCCACCGGGATGGCCGCACTCACCGCGAGCCGGTTCAGGTCAATCACCTCCGCCACGGTCGTGTTCACGTCCACCGACTCGCCGGGTTTGACGTTGAGCCGCGTGACGGTGCCGGACAGCGGCGCGATGACCCGCAACGAAGCCAGTTGCGCCTCGGCATCCTGCAAATTTTTCAGCGACGCGTTTTGTTGCGCGTATAATTTTTCCAGCCGCGCCGCCGCCTGTTCCGCGTAATCCGCCGTCATCGCGCCCGAATTCAATTCCATCAGCACGTCGCCTCGGTTGACCTGCTGGCCGGCGACGACGTTGACCCTGGCAACGACGCCCGCGACCGGCGCGGCCAGCGTCGCGCCGCCGGCCGGTTGTTCCGCCGTGGCCGGCGCCGGCTCGACCGTGCCGTAGCCGGTGACGTAACGACGCAACGTCATGCGTTTGAGCGTGCCGACTTGAACACTGACGAGCGGGGGCACGTTCTCTTGCACTGTTTCTTCGTCCGAATCGTGTGTTGCCCCGCGTGATTTGATAAGCGCATAAACGCCCAGTCCGGCGCAGAGAACCACGACAATGCCGATGATGATTTGTTTTCGACTCATGGGGAAGATTGGTTGAGTGTTTCGAGCGAGTTTTTTTCTATTTTGTGGATCGTGTCCGGTGACAGCGTCAACGGACGTTGGACCGCGTCCTCCAATTGCCCGAGCGCCTGCTGCGCCTTGATCAGCGCGTCGAGCCGGTTTTGCGCGCCGGTGGCATATTCGGCTTCGGCGTTGGCCAGCGTCAGCGGCTCCACTTCGCCCGCCTGCGCCTGCGCGCGGACGGAATCCAATTGTTTCTGCAGATCTTCCAGCAATGTTTTTGCCGTCGCCGATTTTTGCAACGCGGCGTCGTAGCCGGCCAGCGCGCTGTCAATTTCGCCAATGGCCGTGGTTTGCACGGTCAGAAAATGCGCGGCGGCTTCCGCCCGTTTGGCCTTCGCCTCGGCAATCGGTCCCTGATTTTGATTCAGCACCGGCAGGGTCACGGCCAGGCCCAGCGTCCATTCGTTGTCGCCGGCGTTGCCGGTGTTCCAGCCATAGCCCGGACCGAGATGGATGTCCGGATATTGGTTGGCGATTTCGAGCTGGAGAACGGACTGGCTGGCAGCGTATTCGGCCAATGCCCCGCGCACGTCCGCCCGGTTCAACAGCGCCTGGCGGCGAACCTCCGGCCGGGTCAACTCCCGGGGAAATTGATCCAGCCCGGCAAATGAAAGCTTGGCGCCGTCCAGCGCCCGCGACGGCAAGCCAAGCGCATTCGCCAGTTGCACCCGCGCCTGGCGACGCTGGCCGGCGGCATCCTGCCGGGCCAGCCGCGTGGTGCCCAGCGCGACGCGAGCCTGCGTGACTTCGTAACTGGCCACCGCACCGGCGGCGAGCTGGCCCTCCAGCAGGCGGACAACGTTGCTTTGCGCCGCTTCCTGCCGGGCGAGCAGTGATTCATCTTCCCGCGCGGCGTAAAGAGCGAGCAACGACGCGCGGACGCGGCTGCGCATCTGCCACGCGGCTGAAACAAAATTCCAATACGCGGCTTCGGAAAGATGACTGGCTTCGGCAATGCGTTTGCCCCGCTTGCCGGCCGTCTCGAGGGGCACGTCAAAATTCAACGACACCAGCCAGGGGCTGAAGTTGCCGGGGATCTGCGAGTCGTATCCCGGCGTCACGGACAAGGACGGATTCGGGCGCTCGCCCGCCGTGATTTTTGTCGCCTCCACTGCCGCCCATTGCGCCCGCGCCTCAGCCAGCGCCGGCTGATAATAAAACGCGACGAGCGTGAGCGCGTTGAGGTCCCACGAACGGCGCGGCCATGGACCTGTAATGTGGTTCGTCTCAAGGAATGTCCGCAAGCTCGCGTTGGTGAGCGAACGGGCGTCGAATGCGGCAGCGTTTTTTTCGGGCGAGATGGGTTCCGGGTGAAACGTGGTACAACCGCCGACGACAAGAATTGGAACAAGGAACATCCAACGCCCAATGGATTCCAAATATTTCGCCTTCTCAAAATTGGTTGTTCGATGTTCGATGTTCGATGTTCGAAGTTTCATTTATTTTGTGCCCAGCGGCAGGCGGACGGTGACGATGGTAAGTTTGCCCGGGGTGGACTCGACCTGGATGGTTCCGTGATGCGCAGAGACGATCCATTTGGCGATGCTCAGGCCGAGACCGCAACCATCCACCGTCTGGCTGTGCGCCGGGTCGCCGCGAAAGAACCGGTCAAACACCCGCGGCAACGATTCCGGCGGAATTCCCGGCCCACTGTTCGCAATGGTTAATTCGGCCGTTTCGCCAGCGCGCTGCAAACTCATCGTCACGCGGCCCTGTGGCTGGTTGTATTTGACCGCGTTGTCGGCGAGGTTCAGCAGGAGTTGGCGTAACCGATGGCGGTCGCCGCGCACGGTGACTTCTTCGCAATTTTGCAATTCGACTTTGATGCCGTGCGGCTCGGCGAGGATTTGCGCGTCGGCGAAATTGTCCCGCACCAGTTCGTCCAGTCTCACCGGTTCCATCGCCAGTGTGATTTGTCCCGCGTCGGCCCTGGCGAGCAACGTCAGGCCGTCCACAATGCGCGCCAGGCGGCGCAATTCATCGAGCAGGCTGGCGGCGCGTTCGCGATCGGCGGCGGAAAGCGATTCGTCGCGCAGCATGGTTTCGGTTTCGCCGCACAAAACCGTCAGCGGCGTCTTGAGTTCGTGCGAGGCGTGCAACGTGAATTCGCGGGTGCGATTAAATGAATCGTCGAGCCGCGCCAGCATACCGTTGAAAACCCCGGTAAGCCGGTCCAGTTCATCGCCGTTGCCAGTGCGCGGCAGTGGTTCGCGAAGATTGCTCTCGTGGATTTTTTTGACGGCTTCGGTCAGTTCAGCCACGGGCGACAACGCGCGGCGCGTCAGCCACCAGCCGCCGAGTATTCCCAACAGAACGGCCGGCACACCCACTTGAAAAATGAGTTCACCGGTTTCTGCGATGGCATGTTCGGTCGGCGCGCGGCGATGTTCGTGGCGCAATTGTTCGTCAATTTCGCGATAGGTTCCGAACCCGATGATAAGCAGGGACACAGTCAGGATACCGGCATACCACAAGGTCAGGCGCGTGCGGATGGTCATGGCTGTTCCTTCAACACGTAGCCGGCGCCGCGAACGGTGTGGAGCAGCTTGGGTTCGAAATTTGCGTCAATTTTTTCACGCAGCCGGCGGATGTAAACATCCACGAGGTTTGTGCCGGGGTCGAAATCGTAGTCCCACACTTTTTCGAGAATCATCATGCGTCCGCACAGCCGGCCCGCGGAGCGCATGAGAAATTCCAGCAGCCGGTATTCGCGCGCGGTCAGTTCGATGCTGGTTTCGGCGCGCTGCGCCTGGCGGGTCAGCGTGTCCAGTGTCAAGTTTGCGACGCGCAAAACGGTGGATTTGGTTTCGCCGCTGCGGCGCGTCAGGGCGCGGACACGAGCGACCAGTTCCGCCAGTTCAAACGGCTTGGGCAGATAATCGTCCGCGCCCGCGTTCAATCCTTCAACACGTTCGTTCACCTCGCCACGCGCAGAGAGCAGCAAAATGGGCGTCGCGTCCCGGCGTTCGCGCAACTGGCGCAAAACGCTCAAGCCGTCGCGTCCCGGCAGCATGATGTCGAGCACGATGCCGTCGAACGGCGTGGTCCGCGCCGCAGCCAGGGCGTCGTCGCCGTTGTGGCAGACATCCACGGCAAAGCCTTCGGCCTGCAACGCCTTGCGGACAAACGACGCCGTCTTTTTTTCGTCTTCAACTACCAAAACGCGCATGGATTGAGGATTGCTCAATTGCAGAATGGTTGAAATGGAAAAATACCGCGGCTGCCACAAACAAAGGCCGGGTGATTCGAAGCGCCCGGACCTCCTTGAAAGTTTGGTAGAACCAGTAGTCTAATCCTTGTCTTTGTCCTTTCCTCCGGCTGCTTCCTTCGCCTCGCTTTCCGCCGATTCCTTCTCAACGGAGACCACTTCGCCGGTGACGGCATCTACGTTCACCTCTGTGATGTCCTTGGAATTTGGCGTGGCGACATCAAACGACCAGATCAATTTTCCGCGTTCCTTTTCAATTTCGGCTTCCTTGATGGTGCCGTTGGGCACTTTGGCCAGCGCGGTCTTTTCGGCGTCGTCCTTGCTGACCTTGGCTTCGGTCGCGAGTTTCGCCTGCTTGGCCTCTTGATTGTGATGTTTGGCTTCGCCTTTTTCCGTGCAGCAACCGGCCAGCAAAGCCGCGGCCACGGCGGCACAGATAATCATTTTGATTTTCATAATGGTTCGGTTTTGTTGTTTTGAAATGACAGACACGCCATTGAACAAAACGAAGATGAACGCCGGCTGAACAGCGGATGACAATTCTGTCATTTGCGTCATCCGGCGATTGACTATTCCACCCCGATTCATTACCGTCGGCGTGCTGAAAACCCAGCAGCAACCAACGCAAAATTTTATGGCACCAAAAATTGCTGAAAAATCCGTTGCCGAGACCAGAACCGCCACGTCGCACTCGCGGGAACTCGAAGCGGCCATTTCCACCATCACCAAAAGTTACGGCGAAGGCAGCATTATGCGCCTCGGCGACGCGCGGGCGCAGATCAAAATCGACGTCATCCCCACGGGCTCGCTCGCGCTGGACCTGGCGCTGGGCGTTGGCGGCATTCCGCGCGGGCGCGTCGTGGAAATTTTCGGACCGGAATCGTCCGGCAAGACCACGCTCATGTTGCACGTCATCGCCAACGCGCAAAAGACCGGCGGGCTGGCGGCGTTCATTGACGCCGAGCACGCGCTGGATCCGGGCTACGCGAAAAAACTCGGCGTGAACCTCGACGACCTGCTGGTATCACAGCCGGATTCCGGCGAGGAGGCGCTGACGATTTGCGAAACGCTCGCGCGCTCGAACGCGCTGGATGTTGTCGTGATTGACTCCGTGGCCGCGCTGGTGCCCAAGGCCGAGCTGGAAGGTGAAATGGGCATGGCCACGATGGGCATGCAGGCGCGATTGATGAGCCAGGCGCTGCGCAAGCTCACCGCCATTCTGGCCAAGTCCAAGACCACGTGCATTTTCACCAATCAGCTCCGCGAAAAGGTCGGCGTGATGTTCGGCAATCCCGAAACGACGCCGGGCGGCAAGGCGCTGAAATTTTACGCGAGCGTGCGGCTCGACATCCGCCGCAAGGACACGCTCAAGGACGCCGCCGGCAGCGCCACCGGCAATCATGTCCGGGTCAAGGTGGTGAAGAACAAGGTCGCGCCGCCGTTTGCCGAGGCCGAGTTCGACATCCTTTACAATCACGGCATCAACCAGGAAGGCAGCATCCTCGATGTGGCCATCGAACACGGCGTCGTGGACAAAAAAGGCGCGTGGCTGCAGTTCGAAGGTGAGCTGATCGGCCAGGGGAAGGAAGCCGCTGCGAAGGCGCTGGCCGAAAAACCCGCGCTGGCCAAAAAAATTGTGGATGCTATTCTTGCGAAACGCGCAGCATCTTGATTGCTGCCAGCCGTCTGAAGCATGAGCAGTATTTCCGACGTCGAAATTGATCTGGAAAAGCTTTTCCAGCCCGCGTGGGCGCAGGAAGCGCCGGCGGCCAATCGCTACGCGAAATTCGCGGGCGAACCCGCCGCGCGCGATGACCGCCAGCGCGAAGGCCGCCGGGGCGGTCCGCGCGGCGAACCGTTTGGCGAACGCCGCGGCCCGCGTCCGCCGCGTTCGGGTCCAAAATTCGGCGATCGCAGGAAAGGCTTTCCCCGCCGCGATGACCGCCGTCCCGCCCAGCGGGACGAGCGCGCTGAACCTCCACCTCTGCCGGAAATCGCCGTCAGCTTTGTGCCGGATGAAAGGGGCGTCGAGTCGCTGGCGCGCCAGATTAAGATGACCGGCCGGGCGTTCCCGCTTTTCCAGATCGCGCAAATCGTTTTGCAGAAGCCGGAACGTTATTCCGTCCAGCTTGCCGTTCGCAATAAGCCCGACGGCACAGTGGCGCAGCCGCTGTTCGTTTGCGCGCTGGACGACACGCCGTGGTTGAGCGAGGATGAGGCGGTCGCGCACGTGCTGAGAAATCATTTCGCCACGTTTTACCAGGCCGAGCGCACGGCCATCGAACCGCCCAAGGGCAAATACACGTTTGTCGCGCAATGCGGCATGAGCGGCGTCATTCTCGGCCCCCCGAACCATCACGATTACCAGAACCAGCTTCGCAAGCTGCACACCGAGCGCTTTTCCCGGATGCCGTTCGAGGTCTTCAAGGCGCGCATCCGGATTGTGCGCGACGAAGCCGTCGTCAAAAAGTGGGTTGAGGACCAAAGTTTCAAGACCGAATACGTCTGTCTCAACGTGCCGGAGCCGCTCAAACTTCCGAACATGGAGGAGGTGGAGAAACATTTCCGCGCCGTTCACAAGGACGCGATCATCAAGCCGGCGGAGTCTCACATGGTTGGCGGCGTGTTGAGTCGCAATCTGCGCTGCCGGGAATTGCAACGGCTCGTGCGCAGCGATTGGGAACGGCAGAAATATTTTCCGCTGCAACTGGCCACCGGCCTCAGCCGGCAATTCAGCACCCACGGACTGCATTTCTTCAAGGTCAACCGGACCTTCACCCACGTTTCCGTCGCCCGCCCGCAATTTCTCGACCTGGAAACCACGCCGGTTTCCGAAAATATCAAGCGCATCGTCGGCCACATCAACGCGCATCCGAAATGCACGCGGCGGCATTTGATTGAAGCCCTCGCGCCATCGCCGGCGGTCATCGAAATCAAACCCGAAACGCCGGCGACCGCCACGCCGCCTGAAGGCGGAACTCCAAACATTCCTGCGGCGGCCGCCGAGCCGACACCGGAGCAGACCACTGTCATCGCCGATTTGCACTGGCTCGTGCATCAGGGACACGTGATTGAATTTGCCGACGGCCGGATGGACACCGCCAAAAAACCCGTGCCCCGACCGCCGACCCAGGCTTCGCCGAGGCGAGAATCGGAAAAGAAATCTGCCGGCGAAAAACCCGCCGCGGAAGGCGAAGCCGCTGCAACTACGATTGAACCATCGGCTGAAATTCCGGTTTTAACCGAGGCGGAAATTCCCGCGTCCGAACCGGAGCCGGCGGCTGAGCCAGCAGCGGAAGTTCCGCCGCCAACCGAAGCTCCGGTCCCCGCAACTGAACCGGCGGCTGCGGTGGAAAGTGCGCCGGCTGAACCTGCCGCCGCACCTGCGGTTGAACCAGCCGTCACACCTGCGATTGAACCGGCTGCCACACCTGCGATTAAACCGGCAGCTGAGACTGGCGCAACGCCTTCGTTGTAATCGGAGGGTCGAGTTAAACGAGACCTTGACTCTTTCCCTGTTTCGAATTGGGGGCTCGTGGAACTCGCCCGGCGAAATGGTTTGCCGCGCAGCCGGTAGTCCCAGCCGTATTTTCGGCATTTCCTTTGATTCCACCGACTGGTAACTTCCACCCATGCCTTTCATAAAGTTAGGTCTTTCCCCGGCGGTTCTTGAAGGTGTGCGTGCGGCGGGTTACGTCACGCCCACGCCCATTCAGCTCCGCGGCATTCCGCTCGTGCTCGCCGGACGCGACGTCATCGGCAGCGCGCAGACCGGCACCGGCAAAACCGCCGCGTTTGCCCTGCCCATCCTTTCGAAATTGGGCCGGCACGCGCCCGGACCGCGCGCGCTCTTTCTCGAACCGACGCGCGAACTGGCCGCGCAGGTGGAGACCGCCTTCCACGATTACGCCCGCTTCACCGAGTTGAAAACCACCGTCGTCTTCGGCGGCGTCGGTTACGGGCGGCAGTTGGACGAATTGCGCGCCGGCACGGACGTGCTCGTCGCCACGCCGGGACGTTTGCTCGACCATCTCGAACGCGGCACGGTGCGGCTGGACAAGGTGCAGTTTCTCGTCCTCGACGAGGCCGACCGGATGCTCGACATGGGATTTCTGCCGGATGTGCGCCGCATCCTCGACCGCTGCCCGCGCCAGCGCCATACCTCACTCTTTTCCGCGACGATTCCGCCGCAAATCGAAACGCTCATTCAATGGGCGATGAAAAATCCGGAAACCATCGAGATCGGCGCGCGCCGGACGCCGGCCGAAACGGTCAAGCACGTCATCTATCCCGTTTCCGATTCGCAAAAATCCGACCTGCTCTTGGAACTTCTCAAGCGCGTGAATTACAATTCGGTGCTGGTCTTCTGCCGGACAAAGCACGGCGCCGACCGCATCGCGCAATTGCTCAAGCGCAACAATCACGCCGTGGCGGTGCTGCATTCCAATCGCACTCAACGCGAACGCGAGCAGGCGCTCAAAGGTTTCCGCGACGGACGCTTTGAAGCGCTCGTGGCCACCGACATCGCCGCGCGCGGACTCGACATCGCGGACGTGAGCCACGTGGTCAACTACGACGTGCCGCAGCATCCGGAGGATTACATTCATCGCATCGGGCGCACCGGCCGCGCCGAGGCGAGCGGCGACGCCTTCACCATCATGACCGCCGAGGACGCCAGCCATGTCTTCGCCATCGAACGGTTCATCAGCCAGAAAATCCCGCGCGTGAAGCTGGAAAATTTCGATTACAAATACACCATGCTGTTTGAGGAAGGAAAACCCGGCCAGCCCAAAGGCGGTTACCCCGGCAAAGCCCGCGGCTCACGCGTCCACGGCGGCTACCACTTCGGCATGTCGAGGCGGAGAAGGTGATTTGTTGGAGTTCAATCTTTAGATTGCTTTCGACAAGCTGAAGCGTGAACTCCAACACTTAACTCCGCAACAGAGTAGTGTGTGCGGTGTTGGATTAATTGGATGAGTGAGCCGAAGGAAAAATCAAATCCAGCTTTTGGCTTCCGCGAGATATTTATCGTGGTTTGTCTGATTGGAATCTTCGCTTTGATAGCGATACCAAATTTCGTCAGCAATGGAAGAAATAGTCCTGGTGGGAAAAGTAATGCCTGCATCAACAACCTTCGTCGGATTGATGCAGCAAAAAATGAGTGGGCATCGGAAAACGGGAAAACCAATGGAGCGGTTGTCACAGAAAACGACCTCAAGCCTTACATCAAACTTGATTCAAGGGGGAATCTTCCCAAATGTCCATCGGGCGGAACATACACCATTGGAAAAGTTGGCGAGCCTCCAACTTGTTCGCTCGGCACCACCGTCAATCCGCCCCACGTTTTGCCTTGAGCCGCGGAGCGGCGACTGACAATAGCCCGGCGTTTCAACGCCGGGTCACTGTTGCAATTTGAATAAGTCCTGCAGGGACGGCTGAATTTTAAATACAACGACGGGCGACAATTTTCCGACATACAACCGTCTCTTCGAGACTTATATGGTGTTGCACTTTTCCCGGCGTTAAAACGCCGGGCTATTCTCGTGATGTCCCGTTGGGACATCGGCGTTGTGGACGGCTGTCCACCAATAACGACGGCTGAAATTCATTTCCACAAATACCGTCCGTCGTATTCGATGCGATGTTTTTTCAGCAACGCCAGAAATTCCTCTTGAAACGTCATTGTCCGATGATGCGCTTCCTGTCCTTTGATGTATTCGCTGGTTTTGTCCAGTTGCGACACGCTCACGCTGAACGCGCCATATTCCTCCTGCCACGCAAAAAGGCGATGTTCGGGAAATGTTTCATGCACCCATTTTGACGAGCCGCCCTTGATCAATTGCACCGCCTTGGAAATCGCCATCGTGGAAGGCAGGGAAAGTAGAATGTGAACGTGGTCTTCCACACCGCCGATTTCGATGGCCTTCATTTTGTTCTGCCGGGCGATGCCGCCGAGGAACGGCCAGAGCCGTTCACGCAGTTCTGGTTTGATGAAGGGACGCCGATCCCTGGTGCTGAAAACGCAATGGAAGTAGGAACTGATGTAGGACATGCAATCCATTCAGCCGTTCCTTCGGAACTTATGCAATTCCAAATTTTCCCCGGCGTTGAAACGCCGGGCTATTGTCGAATGTCCCGTTGGAGGGTGTTACGAGATGCGTAGCAAGTAATTGATAGTACGGTATTATCGTCGCAATATGGTTAAACTTCGGGGCAGAGTGATAGGTAGTGTTTTTTCAGGCAAAACAATGGGTTTT
>Ga0181523_10000578_pt1 | contig 41656 bp, 37 predicted proteins | sample PEATcosm2014_Bin_43_FD_119752 | JGI IMG/M metagenome (GOLD analysis project Ga0181523, IMG submission 119752) | Peatland microbial communities from MTU Mesocosm Facility, Houghton, MI, USA - PEATcosm2014_Bin05_30_metaG | ecosystem: Environmental > Terrestrial > Soil > Wetlands > Peat | place... | reverse complement strand
GTCGCCAGCATTTGCGTGGTCAGCTCGATCGAGACGCGATCGACCCAGTTGAAAGTCTCGTTGCGCGGCAAGTGGTCGAGAATCTCGCGGGCCCGCACGCGAATCGTGTTCGCCAGCTGTTCGAGGTTTTCCGGCAGGAACATCGGCGCGACGGTTTTGCGCTGCTGACCGTGCCGCGGCTCGTCCATCGCGATGAAACTCTCGCGCCGGTAGTCCGGCTTGGTGTTCTGGATGCCGATGCCGCCGAGATTGACGTCGGACGAAAAGATCCGGTGACTGGTTTCGACCTGCATGATGTCTTTATACTTGGTCACCGACCAGTAAGGACCGACGCGGCTTTGCGGACAATAGTGAACCGGGTCTTCCTTGCGCAGCCGTTCGAAATACGGCCACATCGTATTGCGGCGGAACAATTCCGGTCGGCTGACGTCGATATCCTCGAGCCGCATCGAATACGCCTCGAGTCTCACCTCATCGATTGATTTGCGGGCGCCGTGCATTGATCCCGTCCAGCCGTCGCCGAAACTGTCGCAACGAACCCAAGCCGCCGCGCAACAGCTTGGACAGCATAGGCGGCGCATGCCGCAGGCTCAAGGCCGCCAGCCCTCGCGCCGGACGTTATAATAGGCGCTGGCGACCCAACGGCCGAAAGCCCCGAACCCGACGGGATAAGGAACGATGTTCACACTCGGCGATGTTGAAGCGGCTCTGCCGATCGTACGCGCCGCCGTGCCATCGACGCCGCAATATGCGTGGCCGCTGCTGTGCGCACGTGTCGGCGCCGAGGTCTTCGTCAAACACGAAAATCACACCCCGATCGGCGCTTTCAAGCTGCGCGGCGGCCTCTTCTACGTGGACCGACTCAAGCGCGAACGGCCGCATATCAAAGGCATCGTCTCGGCGACCCGCGGCAATCACGGCCAGTCGCTGGCTTTCGCCGCGCAACGCGCCGGACTGGCGGCCGCGATCGTCGTACCGCATGGCAATTCGGCCGAGAAGAACGCGGCGATGCGCGGTTTCGGCGCCGAACTCATCCAACACGGCCGCGACTTCGACGAAGCCAAGGACCATGCGGCCGAGATCGCCGGCCAGCGCGGCTATGAATTCGCGCCGTCGTATCATCGCGATCTCGTTATCGGCGTTGCGACTTACGCGCATGAGCTTTTGACCGCCATCGCCGATCTCGACACCGTTTATGTGCCGATCGGGCTCGGCTCGGGCATTTCCGGGGTCATCGGCGTGCGCGACGCGCTCGGCCTGAAAACCAGGGTCGTCGGGGTCGTGGCGCAACGCGCCAATGCCTATGCGCTATCGTTCGCGGCAGGGCATGTGGTCACGACAAATTCGGCATTGACCTTTGCCGACGGCATGGCGGTGCGCGTGCCGGACGAAACGGCCCTTGCCGTCATCCGGCGCGGCGCCGAACGCATCGTCGAGGTGTCCGACGATGATATCGCCGAGGCGATCCGCGTCTATTTCAGCGACACGCATACGCTGGCCGAGGGCGCCGGCGCCGCAGCTCTCGCCGCGCTGATGCAAGAACGCGACCGGATGCAAGGACGCCGTGTCGGCCTCGTGCTGTCAGGACAGAATATCGACCGGGCCTGGATGCGCGACGTGCTGGCGGGCGAAACACCCGCTAGCGGCGTGTAAGATAGTTCGCACTACGGTAAGGACGCAAATCATGCCAAGCGCACCGCGTATTTGGCTCGACTATCGGCCGGTCCGCATTGGTTGGGTTATTGGGAAGCTCGCCAGCGCCATCCACAAGCGCCTGGCTCAATCGTTCATCCCGTTTTCCAAGATGGACACCTTCTCAGCTGATGAGGTGCGTTTGGCGAAGGCGCTTAACACGCGATATGAGCGTCGCGTCATCCTATGGTCGCGTGACGAGCTGGAGCCTTATTTCCTTTACGAGCGATCCGCAGACAAGCTTGGCCAAGACCGCTATGCATCCTCGCTCACGGACATGGCGAACAACACGCACCGCCTCTGGTTCAGCTAGGCGCATCTGGTGCGCTAGATTGTGCGATCAAGCGGCAACGGACCCGACCCGATACAGCAATGCGAGAGCCAGTACGTGAGCGGCATCCTTGGCGCGTGTAAGATTCACCATATCACTGTAGTCACCTTTGGGCAGGATCACGTGCCACAAATCTGGCCAGACCATATCGCGCTCGATTGGAAGATCCCGACCAAACTGCCGGCGATAGCCGCCATTCAAAACCTGCATTGGTTGCAATGGCCATGTGTCAATAGCCGCTTTGACAGCCGCACCGTTTTTTAACAGGTGTGGGTTGGCGACGAATTGAGCGATCATTCCCAACTCGCCGGACCGGAAGCTCCGCTCTCGTATAAATCCAATAAAATGAACGCAATCGCGCGCCTCGGCTGCTCCTTTGCACACTGTCTGCCGCCCAACCACGCCCGAGATCAGCTTCTTTTCCCAATAGGCCCGGTAAGGAGCTTTCACGTACTCACCTCCCAGGCCGATGTGCAGGCGATCATGCACATCGCCGCCGTCCTTAAACGTACGCATGTCAACGAGAATGGCGTGAAAAGCGGTTTCAGGCTTGGGAAACTTACGGGGCTTGCCTCCATCCTCGCACTTTTGGCAGATACGCTGGATTACCTGAAGGGTTTCGCCTTCGGTCGATTGCCTTTTATCCACGTTGCCGCTGGATAAAAGCCGTCTCGTCCATCGAACGCCGTTCTCGTCAATTCCGGTTTTCGCGGCCGCTTTGGCGGCTTGAGTCTCTAGCAAACGCATCTCTCTACTTTCCAAGCCTGCCCCTTTGATGTGAAGCCAAAATCCAGGGTGGACTCATCCTCGCCAGGGACTTCGTATTCCAAACCGATACCAGCCTCGTACAAAGCATGCCCGAAGCGCAGCTCGAAAAAGCGAGCCATGTTCTTGCCGACCAATCCGCCATCTCGCTGCACACCCTGGAGTATTCCTTGCGCCCATGGCACGCCGTCTAGCTCCGCGATAATAGCTTCCATCCGATCGGATTCGCTCCCTGTGAAGGTGTCGAAGGAACTGGTCTGTTGGTCAGTCATGCGGACCCTTGTAACACGGAGCGCAAATTCGCGCGCGCTTTGACCGTCGAGCTAGTACGAGGCGTCGAAGTGGTGCATCGCGTCCACCAAACCAACTTTACCGAGAGTCGATACCCTCGCAGCTGGCATTCGTACAGCGCAGGAGAAGGTGCTAGGGCACGCCCCGAAGCGTCGATGCAAGTATATGAAATATAAGGATTAACATATTTGGTTTGGCGGAGAGGGAGACCGATAATCGGTGTGCGCACCTGTTCGCAGCAGTAACCGCGTGTCGGCAACTCATTGATTAACCTAAATACCAAATCCGTGCCCATCCGTACCGGTGCGCTCTTGTGCACGCCTATCCGGCGGCCATTTGTGGAGCAGTTTGTAGGTAGGAGGCAAGAGTGCCGCGTATCGTTCGCAAGCTTACCGCGCGTGAGGTCGAGGGGCTGCGTAAGCAACTTGGTACGCACGCTGTCGGTGACAATCTCTATGTCCAACTGAAGGGAAATGGAGCCTCCTGGGTTTTCCGATACCTGGTGAATGGCAAAGCGCGCTGGGCCGGCCTGGGCTCGCTGCGTGACTGGACCCTCGCCGAGGCCAGGGAACGCGCGCGCGAGTTTCGTAACGCGCTGGCCCGAGGGAAGGACCCGCTGGCAGAGCGGGAGCAAAAGGAAGCGGCCGAGCGCGCGGAGAGATTGAAGCAGACAACGTTTGCGCAGGCGGCGAAGGAATACATCGACAACCACGAGGTCGAATGGAAAAGCGCCAAGCACACCGCACAATGGCGGGCGACATTCGCGAAGACGACAAAGGCCATAAACGACCTGCCTGTGTCCGCGATCGACACTAGCCACGTGCTTAAAGTTCTGCAGCCTATCTGGCAAAAAACCCCAGAGACCGCGAGCCGCGCCCGCATGCGGATCGAAGCCGTTCTTTCCTACGCGACCGTGGCTGAATATCGGAGCGGGGACAAAGACAACCCGGCACGATGGCGTGGGCACCTAAAGCACATGCTCGCGGCCAAGTCCCAAGTGCAAAAGAAGAAGAGGGAAAAAACTGGGAAGTCGGAGCACTTCAAGGCAATCCCATACACCGAACTACCGAGTTTTATGGCTGAGCTGCGCGGCAGCAATTCCATCTCTGCGAGAGCGCTGGAGTGGACAATTCTAACGGCTGCACGCACGAACGAGACGACCGGCGCGACGCTTCCGGAAATCGATCTGCGCGAAAAGACCTGGACCATTCCTGGCATCCGCATGAAGGCTGGTCGCGAGCATATCGTCCCGCTCTGCGACCGTGCCGTCAAACTTTTAGGAGAGCCAGCAGGTGATGGTTATCTGTTTCCTGGCGCGCAAGCGGGCCGACCTCTGTCAAATATGGCGATGCTCGAATTGCTGCGCGGAATGAAAGGCCAGGGCTACACTGTCCACGGCTTCCGCAGCGCCTTTCGTGACTGGTGTCGTGAGCAAACAAATTTCCCGAGGGAGCTTGCGGAGCTTGCGCTCGCGCACGTCAACAACGACAAAACAGAGCGGGCCTATGCCCGCGGAGCCGCGGTAGAGCGGCGACGCCGTCTTATGAATAAATGGGCGGAGTTTTGCATGTCGGACACCGCCTCCAGCGAAAAGGTGGTTCCGTTGCGGGCGCGCGTTGATCATGGAAAGTGACAGCAAACCCGCGCCCGATAACGCTAACCCAAAGGCTGAGCGTTCTAGGACCCTGCGAAGCCCCAAGGATTTGATAGGCGTCGTCGAACGCCCGGCCGGCAAGGGTGAAGGGTTCAAGGTCAAGATCGACCCCACGAATTCCGGGATCAAATGGACACTGCCCGATGTGACAGGCGACGCGATCCGTTCGCACATCGCCGTTCTTAGAAATTGGGCAACATTTCTACTCGTTGGCGACGGCGGCGAGCCCACGCCGCCAGAACGTCCGCGTAAGAAGGATCGACGCACCACAGAAGCGGTCACATTCGCCGACCGAGCTTATTGGGCTCGGCGCGTGCTCAAAAAGATCGATGACGTAGAAAGTGACCTGATCAACGTTGAGCGAGCTTCGGATGTTGATAGCGTGCGCCGGCGCGCCTTCACCGCTTTATACAATGCCGTCGTGCTGTCGTCCGAAATCCATAATCTGACAATTGCCGACAATGAAGAGCCGATTGTAACGGGCGCAGCAGTGCGAGGGGGCCTGGCGACGAAGCGCAGGATCGTCAACGATGCACGTCATAGAAAGCACGCGCGCGGATGGAAGACATGGAATGCTGAGGCCCAGAAGATATGGGAGCGGCAGCCACGTTGGTCGCGGAACGCCGTGGCGGCGCGTGTGAAAGGCAACCTTCGACTTACTGAGGCAGTACGAACAATTGCCAAGAGGCTGAAAAAACCTGGCAAGGCCTGCTAAGCCTTGCCCGTTTGACCTGTCTATACCTGCACGTGAGTTCACGCACGGACCACGGAGCAGGTGAAATGAGCCTCCAAGAAAATTCTCCAGCGCGGCGTACCGTCAACAGCCAAGACGCTGGACGCGCAGCATACACCGTCAACGAATTTTGCGACGCACATCGGATCAGCCGTTCAAAGCTCTATGAGCTTTGGTCGGCTGGCATCGGCCCTCGCTTCATTCAGGTCGGGACCAAGAAGATCATTACGAACGAGGCGGCTGCTGACTGGCGGCGACAGGGCGAGGCAGCCTCATGATCCAGCATCGGCTGCGCGGCCCGCAGCCGCCATCTCCATCCCCATAACGGAAAAAGCCGGACGATGGCGTCCGGCGCTTCCGTGGCGCATGACCCTGCAAGGTCAGACGGCGCCAATGACAACCCTGCAAAGGAGGGTGCCATGTTCGAGCAAGCACATATCGCTGATGAATTGCCGTCGTCAACCCGGTCTAACGGGACGACGAAGGCCGAGCTGCTGAGCCGCGCCAAGATGGCAATAGAGGATGGCGAGCGATCCCTTCGCGATGCCGCCGAGGTCCTGGCCCTTGCACAGAAAGACTTCGACGCGACCCAACGAGAGATTGCGGCGGCCGTCGGTAAATCGGTTGCCTGGGTCAATCGGCTCCTGCAATGGCAGAAAGAAGGTTGTCTGGGCACTCCCTTCGGTCCCGGATCAAAGGCTAGTCGCGCGCGGCGAAAGCGTGTTCAGGCGACTGAACAGGAGGCGTCTCGCAAGGCCCACACCGACGACGCAGAGGCCAGCGTCGAGAAGCGCAAGGCCGAACCCGAGATTGAGACGACAAGTCCGTTGGCGAAGTTCAAATCCGCCGTCGATGATTTGTTCCCAAAGATGGACTACAGCGCCAAGTGCGAGGCGATTTCTTACGCGCTCTCCAAGGGCAAGGTGAGGGTGTCATGAGCAAACGAGCAAAACCGCACGTTAGGCAGCACCTCATCACGCCGCTTGAAGAATTTTCCCGCCATACGGTCACGCGGCTCAATGACTTCGCCCGTCATATTAGCGGCATGTCTCCGGTCGATGGGATCGGCTGCCTTGGCTATCTCAGAAAGGCGAGCCGCGATGTGCGCGACGCCAGCAAGGACCTAGTCGCCGTTGTTGATGCCCACGCTGAGCGTGTCCGCTGGATGAAAGAGGTGAAGCGACAGGACCGCGAGCGCCAATCCTGAACGCGAAACGGCCACCCTCCTCCGCGGCCGTTTTCAGAAACAATCGAGCAAGTGCCATGACTGACACGGACAACGTTGAGACCAATTCCGCAAACGGCAATCCCAATCTCGCCGCTGCGCTCTCCTACGCGGCGCGCGGCTGGTTCATCTACCCATCCTTCCCGGGGACCAAGAGTAAGACCAACCTTAAATGGCGCACCGCATCGACCACCAGCGAAAAGCAAATTAGGGACTGGTGGACGAAGTCGCCGAACGCGACGATTTGCCTTGACTGCGGAAAAACAGGCGTTGCCGTCCTCGATCTGGATCAAAAGGACGGCAAGGAAGGCCGTCAGAGGCTCGACCTGCTCGAATTGGAGAACGGCCAACTGCCGCCGACGCTGATGCAACGGACGGCTTCTGGCGGCACGCATCTGATTTTCGAGGGCGAGATCAAGACCACGGTGGGCGCGGAGGATCGCGCGCTCGGTGAGGGCATTGATACGCGGGGCGAAGGCGGAATGATCGTGCTCGCCCCGACCAAACTCCCCAATGGTCAATACGAGTGGCTGAATGATTTGGAACCGGCGGAGCTTCCGCAGTGGGTCGCTGATCTTGCCGGTACGATACCGGAGCGTAACGAGGCGCCGGATGCCGAGTTTACGCCGACCTATACGCAGGAGGAATTCGCGGAGCTACTCAACCTTATCCCGGTCGAGAAATACGACAGCAAGCATGATCTTTGGCTCGAATTGCTGCTGGCGTGTACGCATGCCAGCACGGTTGAGGATGGTAAGGAAGCGTTCATGGCGTGGACGACGCGGGACGGTCCCGGCAAGCGCGTCGGCTACGCGGGCGACTATGACATGATCGCCGCACGGTGGGATTACAATTACGCCAAACGCAACATGGGCGGCAAAGCGGTCACGGTCGGAACGTTCAACAAGCATCTGATCGACGCTGGTTACGGGGCCAAGATCAAGAACCCTTGGTACACAACGGCCGAAGAAGATTTCAGCGAGGAGAATGATGCGCCGCCGAGCGGAGAGGCCGCGCCCAAAAAGCCCCGGGTCGTCATTGAGGCTGGCCAGCTGCCGCGCATCGCACGCAGAGTGAAGCGAATTTTGATGGACGATGCCGGACGCACCGATTGCGCCGCGTCGGATCAAATTTTCAGACGCGGCACCGACCTTGTTCACCTGAACCGTAACCGTCTCGATCCCGGTGAGACGGTCGATAAGTATTACCACGTCGAAGATGACTTGGTGGTGCGGGTTGCAGACCCCGATTGGTTTGGCGATCGGGCCGAGCGTTGTATTGAATTCTTTCGTGTCAAAAAGGGCGAGCTGGTGCCCTGCGACGTTACCGTCAAGCTGATGCGCCGCGTGCAATCGATCATCACGCGATGGGACTTTCCGCCATTGCTCGGTACCGTGGAAACTCCCACCCTGAGGCGGGACGGTTCGCTGCTCGACGAGCCGGGGTATGACCGAACCTCGGGCTTGTATTACGATCCAGGCCGCACGGCGTTTCCGAAAATCGAGACGCAGCCATCCAGGCAACAGGCCATAGACGCGCTGGCGAAGCTCCGCGCCATCCTCGCCGACTTTCCGTTTAATGATGCAGACGACGACCAGGATGGATTGAGCGAAGCCGTCGCATTGGCGATGTTGCTGACGGCCGTCGTGCGCCGCTCCTTGCCGACCGCACCTATGTTCGGCATCGACGCGTATGAGGCGCAGTCGGGCAAGACGCTGCTTGCCCAAATTGCCGCGATCATGGCGACCGGCCGCAAGACCGCCGAGCGGCCCTGGAGCGCGAGCGAAGAAGAGAGGCGGAAAGCTCTCGGCGCGGCGCTTGAAGCGGGCGACGCCGTGATCTTGTTCGACAACGTGGTCACGCCATTGGAGGGCGCGGCATTTGCGGGCGCGATCACCGAAAGCATGTTCAAGGATAGGCGGCTCGGCAGCAATTCGGGCGCGGATCAAATCATCGCCCCAACCAACACCCTGTTGCTGGCGACCGGGAACCATCTCACGGCGAAGGGCGACATGGCAGAAGGTCGGGTTTTGGAGACCCGGATCGTGCCGGATCAGGAGCTTGCCGAGCGCGAATATCAACATCGCGACCTGGCCAGCTATGTGATGGAGTACCGGCCCGAGTTGGTCGCCGCCGCGCTTACGGTGCTGCGTGGCTTCCTCTCATCGCCTTTGGAGGACCGGCCGCCGCCGACCGGCTTCCGGCACCGGGAATGGGGCGATCTGATCGCCGCCTCACTGGTGTGGCTTGACCTACCCGACCCGTGCCTGGCCATGGGCCGCACCCAGGCCGCCGATCCGGAGCGCGAGGCACAATGCGACGTGGTGCGCATCTGGGCACAACGTTACGGCGAGGAATTTGTCACGACAAAGCAACTTCTCGATCTGCCGCTGTTGGCCGAGGCACTGGCCGGGCTGGCAGGTGTTGATACGCGCAAGTTCGAGCTGAAGGGCGCCGCGGCAGCCCTGCGCAATATGGTCGGCTTGGCTCGGCTCGGCTTCAAAGTTCAACGTGTTAAGGGCCAGGCGCATCACGCCTCACGATGGCGGCTGGAGAACGTCGGGGGCGAGATTGAGCAGGAGCTGCCGACCGTGGAAGCACCGGAATTTGCCGAGGACCCGGTCCCGGAAGACGAAATGGAAAGTTGGGAATGACCACTGCGACCGCGGCTAGACGGGAGCCATTGGCCTTAGCGCCGACGCCCGGCGAACAGGGCCAAGCTAACGTTAATCGCTGCTTGCAATAGCCCGGCCACAAAAGGGTCGAGCCCAAGGGGAGCTGCGACGCATACCAGTGCGGCAAGGAGATGCAATGATTGTTCGGGACGTAACTTCATCGTTTGGGTCCTTTTGGTTGGACCCGGCCGGGTTCGTTGTGATTACCTGTGCACGTCTGAAAGTGTGCTCCTTCCCGGCGCGTGACACGTTCCCGAACTGTTACGGAAGGTTCTCGAAAGTTACGGAAATGGAGAGCTTCGGAGTTCTATTTGGAAGGCTCGTCCGCGAGAAACGAGGCATCGAAGGGCTGTCGCAAGACGATCTCGCTGCGAAGTCCGAATTGGCCAAGGCGCGCATATCGGAAATCGAGACCGGTAAGGTTGCGAAACCGCAGGCCAAGACCATCGATGCGCTCTGCGTTGCACTGAATATTTCGCCAGAGGAACTGAAGGCCTGCTACCCTGACACCGCCTCTCGTCTGCCCGCGCGCCTCCTGGAGAACCTCGCGTTGCGCTTCGGGCATGACAATCCAAATGCCAAGGAAGACGAACTAGAGGCTTTTCTCAAAGAGAAGGCTGTCGAATTCCGCGAGATGCGGGAGCGCCTCGCCCAAATGGCCCAAGCCGAGGGCCGGATTTCCGATCTCCTCACCGCAGCAAATGCCGCACTTGGAGAAGGTGATTTTAAGGCAGCCGACGATCTCCTTGGGGAAGCGGAACGCGTTCACCTAAAGACGACTACGATTGCTGCCCTAGAGAAGCAAGCCGAGTTGCGGATCGAGCGAGGAAATGCCGCGCTAGTGAGCGGCAATGTTTCGGAGGCGTCCAACCATTTCGAGCAAGCCGCCCATTATTTCTCCGGTGTCGATCCCACCTTGGAGGCGGGCAAACGGCATGAATACTCTGAGCTGCTTCGCTACTACGGATACCGGTATAGAAGTCATGAAGCACTTTATGCCGCCAGAGACGCTTTGCAGCAGAACCTTCACATTTGGCATCAGGACACTTACCCCGACGAGTGGTGCAAAACAAAGAACGCCCTTGGCGGAGTGAGTTGGCGACTATCTCAATTCGACAATCCAGAAAACTCACTTTCACATACGATCGATGCAAGAAAACACTACGAGGATGTACGTGAAATCTGTTCCGAAGAATTTTTGCCACGCCATTTTGCGTCTGCTGGACTAAATTTAGCGAACGTATTCGCCGATCGTTCCTTAGCTAAATCCGATGCCGACTATGAGACAAATCTGCAGCTTGGCCTGAGCTTACAGGTATCCGCACTACGTTTCTTCTCAAAATCTATGCACCCAACTGAATGGGGCATACTGCAACATAACTTGGGGTGCTCGTACATCAGGCTATCGAATTTGCGTGGTGACGAACTCAAGTCGGTCAACGACATTGAAAACGCTATCCATCACTTGGAATTATCTTTTCAAGTTAGGGAGCCTGTGGACAGTCTTCAATACTGGGTGGCGTCGTGTCGATCGCTTGGAGAAGCTCTTTTGAATATGTCTACGTACACGATCACCAAAAATGCAGAACAGTACATTCAGCGAGCAAGTGATGTTCTCAATGGCGCTGCCTCAAAGATATCAGCGAGTGAGCACCCAAATCAGTGGGCAGAAATTCAGCTTCAGCTGGGGCGTGTACTCATAAAATCGAGGTCGGTCAGCAACGACCGGTGAATGTCCGCATCGCCCCTCAAAAGCCGACATTTCGCGGGCAGATATTGATGGGGCTCGCGATGAAGATAATGAAAATCTTTTGGCAGAAACGACCAGACGGTGTCTATGCCATCGTCGAAATGAAAGGACTTGATCTTTTGGGTCCAGAACGATCTGGGCAAGAGTTTTTTGCTATCCGTGACGATATTGTCATAACCCAAACTCCTCCTATAGGCGGAACTATCAGGTCCATCCTGGGCGAAAGCATTGTGCCGGTCGTCGCCGTGGCGAATGGCGAGCGGAGGGTGCGATGCATCGGCACTGCGTTCTTCATCAGCTGCTCAGGGCTGTTGATCACCGCAGCGCATGTCATTACCGATCCGATCGACCGCCAGTATGGGAATGTGCGCGAGGGCGATGATCAGGTCATTCAAACGCAGGGATTAGCCTTCGGCGTGCTCGTGCCAAACAATCCGCTGTTTCAAGCTCCCGGCTTCGCCTTCTACCCCTTCGAGTGGTCGATGCTTATGGCTCGGCCTCGCGATGTGCCATTCTCTTTCAAGGGCGTTGATGTCAAAATTACCTATGACATTGCCATTTGTAAGGTGCCAGCGCGGACAAACACGAATTATCCGCATCAGCCCTTAACGCTCGTGCAGTCAGGCCTGATCGGCGTAGGCATGCGTGTAGGATCGGACGCACATGCACTTGGCTATGCAGGCATGTCGGATTTCGAAATCAGCGTGAATGCCGCAGGCCAGATCGTTCTCGCACCGCCGCAGTTCAATCTGCATGGCTCAGTGGGCAAAATCATAGAGTTCTTTCCGGACAATTTGACCAAGCGGGACGTATCGACGCCAGGGCCATGCTTCTCATTCGGCGCAAGAATTCCAGGTGGCATGAGTGGCGGCCCAATCTTCGATAAGGAAGGCGCCTATGTCCATGGAGTAGTCAGCAAGGGCTGGGAAAATGAAGACGGGCCGGAAAATTTCAGCTTCGGGTCGATGCTGCGCCCCTCGATGGGCATCCCCATTGCGAGGATGGGCGGGAAGAGCCTCGATGAGATGCAAAAGGGTCAGACCGAAGGGATAGCCGTCCTGCGCGGGGCGGGTATGTAGCGCGGCGTCGGGCTGGCGTTTAAGCCGCGACTAAAAAGAACCCCGGGAATGACCGTGCGCGTAATGCTCATAACGCGCATATTTTGACCTTCCTAAAATCTGAGTATGCGCTCCGGCGGCGGTCGATTAATCGCTGAAAAGTTGTTTTTGATCGAGGCGGAGAGAAGCGCATTTAGCGCACTATGCGCATCCGTTCGGCGAATGCTCAGACCCAATCGGATATCTCAATCGTATCTCAAGACCCCGGTTGACCCCGCATGGCAGCGGGAGTAAATGCTTGGTCCCCCTCGAAATCCGCCGCGTTAGCTGTAACGCGCGACTTCATTTAACTGGCGCCCTTTCGCGCCTTGACGCCGTATTTTGATGGAGGGCGCCATGCAAAAACTCGATCCGCTCACGCTCACCGCGATCTTGGACGCGATGGTGCTCAAACCTTTCAGCGGTCTCAAGAGCGCCGCGCGCGACAACAACGTTGCGGCATCAACCGCCTTCCGCTGGCAGGCCGAAAGCGCGCGCCACGAAAAAGAACAGCGCACCAGCTCGGAGTATCTGATCGAATGGATGGGCAATAGGTCTTGGTATCATCGCCACGTCGCTCTTGCCCGGCGGTTGAGCATTCTTCGTCTCGATCAGCGTCTGCGCGAGGATGCGGTGGTGCCGCGTCGGGAGTATCTGTTCCGCCAGGGCGGCGAGCCGATATGGCAAGTCGATCCTCAACTCGCGGCCGATGCGCTCGATCCCTTGGCATGGCAACGCAAGCACGGCGACCGCGACATCAAGGACGTGTACCGGCGCGGACCCAATGGCGAGCTGCTCCAAGCGTACAAGGAACTGCCGCCCAATCCGCAGCTGCTCATCAAGGCGGTGTCGGCGTTGCTGCCTGAAGTTTACGGCGAAACCATCAAGCATGAAGTGACAGTCGGGGGCGTGTTGCGCGTCGGCACGACAGCGTCGGCGGCGCCGCCGAGGCAAATCGAGGATGTCGACTTCACGCTGATCAATGCGACGCCAGAGGATGCGCCACCGCCGACCAATGTTCTGGCTGTTGCCGATCGGCCCGCCAGCGTCGCGGCGTATGAACAGCAGTTCGGCGGCAAGCGCCTGGTCGAAGCGACGTTGTTCTATGACCCTGACGGCAAGCTCCTACCGCCGCTGCCCGAGATTGTGATCGTCGAAGGCTCGGCCATCGACCAGGCGTATAGCGACGCCGGTATCGAGCATCGCGTCACCTCGGCGCAATCACTGATCGCCAAGGGTTACTGCAATCCGTTCTTGCTCAAGCTCGCTTCACCGGCGGAGGGCGATCTTGTCCGCGATTTGAAGGCGCAGCTCGCCGCCGGGGTGAAACCGCCAACGCCCAGCGCGCAAGCGCCGGCGCGTAGGCCAAGGGAGGACGACGGCACGTCGCCGCGGCCTGCCGCGATACCTACCGCGCCGCCGGGACGCGCCTCGGCGCGCTATGACGCCGAAGGCATCGGCCGCGGCAGGGTGCCGCCCGGCGGCTTCAAGGTAAACCGGTGAATGCCATGGTTCTCAAACACGCAACCGCTGCACGCCCGGTTGGTCTCAGGCACCACCGCAGCTTTCAGACAATTTGAAACAAATAAATCGAGTGCATTCACATGTTCCATATTCCAACTTTATGCGAACGACGCGCCGAGCGGGCAATGGCGCGGGTTTCTGAGACGTGTTTTGGCGTTCATTTCTTCGTTGGAAATGCCATCGTTAATTCACCGCTTCATTGCTGTGCTTTAGATGCTGAACGCGAGTGGTTGTGCAAATCGCTCTGTGCTCGCCTCAACACTCTGTGCACCGTTGCGCGCCGCGCATGCGGGATCACTCGCTCGAATTGTCGGGGAATTTCCTTCTCCTCGTCTCGATTGCTTGTTGCCTCGCCAAATGATGGCTTTGGTTTCTCGATCTTTGGTTTCGCGCTTGCGCGCGTCGCCACCTCAGTCTATTCCGCGGTTGCGTGTTCGACGAAGATGCAGCGCCACGGGCGTTTGTTGCACGTCGCGACTGCGGCTGCCCGGTGGCGATTGAGACAGCGGCAGCGCGCTCGGTCGAGCTACGGGGCGCGTCGGGAATGGTCGCGCCCTGGCGCAGTGGGCGTATGGGGTTTCGCGGCTCCTATGTTTAGAGAATGACCCGAACCCCGAAAATTTTGAGGAAAGGTATTTTTGCGCCGACCCTTTTAATGGAGAAAAAGAAATGCAGCGCGTGCACGTCGATCACTTCAAGCTCGGCAACGGACTGTATGTCCCGTTCCTTGCGGACGGCCGCGAAGTCCTGCTGTGTCCGCAACCCGGCGCGCAGGAGGCGTTCCTGGCCGCACCGGAGACTGAAGTCTGCTTGGCCGGGCCACGCGGACCCGGCAAGACGGTCATCATGCTCGCCGACTACTTGCAGGATGTCGGCGCCGGATGGGGACAGGCATGGAAGGGCATCGTGTTCCGCCGCTCCATGACCGGCTTCGCCGAATTGAAGTCGCTTGCCGAGCAGTACATATCGAGAATTTTTCCGAACGCCGCCTACAATCAAAACCAAAGTTTCTGGCGCTTCGCTACCGGCGAGACGTTGAAGCTGGCGTATTTCGATGAAGCGCTCGACTACAGCATTTATCAGGGCGCGAGCTACACCTGGCAAGGTTGGGAGGAAATGGCGCAGTGGGAAAGCGACCACGCCCTCCGCATGATGATGGCGTGCTTGCGCAGTACCGCGCCCAATATTCGGCTGCGCATTCGCGGCACAACCAATCCTGACGGCGCCGGACACAATTGGCTGAAAGCGCGCTATCAGGCATCGGACTTCTACGCGCTTGGTGATTACCTGATCGGTCCGCGCATCGATGATGGCGAAGGTCCGCCGCGGCGGATGATCTACAGCAAGCTCAATGAAAATCAGTTGTTGCTGACGGTGCAGCCCGACTATCTCAGCAACATCAAGGCGGCGGCCATCGACGAAGGCAAGTACGAGGCTTGGACGAAAGGCTCTTGGGAAATCCTCAGCGGCGATCTATTCGGCGATTTGTGGCCCGCGGCGAAGCCCTACGCGACGTTGCCGTCATTCCCAGCCGAATTCATACCGCAAACGTGGCGCATCGATCGGTGCTTGGACTGGGGCGACAGCGCGCCGTTCTCGGTGCTGTGGTTCGCCGAAAGCGACGGCTCGCCGATCGTTTGGAATGGCCGCAAGTTCTCCTTCGTCCGGGGCGATATCGTGCTGTTCATGGAATGGTTCGGCCAAGGCCGACAGCCCAATACCGGCTTGCGCTTGAGCACGCCGCAGCTTCGCGACGGTATCGTCGAGCGCGAGATTGAAGCCGGCCTGCGCTGCCAGGACCCGATCAGCGGCAAATGGCGCTCGCGGGTCCATCCCGGCGCGGCTGACACGATGATCTTCAACCTCAAGCCCGGTGCCAGCGGTGGCCCGGTCGGCAGCATTGCGGAGGATTTCGAGGAACCGACAACCATCAACGGCGTGCGGTTCGCTGGTATCCAATGGCTCGCCGCCGACAAGTCACCCGGCTCGCGCATGCAAGGATGGCAGGCCATCCGCAGCCGCTTGAATGCGACAATCCCCGACAAGAACGGCGCGCGCGAGAAGGCCGGCCTCTTCGTGTGCGAAGGCGTCCGGTCGTTCTTCGACTACGTGATCGTGCTGCCGCGCGACTTGAAGAACAACAAAGAGGATATCCCTGACAAAATGAACGACCACACCGCCGACTGCATCCGCTACCGGCTGCGGCACAACACCCAACCGACCGTCAGCTTCAAGCGGCGTTGGATCGCTTGAGCACGAGCGCAAGGGAGGGTGACGCATGCAATCGCGCTAGACTTTCTTCGATCGCGGTACGTTCGCTTTGAGCAGCTTGTAGAGGCTGTTCGTGCGTGCGTAGTCGCCTGATTGCAGGTGCTTCACCACAGCCGCAACCTTGTCCTTTGTATCGACCGCATTGATAACTGCTCGCCTCAAAGCCCAGTACCAACTCTCAAGTTGTACCGTCAGCATTCTACCGTCGAATTTGATGGTAGGCTCCGAGAATGGCCTGTCGGCGGAGGTCTCAATTTGCGAAAGTAGCTCATCCGTCGGTGTGAATAGCATTACGTATCGCACCTGAAACGGCGGGTTAGGCTGCAAGCCCATCCTATGAACAGCTGGCGTTCGTACGATTTCCCAGAGAAGGTCGGTGGCGTCCTGCGGTACTAGACCGTAGGGCGCATCGACGTGCCAAGGAAAATTGTCATTCACGAACTTCTTAAATCTATCAGCCGGCTCTTTGACGCCTGGTTGAAGTAGATTAGCGGCGCTGTCCGTAAGTACAGCAAGGAGCGTCGCAATTGAGAGCCCGCCATCCGGCCCGCGTGCAATCATTAGTTCGCGAATGTCGGCACATTGATAGCTTATTGTTGATAATACGGCCGAGACCGGAGTGCTGACCATCGGCCATACCAGTCTTTCATATGCCATCACTTTATCTCCTACACAGCCGCTTTCTCAGTGAGCGGTTTCTTCGTATATTCGTTCGCTATGCACCACTCGCTAAAGGCCTCGAACTGCGGACACGTCTCCTCATACGCACCCACGTATTTCTGAATTGCACGAATAATCGTGGTGACGACCTCCAACTCCTCGATCTCCGCATTGAAAGGGCCAGACGGATGCTTCATCCAGTGAATGAATGCGTTCGCTTCATCGGAGCTGAACCTTCGGAGTATTAGCCGGAAGAGGTGCGTGGTCCCGCGCTCTTTCACCTGCCCCTCCGCTGCGCCGGCCAACGTAATCGCGCACTCGTAGTTTTTCTTGTGCAGGTGCTCGATGGCAGCGATCGTCTGCCGCCGCGCGGAGAGCTTCTTGTTCGTCTTCAGCATTGTCCCACCCGTAGTCGAGCTGAGCTGTGGCAATGGATGTTTATGGCATGAAATGTTGGCTCGAAGGCGACGCTCAGCACCGTCGCGCATCATCGCCACAGCGTAATGCCGTTCGGCCGCCAGCGGCACTCACCTAACATGCCGAAACAGAGAAAGGGGTAGACAATGGCAAAGTCAGAACGCATCCGACTGCTAACGCCGACGTTCCGGGTGAGCGTCCCGGACGTGTTTCAGAAGCGCGTTTTCCAAGGCCAAGGCGAGGAGAGCGGGCGTTATGCCTGCGCTGCCCTGTTCTCGGGCTTTGAAGTGAAAGACAACCGGACCATCATCAAGGTTCCGGCGTCGTGGTCCCCCAAGGATCAGGAAAAGTGGAAGGCGCTGATCGCGGCCTGTAACAAGGTCTCCATCGAAGCCTTCAAGAAGCCGATGTCCGAACTGGACCGCTCGGTTTACAAACTGCCGTTCCACCGTGGCGAGGAGAAGGAATATGCCGGTTACGGACCCGGCGTCGTCTACGTCACGATGTCCGCCAAGAACATCAAGCCCACCGTCGTCGGTCGCGATCTGACGACACCGCTTGGCCCCGAAGAATTCTACGCCGGTTGCTACGCACGCGCGTCGGTTACGCCGTTCGCGTTCAACAACATCGGCAAGGGCATTGCGCTCGGCTTGAACCACCTTCAAAAGTTGAAGGAAGGCGAACGTCTCGACGCCTGTACCTCGCCCGAAGATGACTTCGGCGCGGACCCGGCGGAATACGAGGCCCGGCAGCGGATGTGGACGCGAGGGGCGCAATAACAACGTCTCAGATTTTTGTCGCTAGCCAATATTGATCTCCCCTTCGACAGAACGACGCGTTCGTTCAAGCGAGATGGTCGGCGCGCATTTCTGAGATCGTGTTAACGAAGTAGAAACCATAGAAACAAGCTCTTGTTGATCGGCGTTCCTTGCATGTCTAAGTACGGTGTCGTTATGCAGATTGGTTCTACCGTGCAAATACGGCAGTAACCGGGCCTGCGTAGCAATGGCACCATCTGGTGCGACCTGAGAATTAGTTGAACTCCGATGCTTCCCCTAGGGGACGCGGTTGGGCCGCCAAGAGCGGCAGAACTCCTCAGGCAACAAGGATAGCTTACGGTTCGCGGCAATCCTCAATCGTGCTCTTCGGAGCACAGTGAGGTTTGTCGTGCGTTCTGTTGAACCTCCTGTCTTCTTTACCCACGCCGATCTGCAGCGTCGTTACGCCTGCTCGCGCGTGTGGGTACGCCGACAAATCCAGAAAAATCATTTTCCCGAGCCGATCAAGTTCGGCGGTAATACCAGCGCACGACGTTGGCAGCTCGTCGACGTGACCGCTTGGGAAATCGAGCGCGCCCGGATCAACGGGAGCTTGTCATGAACAAGCATTTCCCCGGCGTCCGCACCGAACACATCGAAATGACGATGCCCGAAGTCGCGGCCCGCGCCGACGTGATCTTTTCGCCCGGCTATGGCGACGATCCGTCAGCATTCAATCAAGGCTACGTCGCCATTGACGCCAACGCCAAAGGGCGCGAAGCCGTCAATGCGATCTTTCCGGGTGCGCCGCTCGCTTGGGACAGCAACAAAGGGCTAGGGTCCATTGAACCGGCGTTTGGCCCCGGATGGACGGCGTGCGCGCCGCACGTGCCAATGTACGCGGCGAAATATCCCAACACGCTCCCCGAACATCTTGTGAAGGCGGGTCCGCTCGACTTGAAGTCGGATGGTCAGCTTTGCTTTTTGATGGCGGTCGCGGCGGATCGGCATGGGGCGCGGGCGGCATGGGTTGATCTTGACCAAACCAGGCGCGGGATCAAAAGCATTAACCTCCTTGCCGACCAAAGCAACAATAAGGACGAAGCAATCGTCTCCTTGGATTTTGAACGGCTGAAACGCAATCCGCGCAAGGTCCTGTTGTCGTCCAATTTCGCGCGTGAGCAAGTCCGCAGTGTGCTCGCGGGCCGCAAGGTGCACTTGTTTGAATTAAGCGCGCCGGTCATCGCGGAAATTGCGCGGATGCCGATGGAGGAAAGGCTTGCCGAGTTAGAAGGCTTGCGCGAATTCGATTTACTGCACTTGCCGTTCGGTGACAAAGAGCCGATTGCGCTCCGCTTCAATCTCGGCGCGCTCGTTGAGAATTGGGGCTTGCGCTCCGATGTGCTTGAGGCGATGCGCAAGCAAACCTTGACGGTGTGCTTGAGCGGTGCCGTCGAGATTATGGATGGCCGCGAAAAGCCAAACAAAATGGTTTTGGCGATGCCGTCAGATATTGAGCGGGAATTGTTCTTAGAACAGCCCGGCGAACCGATGCACGTTGTCGATTTAGACGAACAGCCGGACGGCGGCATAAATCTAGGCGGAATGACATTTGAGGCCATGACGATCCTGCTACTTGCGCTGAGCGATAAAAACATCGTCAAGCGTGACCGGCTTCGCGATGCCAAACCGAAGTCACTTCGCGGCCTCACTGCCGGGCCGCAAGGAATAGTTTTTCTTAGTCGCACCGTGCTTGAAGTGCCCGAAGATTTGCCGCTTGAGCCGGGCACACATGCCTCGCCGCGATGCCATAGGCGGCGCGGTCATAAGCGGCGCGTCGCGTTCGGCGTCGGCCGTACTGAGCGGCGTTGGCAATGGTTCCCCGCAGTATGGGTCAACGGCGACCCGCCTGAAAATTGGCGACCCACGACTTATGAGATTGCCTCATGAACAAAAAAACAAATGACTTGCTACGCTCGCGACCAGGATGGCGTGAAAGAGCCGCCCGGTTGTGGGCCGACTATGAAAACAAAGTTAGCCCGTCCCGGATTTTGACCGTGTGCAAAACCGACACACGAAAACTCGACGGCCGCCGCCGGGAGCAACGGGCTATGGCGAGTACGGCGACCGTCGTTTCGGTGAAGGCAACGCGAAGGATAGTCCCCAAGGCAGAACCGGAAGGGGCAATGCCACTCCGTCCATCGCGTCCGATAAGGTGGCGCGGGGCGTGCCAGAGACGCCCCGCGGCCCTGACTTAGCAACTCAAACAACGAAAGGCATGACAATGACCAGTGACCTAACCCCGCATGAGCGGGCACACGAACGAGCGAAACGCGAAGCGATCCGCAAGCGCGCCGCTCGGCTCGGCTTCACACTGCAAAGCGGACCCAATCCCGCGAATGCTTACATGCTTTGCAACGCCGGGCGCGCAATGACCTTCGGCGATCTCAATGAAGTCGCCGACGAATTGCGCGAGATAAGGCGAAGCGAGCGTGGCACGCGACGGCGGGCGGCGTGACATGGCCCAATCACCGGGCGGCTAATAAAGGGCGGAGGCGATTAGACCATGACCGAAGATAGAATTGAGGATAGCGACCCGATCATTATCGTGGATGATTGTATCGACCACGTGGATCGCGAGCATACTTCGCTTAACTGGTGGTATAGACACAATGCTATGCACGCCGGCACGATCCCGATGTTGCTCGACGAGTTCGGCCGCTGTGCTTACTGTGTAAAGCGCGGCTTTTGGAAACCGGACGCCTAGCCCTTCGGTGTTTGACCGTTGGCGCGATCACACCACTCGATGCGCAGCCTTGATCGCTTTGTCAGAGAACGCCTGATTAGGGTCGGCAGGACACGCCTTTGCAGCGTCAGTCATGGCTTACTTTCCGCCTTCCAGGTGAATGGGGCTCTTTCCATTTGAGCAAGTGGCTCAATCCCAAGCAGCGGCCAACGTTGGGAGGGGTTGACCCGTTCCCGTGCTTGGCGGTAGGCGGCGAGGTATTGAGCGATCATGACACTAATCTTCTCGTCAAGACGTTCAAAGCACTTAGTGTCGTTACAAAAACGATAGTGCTTGCCCCATCCCTGAAGTATCCCACGAACCTTGCCCAACGTATCGAGGACCGATGCCGAAGTGCTGAACGCACCCATTTTTGGATATTCTCGAAAGCTAGTTCGGCTTTCACTCATCACGGTTTGCACTGACATCAAGAGACGCTCACGAGCTTCACTGCTTGGCCGTATCCACCCGTTGGAAAATTCAATTCCTAGGAACACAAAGTTTTCGTTGATCGGCGTTTTGATAGTCTTATCCTTTGATACGTTCATCCCATGGCCTTGCAGCAAGTGATTGGCCTTAGAAAACGTGTTCTCCGCTACCTGTCTATTTGGTCCTAAAATAATGAAGTCGTCGATATAACGTATGCAGCGCACATCCTGCTGCAAATTCAACGCCGCATCAAACTCGTAAAGGAGCAAATTTCCTAGCAGTGGAGAAAGTGAGTTGCCTTGCGCGACACCAATGTCTTCGATTGGAAATTCCTTGGCGTGCTCCCGTAGCTGGGCAATGTTGTCTAATTCTACAGTGATGGCACGACTAAATAGGTCGACAAACGCTGGGTCGTTGACGCATTCAGCGACCTTGGCGGTTGCCACAGATTTCGGGATTTTCGTGAAAAAGCCCGAGATATCGGACCGGATCACAAACTTTGCGCCGTTGCCGATGGCCGAGAGAACGGCATGGATCGCCGCGGGGACGGCTGCCATCTGCTCGTCGTCACCCTTCTTGATCCCACCGAAGCTGTAGGGGGTTCGAGCGTATTTCTGAATTGGCGGGAGCGCCACAAGGACATCGTGGATCGCCCGCTGAACAATGCGTGCTTCGATTTTGGCCACGACAAGAGGTCGAAAATCGAATTTATTTGATTTGGTTTTTGGGAGCTTCACGCCGTGAGCAGGTGGAAATACAAATTTGTTTTTTTGCAACTGGTCACGAATTCGTCGTAGGTTCGTGGGGGCGTTGGCGGCAAACTCATCAACCTCCTTCTTTGTTTGTTCCGACTTCGACGTTCTGGCGTTCCTTTGGATCGCCAGCCACGCTTTACCGATTGTCTTCTGCCGTCGGACCTGGAGGGTGAGAGATTGCACGATGTCTTGAGGCCCTGTTGGTGAGCCCAGCCTGTCCGACAGCAGGTCTGTCCTCAGCGATGGTGCCTTGCGGCCCGTTCCGCTCAAACCGAGGCTTTCGCCTCGCTGCTGCACTGTGCCCCGAGCCAGCAGGTTTCCCTGACAGTCCAAGCGCCTAGCGCAAGGGACAGCGCCGTCAGGAATATCCGATTGCGGACCCCCCTGCGGCGGCGTGCCGACTTGGCACGTTTTTTGCATGTGGCGCGCATCAATCGAGCTCTCCAATGAGGCTACCGTTTTTTAGCCGCTTGGGCAAGCTCGGCGACCGCGCCGGCCCCGCCCTGCCCGAAATATAAAAGTTGCCAGCCGCCCAACAGGTGACCCGAAGGGTCAGGGTGACGGCTAGCCGGTTCTCGGACAAGCCAGGTCTGTCCTCAGCGATGGTGCCTTGCGGCCCGTTCCGCTCAACCGAGGCTTTCGCCTCGCTGCTGCACTGTGCCCCGAGCCAGCAGGTTTCCCTGACAGTCCAAGCGCCTAGCGCAAGAGACATTACTATATCCTGTGCCATGGAACCGGTCTAAACGCAATATGTAGTGGAAACCTATTGCGCGTAGTCCCAGTTTTGCATCCAGGGCGGTGCCGCGCCACCTTTCGTAGGGACCTCACCTATCGGCTCATCTCAACGGTTTGAGAACAGATAGCGAACGTGATATATGCTGTTCACATTTGAGGACCAGGAAACCGGTGAGCTGCGGGACACCCTCGCACCGAATGAAGCCGCCGCGCGATTGCAGTTCGGGGGTATATGGACCGACATCGAGCGCGCCGCTGCGTGGCAGCCGTGCGAGATCGAGCGGTTGCCCGAGATATTCGGCGAGGCGAAAGCCGATGAGGAGGCCGCGCTCCGCGAAATGATAGCAGCCAATCCGATGGGCCAGGGCAGGTTCACGACACCCGAGGCGTTGGCAAATTTTACCGCGGCCCGGGAAAAGCACAGCAAATTCCAGGCACGGCGCGAGGAGCTGATGCGGCTGATGATCGCCGCCGGCAAATAGGAAACATGACGATGCTGACAATCGAGCGTGATGCAGTGGAAAAAGGCGGGCGCAATTCCGCGTCCTGGATCGATGATGGTGAAAAGTACGCCGTGATCGCCCTGGCCGTGAAACTCGATGACCCGGTGCCGCTCCAACAGATGACGCCACACCATTGGGTGTTTGCGGATAAGCGTTTCGATATGCCACCGCACTGGCGCGAATGGCTCGGCACTATTCGCACGCAGGAAGTCGAAGGCAGCAATCTGTTCTTGTTCAGCAAGATGCGGTCGCAAGTGCCCGACACCCTCGATGGTGAGAATGCCGAGCTGAAACGAAGGGCGGGGCACTTTTACAGCGGGCTTTTGCTGGCGAGCCCGTTTGCGCCTGCGCACAGCCCGGTGATGTTGTCGGGATCACGCCGCCATGGCGAGATCGGTGTTCGCTCACAGGACAACTATGAGCCGGCAATCCCGAGTATGGTCCGCCACTATCCGCCGGTCACGCTCGCTGATCTTCAACTGGCCGCCAAGGTGGCGGAGCAGATCGCCGCGCTTGAAGTTGCGCCGTTAAAGGGCGGCCACTGGCGGCTGTTCCGGGTTTTCCACCTGTACCTCGAAGCGCGGGCGATCCGCGACAACATGGACCGACTGCATCAATACTGCCGCTGTATCGATGGGCTGATCGTGTCGAAGCAGGGTGAAGCCAAGGCGCAATTCAAGAGCCGGACGGAGCTGTTCATAGGCCCGCGCCATCACGCGCTGATGGGCGATACCTATGCCGTGCGCAGCGACGTGGAACACTTGCACGAGAACAAGCACCTTGAGGTTTTCAACCGCAACGCGCGGCTCGATCTCGTCAAGAAGCTAGAGATGATGGAGTACATCGCCCGCAGCGCGCTCGTGCGCATCTTGCTCGACCGCAATCTGTGGCCGCATTTTGCCAATACCACCGCGCTGCAAGCGTTTTGGGCGCTGGGCGGGAGCGAGCGGTGCAAGCTGTGGGGCGACTTCATCGATCCGAACGATGCACTTGCCGACTTCGACCCGCGCTATATTTCCGATGGTCAATTAGGTGCGCCGTGATGGCGCCGTTACGCTGAGAGTAGACGGTGGCAAAAGATTTCCAGCTCATCCATCTCACGGTCGATGAAGGGCGCCTAAAGGGCGCCAGCAACCGCGTGCGCGATCAATTCGTCGGCTGCATGCACGCGCACAACGAACTCACGATCCTCAACCGCTTCCTGATGTTCACGATGAACGACACGGGCGACGGTGAGCTGCACAACTCTGCGCAATCGGTGCAGATGTGGTGCATGCTGCAACTCCTGGCGGCCAAGCTGTTCGAGACGTGGATGATGCTCAATGAGCGTTTCTTGCAGTCAAATCCGCCTGATGTCGTCGGTCGCCTAGAGCCGGCGCATCAAGCAAGCCTCGACTGGCTGACTGATTACTTCGGCAAGCGGCAGCCGTTCAAGGACAGCGCGCTCAAGATCATCCGCGACAAGACCGCGTTCCACTATGACCGGCTGAACCTCGCCGAGGCAGCCGACAACCTCGCTGCCGGCGAGAACAGTCTGTACCTCGCTCAGCATCCAGCGAACTCGCTCTACTACATGGGCTCGGCTCTCGTGTTCCGGGCTGCCTTCGCCATGATTGCGGATAAGGCCGGTGCAGCGGCCAATGATCACGCGGAACGCGTTCTCAAGGGCACGAAGATCGCGCTGGATGATGCCGCTAAGGTCAACCTGCACATGCACGCGCTCCTTTACGGCTTAATCAAGCTGCTGATGGATGACGTGATGGGGCAACCGGCTGAAAACGAGCAGCAGGTTCGCATCAATGTGTTGGATGCACCTGCACCCGAGCGAGTTGGCATTCCCGCATTTATCGACATCGGATGACGCCGCGCTCAATCGAGCCTGTTTGCGACAAACGTGCTATTTCATGTGCCGACGGGAGGAGCACGGTTCATGCTGGCCTTGGATAAGGTCGTCGCGGGGGCGAAGGTACGCGGGTTGGCAGGCCCGGCGGTCGTCGAGGTCGTGCGAGTTGAGTGGATTGGCTCGGATGCTCTGAACGTCGTCTATCGAAGCAACGACGGGCCGGCCGAGGTGTTGCTCTACCGTGAAGCCGAGCCGCGTCTAGAACTGGTGCAGGCCAGCCGCGCCTTCAGCTTCGACGGTGATGGCGAGGCGTTCCGGGTCGCATCCGAGGCCCAACGCATCAGGCTCGCGCACCTGTTTGACCCCTACCTCGCGGTACACAGCTCCCTTATCGAGCCGCTGCCGCACCAAATCACTGCTGTCTACGGCGAGATGCTGCCGCGCCAGCCGTTGCGCTTCCTACTTGCCGATGACCCTGGTGCCGGCAAAACGATCATGGCCGGGCTCTTCATCAAGGAGCTGATCATTCGTGGCGACCTGGAGCGCTGCCTCATCATCGCGCCGGGCAGTCTCGTCGAGCAGTGGCAGGACGAGCTGAAGGAGAAGTTCGATCTCACCTTCGATATCGTTTCGCGCGAGCAAATAGAGACATCGGTCACCGGCAACCCGTTCGTCGAACGCAACCGCCTCATCATGCGGCTCGACATGGGCGCTCGCTCCGAAACGCTCCAAGCGAAGCTGCAGGCCGCGCCAGATTGGGACCTCGTTATCTGCGATGAAGCTCACCGCATGTCGGCTAACCTGTACGGCAACGAAGTGAAGTACACGAAGCGCTACAAGCTCGGACAACTGGTCGGCAGTCGGGCTCGCCACTTCCTGCTGATGACCGCGACGCCGCACAACGGCAACGACGCCGACTTCCAACTGTTCATGGGTCTCCTCGACGCTGATCGGTTCGAGGGGCGGCCGCGCGAGGGCGCCCGCAAGGTCGACGTGTCGGACCTCATGCGCCGCCTCACCAAGGAAGAGCTTAGAAAGTTTGACGGAGCGCCGCTGTTTCCCGAGCGCAAGGCTTATACAGTCCAGTATCAGCTCTCGGACCTTGAAGCGCAGCTCTACGCGGCCGTAACCCAGTACGTGCGCAACGAGATGCGCAACCTCAACAATCTGGCCGGTGACGACAAGCGCCGAAACAACGTAGGCTTTGCGCTCCAAATTCTGCAGCGCCGGCTCGCCTCATCGCCCGCCGCAATCTACCACTCGCTGCGCCGCCGTCGCGAACGGCTCGAAGCGCGGTTGGCCGAAGAGCGCATCATCGCCAGGGACGGCAGGCTGCAGAAACAGGAGCAACTGTCTTCCCTTTTTGATGATGAAGAAGACCGTGACCTGGACGAGGCGGGTGGTGCCGAGCTGGAGGAGGCCGAGCAGCAGATCGCGGATCGTGCCACTGCGGCCCAGACTATCCCAGAGCTAGAAGCCGAGCTGTTCGTCCTCCGCGACCTCGAAAAGCTTGCTGACCAACTGCGGAAGTCGGGTCAGGATGCCAAGTGGCGCCAGCTCGGCGAAATCCTCGACAAGCCTCCGATGGTGGACGAGGCGACCGGCCAGCGCCGCAAGCTCCTGATCTTCACCGAGCCGCGCGACACGCTCGAATACCTTGCTGACAAGATTAGGCAACGCATTGGCAAATCCGAGGCTGTGGCTGTCATCCACGGCGGCGTGCCGCGTGACGTGCGCAAGGCCAACATTGTGGCCTTCAACGATGACCCAGAGGTGCGCATCCTCGTCGCAAACGATGCCGCTGGCGAGGGCGTCAACCTGCAACGCGGCGCCCATCTGATGGTCAACTACGACTTGCCATGGAACCCGAACCGGCTGGAGCAGCGCTTCGGCCGCATCCACCGCATCGGCCAGACGGAAGTCTGTCATCTCTGGAACCTCGTTTCTGCCGACACGCGCGAAGGCGAGGTTTACGCACGGCTACTCGAAAAGCTGGAGAGAGCGCGCGAGGCGCTGGGTGGTCGCGACAGCGTCTATGACGTGCTTGGCGAGTTGTTTCAGGGCAAGCCGCTGCGCGAGCTGCTCATGGAGGCCGTGCTTTATGGCGACGACCCCAAGCACAGGCAGAGACTATTTACAGCCGTGGATGGAGTAGTCGACAAGCAGAAGATCGAGACCTTGATCCGCGAGCGCAAGCTGACCTCCGAAGGGCTCGACCCGCTCACCGTCACCGAGATCAGGGAAAAGATGGAGCGCGCCGGGGCCCGGCGCCTGCAGCCGCACTACATCCGCGCCTTCTTCGAGAATGCATTCACCCGGCTTGGCGGTCAAATCAGGCGGCGGGAGACCGGGCGCTATGAGATCACGCGCGTGCCTGGGCGTCTCCGCGACCGGGATCGTTTCTCCGGAGGCGTCGTACCTATCGCTGAGCGTTACGAGCGCATTTGTTTCGACAAGGCGTACCGCGACACCCACAAACCGCAAGCGGCCATCATCACGCCGGGCCACGGACTGCTCGACGTGACGATCGCCGTCACGCTGGAGGTTGCGGGCGATGTCCTGAAGCGTGGCGCCATCCTGGTGGACGAGGCCAACGAGTTCGGTCTCGGACCCCGCGTGCTCGTGACGCTGGAGCACGCTATCCGCGATGGGCGACCGGGCCGGAATGGGCAGCCGAGTGTCGTGTCGCGCAGGATGCAATTCGTAATGCTCGATGGGCAAGGCAACGCCCAGGATGCTGGTCCCGCGCCCTATCTCGACTTTCGTCCACTCCAGTCTGATGAGACCGATGCCGCACATAGGCTTCTCGAAGTCGACTGGCTTAAGGACGACATCGAGAAAATGGCGATGCACTTTGCTATCGCGCAACTCGTGCCGCGGCACCTAATGGAGACGCGCGAGCGTAGGCTTGCAGAGGTCGATCGGATCGAGGGCGAGGTAAAGGCGCGGCTCAAGCGCGAGATCAACTACTGGGACGGCCGCGCCGAGGAACTGGCGCTTAAGGAGCAGGCTGGCAAAGGTGGCCGGCTCAATTCCGGCAACGCGCGCGCGTACGCGCAAACGCTAACCGAGCGTTTAGACCGGCGCCTGCGCCAGCTGGTCGAGGAGCGCGACATCCAAGCCCTGCCGCCGCAGGTGAAGGGCGCGGCGCTGGTGATACCGATTGGTCTCCTGAGGCCGAAGATTGGCCTGGCGCCAGACGGCTTTGCCGAGGACGCGATGGCGCGGGCAGAGGTGGAACGGCTGGCAATGGAGGCAGTGTTTGCTGCAGAGCGCGCGCTGGGACGCGAACCGCGCGATGTATCAGGAGCCAAAGTCGGCTACGACATTGAGAGCCACGATCCCAAAAGCGGGCATCTGCACTTCATTGAGGTCAAGGGCCGCATCGAGGGCGGCGACACGATCACGGTCACGACCAATGAGATGTTGGTAGCGCTAAATGCTGAGGAGCGCTTCGTGCTGGCGATCGTACCGATTGGAGCAGGTGGCTTCGCGAACGAGCCTGTCTACGTTCGCAAACCATTCGACAGCGCGCCTGCGCAGGACGCCTGCGCTACAATTTTCCATCTCGACAAACTCGTCAAAAGGGGGATGCCGCCGTGCTGAAACGAAAGACCGCCAAGCAGGAGGAGAAGTAGATGTGATGGCGGTTGCCGCAAAAACGCGCAAGAAACTCATTGAAGTGTCGATCCCATTGGAGGCGATCAATAGGGAGAGCGCGCGGGAAAAGTCGATCCGGCACGGGCATCCGTCAACGTTGCACCTGTGGTGGGCGCGGCGACCGCTTGCTGCGTGTCGCGCGGTGCTGTTCGCGCAACTGGTCGATGACCCGGGCTCCTGTCAAGAAGAGTTCCCAACCGTCAAACAGCAAAAGGCCGAACGCGACCGGCTGCACAGGTTGATCGAGCGCCTGGTACCGTGGGAGGCGTCCAACAACGAGACGATCCTCAATGAGGCGCGCTACGAAATCGCCCGCTCAGTAGCACGCGGACGTGGCGAGACGCTGCCACCTATCGGCGAGATGCGGTCGCACCAAATCATCGACTACCTGCAGACCAATGCTACACCGATCTACGATCCATTTTCGGGTGGCGGCTCGATCCCCCTCGAAGCGCAGCGGCTCGGCCTCAAGGCCGTGGGCTCGGACATCAACCCCGTGGCGGTGCTGATCGGCAAGGCGCTAATCGAGTTTCCGCCGAAATTCGCCGGCCGCAAGCCGGTGAACCCTGAGGTCAACGAGCTGCATCAATGGAAGGGAGCGCAGGGCCTCGCCGACGACGTGCGTTATTACGGCGGCTGGATGGGTGCCGAGGCCAAGAAGAAGATCGGCCACCTCTACCCTAAAGTGAAGCTGAAGGAAGGTAAGGAGGCGACCGTAATCGCGTGGCTATGGGCGCGCACGGTGCCGAGCCCCGATCCGCGCGCGAGGGGAACGCACGTGCCGCTTGCCTCCTCATTTGTGCTGTCGGCAAAGGCGAGCAAGGAGGTGATTGTTAAGCCGGTAGTCGACCGCGCTAAGATGACGTGGGCTTTCGAGCTTGACTATAGCCCAACCGCGGATGCGTTGGCTGCGGCCAAGAAAGGGACCAAGGCCGCACGGGGCGCAAACTTCGTTTGCCTGCTCACTGGCGCCGCGATCGACGACACGCATGTCAAGGCCGAGGCGATGGCTGGACGCATGAGCGCTTCGCTTATGGCAGTCGTAGCCGAGGGAAATCGTAGCCGCGTCTACCTCGCGCCGACGCCTCAGCATGTGAAGGCTGCTGTGTCCGTCACACCACTCGACGTGCCCGAGATCGATCAGCCGTTACCGAATGATCCGCGCAATTTTTGGACGGTCTCTTACGGGCTCGACACATTCGCAAAACTCTTCACTGCGCGGCAGCTTGTGGCACTAACAACGTTCTCGGACCTTGTGATTGTGGCTCGGGAAAAGGTTCTGGCCGACGCCAAGAAACATTGGCACGGCGCCCATGCCGACGACGCTCGCCGCCTACCCGATGGCGGCGTCGGTCCCACCGCCTATGCTGACACTGTCACAACGTATCTTGGCGTGATCGCATCCAAGCTTACGGCCTATCATTGCAATGTTGGAGTGTGGCGAGCCAAAGAGCAGAAGACCGGCCGAGCATTCGGGCGGCAATCTCTTCCGATGACTTGGGACTTTCCTGAATGTAATCCTTTCGCTGGAGCGGGTGGAGATTGGGATGGAGCCTGCAAAGACGCGGCGAAGGTAGTTGCGGGATTGGGCAGCCTTGGCACGGGCTCGGTTAACAGACAACTCGCTCAAGAAATTCGTGTTGGCGAGGGAGCGCCGATCACTATTTCGACAGACCCGCCGTACTACGACAACGTCGGGTACGCAGACCTGTCGGATTTCTACTACGTCTGGCTTCGCCGTACACTGCACGGCGTTCACTCAGAATTGTTTCGGCGCGTGCTCACTCAAAAAACTGAAGAGTTGATTGCTACACCGTACCGTCACGGTGGTGTTGATAATGCGGAATTGTTCTTTCTGGAGGGAATGAAAAAGGCTCTTGCCAATATTTCTCGTGGCGTCACCGAAACGCCAGCAACGATCTACTATGCTTTCAAACAATCCGAGATATCAGAAGACGGCGTGACTTCCGCGGGCTGGGCGACCTTTCTTCAGGCCATTGTTGATAACGGTCTCGCAGTAGACGGGACGTGGCCTATGCGGACTGAGCAATCTGCCGCGTTAAAGACAAAGACCAACTCCCTTGCTTCCTCAATTGTCCTCGTGTGTCGTCACCGCAATGCAAGCGCGCCGACCGTCACCCGCGCCGATTTGCTGCGCGCACTACGCCGCGAGATGCCGGAAGCGCTTGCAGAAATTCGCCGCGCGGGCGTAGGCCCTACCGATATTCAGCAGGCCGCGATCGGTCCCGGCATTGGCACCTTCACGCGCTATGCCCAAGTGCTCAACACCGACGGTACGCCGATGCTCGTCAAGGACGCGCTGAGGCTAGTCAATCAAGTACGCGAAGAGATTACCTCGACTGGGGATGCTGACTACGACAGCGAGACACGGTTTGCGATGGACTGGTTCGCTGCCAAAGGCTTCGACAAGGGCCGCTCCAGCGATGCGATCACCATGACCAATGCCGTGAATGTCTCGCTAGACGGCGTGAAGGGGGCGGGGTTCTTCGTGGCCAAGGATGGCGACGCCCGACTTCTAAAGCGCGAGGAGCTTTCCGATGATTGGGACCCAACAACGGACCGCCGCGCCACCGTTTGGGAAGCTTGTCAGCATCTCGTCAAGCGGCTTACCGCCGAGGGTGGAGGTATCGAAGCCGCTGCCGTCCTCTACAATCGTCTGGGAGCCTTGACCGACCCCGTCCACGCGCTGTGCCGCCGCCTCTATGATATTTGCGAGCAAAAGCAGTGGGCCTCCGAGGGGCGGGTCTATAATCAGCTCCACCAGGAATGGGAAGTGATCGAAATGCGCGCTGGCGAACTGACCAAGATCGGCGCTGACCTGTTCAGCCGTTGAGGGGATTTTCATGAGCGGCTTCGCCTCGAACCAGCGCATCAATCAGGCGCTCCTCCTGCTGACCAAGGTGCTGCAGCCCTACGTCGAGAAGCGCATGCGCGATGCCTATCGCGGCAACTGGCAGCAGAACCTGTCGGTGGCCCACGGCACGGACCTGTCGAAGCCGCTCGACGCCTATTCGCTCCTGAAGACAATGATTGACAACTGGCAGACCGCTTTCCGTGACGGGCTCAAGCCGATCGTGCGCAACCACGTCTCTCTGGCTCTTTCCGCGCGCAACGACATGGCGCACGCCAGCGACACAATCGCAGATACCGATGCAATCTCCTACCTCCGCTCGATCCAAGCCGTGGTCGAGGCAATCGACCCAAAGTCGGGCGGCGGCATCAAGGCGTTGCTGGACGACCAGACCAAGGCGATGGCCGAGGCCATGGGCATCACGACCGAGGTGGCAGCTAAGACGATCGCAGCCCCGCCACAGCAGACGCTCGATCTCGCTGATAGCAAATACACGTGGAAGCCTTGGCGCGACGTGGCGCCGCCTCATGCGGACGTGATGGCCGCTCGGTTCCAGGAGGCCGAGTTCGCCGCCGACCTCTCGACCGTGGCCCGCGGCGAGGGCGCCGAGACCTACCGCGATCCTCGCGAGTTCTACCGCATCACTTACATCACCGGCGGCTTGCGGAAGGTGCTGCAGAGCGCGATCGAGCGGCTGGCCGGCAAGGGCGGCGATCCCGTCATCGGGCTGCAGACCTCGTTCGGTGGTGGCAAGACGCACACCATGCTGGCGCTCTACCACCTCGCGAGTGCCGGGAACCCGGAGACGCTGCCCGGCCTCGCTGACATCTTTAAGGACGCGGGCGTGGCAACGCTGCCGATGCGCTCGAAGCCCGTGGTATTCGTCGGCACGGCTGCTGGCGCCAACCAGCCGTTCACGGTAGAGGGCGCGCGGACTGTCAAAAGTCTTTGGGGTCTGATCGCGGTCAAGCTTGGTGGCTGGAAAGCCTACGAGACCATCAAGTCATCGGACGAGGCGCGCACCAATCCTGGCTCAGTGGCGATGATCGCCATTTTGAAGCAGGCCGCACCGTGCCTCATCCTCCTCGACGAAGTGGTAGCCTACGCTCGGAACCTTGAAGGTATCCCCTACGACGGCTTCGTCTCGTTCTTGCAGTCGCTCACCGAGGCCGCCAACGCCGTGCCCGGCGTGTTGGTAGTCGGCTCGCTGCCTGAGAGCGGCGCCGAGGTCGGCAATCAGCGCGGTCGCGAGGCCCTGCTGGCTCTGGAAAAGGTGTTCGGTCGTGTGCAATCAGCTTGGGCGCCTGCGCAGGGCACCGAAACGTTCGAGATCATCCGCCGCCGCCTGTTCCAGGAGTTGGACCCTGAAGGCGAGAAAGCTCGCGAGCAGGCCGTCAAGGCATTCACGAGCTACTACAAAAACAATGCGGGCGAGTTCCCCAGTGGCGTGCGCGACAGGGCCTACGAGGCGCAGCTGATCGCTGCATACCCCGTGCACCCCGAGCTGTTCCTGATGTTGCAGGGCGACTGGGGCGGGCTCGAAAGATTTCAGAAGACCCGCGGTGTGCTCAAGATGATGGCGCAAATCGTATACAGGCTTTGGCGCGACGGTCACGCTGCGCCGATGATCCTGCCGGGCGACGTACCGCTGACCGACGATAAGGTGCGAACCAACGTGCTCCTGCCGCTCGCGGCCGGCTATGATGCGGTGATCTCCAAGGAGGTTGCTGGCGATCTTTCGAAACCGGCGCAGATCGAGGCGCGGTCTCCATCGATCGGTAAGAATAAAGCCGTGACGCGCTCGGCAACGGCGTTATTCATGGCGACTGCGCCTCACGGATCGACCAATAAGGGAATGGAAGTGGCGCGTCTTCGGCTGGCCTGCGCCGTCCCCGGTGAGCAGCCATCTCAGTTCTCCGAGGCGCTACGCCGGCTGGGTGAGAATGCTGCCTATCTCTACAACGCTGGTGAAAATTACTGGTTCTCGCCGATCGCCTCCCTCAACCAAGAAGCCGAAGATCGGGCTAAAGGCCTATCCGGCGCAGAGGTCGAGGCCGAGATAGTCACGTTGATCCGCGCGGAGGAACGGCACAGGGGCACCGGCTTTTTGCGTGTGCATGGCGCCCCCGACGATCCTCTCGGCATCGAGGATGCCTACGAGGCGGCGCTCGTACTCCTGCCGCCATCGGCGTGGCAGCGGGCGCGCGACCAGGATACGCCTGCGATGAAGCTTGCCGCCGACATTGTTGAACACAAGGGTCCGGGCCAGCGACGCAATCGAAACCGGCTCGCATTCCTGGCCGCTGATCAGGCGGCTCTCGAAGATATCCAGAACGTGGTCCGCAAGAAGCTCGCTTGGGCCTCTATCGTTCGAGATGCTCGTGGCATCCTGCAGTTGCCACCTGCGCAGGAGGACGACGCCAAAAAGAAGCTCGCTGACCAGGAGACTGCGGCCGTTAACGCGGTGCGTCGCGGATGGAAGTATCTGCTGCTGCCGCAAGAACCACAGCCGGCCAGCCCTAACGTGGCACGTGGTTTCGATCTTGAAACCGTAGCGCTGTCAAATCGCAGTAGCGATCCAACGCCCTTGGCACAGCTAGCGTGGAAGAAATGCGAAGACGATGGCCTCATCGTCGCCCGCCTCGGTGTCCTTGACAATGATCTCGGCAAGGTTTGGCAGCCGGCACAGCCACACGTCTCTGTCCGTCAACTTCGCGACTGGTTTGTGCAGTTCCCCTATCTCTCGAAGTTGCGGGACCCGCAGGTTCTAGCCAAGGCCATTAGTGAAGCGTTGGCGCGATCAGACGCCAAGTATGCAATCGCGGACCGCTTCGACGAAGCCAAGGGGGAGTACGTCGGGCTAAGGCTCGCGCAGTTGGTCACCGTCGATCTCAACTCGGACGCTGTCCTGGTTCACCGCGAGGTCGCTGACGCGCAACGGGCTAAGGAGGCGCCGCAGACGGCTCCGCTCGGTACCGGCAATACTGGTGAAACCGTTACGGGGCAGCCACCCATTTCTGGGCCGCTGCCTGCTGGCGCACCTCGCGCTGCTCGCCCGCGGCGTTTCTACGCTAAGGTCACGCTCGACCCGAACCGTCCAACGCCCCAGGTCAGCAACATCGCCCAATCGATCCTAAGCGAGCTGGATCGTGCGCACGGTACGACAATTACGCTCACGCTCGATATAGCCGCTGAGACCGTCGACGGTTTCTCGGAAGATGTCGAGACCGTCGTACGCGACAATGCCACAAGCCTACGCATCACCGACTTTGGGTTCGAGGAGGAGTAGCTGTCCGACTGCGAATGCAGTGGGCTCCCCGAGGGTGACCACGGGCCAATGCACATCGGATTACCTCCGTCACCAGCCGATTGCGTGCGATAATTGTGCAGACGGTATGGTCGGGCAGTTCATCATTCATCGCTAAGCTCGTACCAGCCCGATCAACCGGCGAAACTCAGCGTCGCTGCCGTCATTTTTCCAACGGTTGGCGAAACGGCAAACTACTTGAAGATTGCCCAGCTCGTAGTGGCCATCGCTGTCAATGCGATCAAGTGAGCAAAGCAGCTCGTCATCATCGTGGTCACCTTTAAATTGCAATTTGATGTTCGTAACTGCACAAAGCCCCTCCTGATCTTCAATCAAGTCATCGATGTGTTTTTCTAATTCTCCTTGAGATGAAAAACGCATCTCTTTGTTTTTCAAAGTACGCAATACCTGCTGGCCATTCGCATTGGCGACAGTGTTACGGACAGTCATCGCCATTTCAACGACCGCACGCTGGCGGGCGTTGTATATAGTGACCGGACTTTTGCTTCGCGCTGCTTCGGCTTTTGCGCGCCATGCCGGCCGATCATACCACGGTGCAAGGCTATCGCCGGCAATCAGTGCCATCGAGTAGGCAGCATTGTCGTCGGCCAGTTGTTGCAGCGTGCCCTCCGTGAACAGAAACTCTTTGGCCCTGGGATGCAACGCATTCCACTCAAGACGATTGCCCTTTTTGTTGTGGTTCGACCATGCCTCACATGGCTTGTGGCAAACGTAGACGCGCGGCGACTTTTGCAGAGAGTTGGGTTCGATTTCCTCAGTGATGATGGGAGCATTGGCCTTTGAGACTGTCCACCACAATTGGTCCTTTTCGCGATGTATCCAGACATCGCCAACGGTTTCGGAAATGATCGTCATCAAATTGTACCAGCGCGAAGCTACAGGCCGCGTTGGCGTTCGCCCCGAAGGCGTCCTTATGTGCGCGATGCAATAGTTGATGTAGCTCTCGCGATCTCCATTGAGCCAAAAGCCATGAACAGCTTCAGCATTCATCGTGGCGACGGTGTTTTGCTCATAGCATTGAGGCCATTCGTAATTGCCGCGCCCGAAATTTGCGATAAAGACTTTCATAGGTGCTAGCGTGTTTTCGAATGTCATTAGATGCGAATGAGCGGGTCATTCCGGACTAGACCTTGGCGGCTCGAAACCGGGGTCCGACGATGGACCACAATACTACGCGAGTTGATATTCAGCCATTTGAAAGTTGACCGCATACGTCATATTCACAGCGCCAAATTCCGCCACCAAGTCTTGATGAACCGTGGCAAAGTTCGCTGGGTCAGAATAATCCCGCCTGTTGGTAGTGAGAAAAACAATGGTTCCTTCAAAACGCTGGTCACGTAGTTGGCTTGCAAGATGCAAGTAGCTTTCGATTACAATGCAATCCTTCGCCTGTTGCCCCTTTTGAGATGGAGCGCGGTTAGCTGCGATGCGTGCATATGCCCTTCGTTCAATACCGCGCTGGTTTCGAACATGCTGTCCCGCAGAAAAGTACCGATCAACCATACTGTTTGCAGTATCCGGGAAATTAGATGCGACTAACGTGGGAGCAATTGCGGTCGTATTCAGCCCATGTGCGGCCATTATGCTTTGCACCCGATGGATGCGCTCTTCAAGGTTACGAATTTGCACCGCGGCGTCGCGCTTTACGTTTTTCTGCTGATCACCGCGTTCAATCAGCACTTGGGCTGATATTGGTACCCAGAGGGTTCGTGGACGAGCTTCCGCCCGCAATAGTAGCCGCTGAGCGGCCGCGACTTGATCCGAGGAAAAGGCTTCCCGTGTCGGGTCACGCATTAGATCAAGTAACGCGCAGGTGTCGGGAAGAAGCACAGGGGCCGGCGCAGCAATGATGCGACGAACGACCTCGGCCGAGGCGATCATCACGTGCTGCTTTCATCGTAATCATCCAAAAGTTCGCGCGCGAATTCATACTCGACTGCGAGGTCAAACGCTCTGTCCTCGGGCCAACGCCACTCCTCTACCAGCCACCTAGTTAGGATTTGCGCGTCGAGGTCCACTTTGTCCTTATGAGCAAGCAGCAAAAATTTGCGCCATCGTTCGCTGTCAAGAGGATGAAGTGTGCTCATATTCGCGTTGTTCGAAAAGCTTTTAAGCGCGCTCATCGCTCTCGCTGTAAGTCGCTCGGAAATATCGAGTTGGTCAGACGTGACATGGACATTAAGTCCAAGTTTTGTAGCGACGGGCGCACAAATTGCGCTGAATTCCAGGACAAATGCGTTATATTGTCCGCGAGTAAGTTCGCCTACCTTATCGGGAACGATGTTTGTAATTACGAAGTCGTCACCGCGCTGCATAAGAAATAAATGAGCTGCGGGTTTTCCCTCACGAGCAGCGATGCCGAAGGAGTAATGAGGTGGGTTACCCGAATGACGATTGAGTTCCCGTTCTCGATCTCTGTCCCTTTTCCAACCTGCGGGCAGTGACTTACTTAGCGCAGCCACGAAAGTGGTAAGCTTTAGATTGTTGTCACCCTTAACCGCTAAATCACGAAATACTTCTAACAAGGCATCCTCCCAACTTGTGGCCCCGTTATAAACCCAAGAGGGTAAGCGATGATAGGTGACACTTGCGTACCGTGGGATACGTCCGGTCCGGCGGCGAACGAACTTACTTAAGGACGATCCTCCATCGCCGCTTCTTCAGGTAAGGTAATTCGGATCATGGTCGTCAATTGCTTCGCTGCTTCGTCCAGCTTCGCAGGGTTCCAGATGATTGTACGCAAATGATTGGTGTCAAAATGTGTTTTTTCCTCATCCCATTCCTTCTGACGGCACGTGTAGATGACCGGCCGCCCTAACCCTTCAACATAACCAGCTTCCCAATAGGCTCCACGGCTCGCATAGGTTAAGTCCGCGATGATAAAGCGAGACGTACGCAGGGCTACTCGCATTTGGTCGTCAATTGAACCCGCTGGCCCGCTTGCAATAGTAAAAAGGTCAAATCCAGTTTGCCCAACCGCATCTTGAAATGTTTCGACCAGTTGATCGAGTTCTTGGTCATTTAATGTCGGCGTGTTGAATTTCATTGCCATCATCACCTTGCGACTTGTAATTTCGCCGCGGCGCAGGCGTTCATAACGCTCCCAACCCGCCATCTTCAGCCTAAGGCGCTTTAGGCCGTTCACGTCTCCATTGTCTTCCAGAAGGGACTGAGCACTCTCCACCCCCAGAAGCCAGCCCAACGCTGCTCCCGGTGTGAAGCGTGTGATGCTCGCGCCAATCCAGGCGGACACAGCGGGAACCGAGATAAGTGTGGGCTCAGCGATGGAAGGCTGATGCTCACCTAACCACAGTATGAGATTGTCCAGTTGTTGGGGCGGTGTTGGCAACGGTTCGCTATCGAGAAACTGGCGTCTCCAGTTGGCAGCGGGTACTTCGGCCCACCGATATTTATTGCCGGTCTGTTGGCGTCTATAAATATGACTTAGCCTTGACCGCCGTCTGACGGCTTCAGTATCCCACTCTCCAATTTCACGCGTTGACCAAAACTCAATGCCACCGGCGTCTAGCTTTACGCTCCAACGGCCACACCTGGGACAATCATATCCGCTCCAATCTATCGTTTCTTTGGGTGGCTGCACCGGGCTAGAACAGATCGGGCATTCAGGCATGTTGGCGGCTCCCAGCTGCACTTACTAAGACGGGCGCTGCCGGTAGACGCTCCTTGCATGAAAGCGTCGGATGTTCGCATCGGTTCGCCATAAGGCGAACCCGGGAACAATTTTCATGGCTTCGTAAGTCCATGCGAGCAGTCCGTAGCATTGATTTAATTGGGTTCACTCTCAGATATAGCTGCAAGCATGAGCGGCGACTTCACAATGCCAGACAGTGGTTTCCCAGCGGAGTTTGCCGCCTTCGTCGATTTTATTGACGGCCTGGAGTTGCACGAGGCCGTCAGTAGGGTGGCATCAAAGCTTAACCCCCTATCATCCCCTGTCCGAGCATTGTACCGCGACCGTTATTTTTTCCACGAGCATTGCATCAGTATCACCGAGGGTCCAACACCATTCCAATTGGATGTTTCAAATATCAACGCGGTAAGAGCCGCGTCATTCATCGCCGGTATAAACCGGGTCCGGAGGCGTCTTTCTCCAGTGGCAATCCCTCGATTTCGGAATGTTATCGTAGGATGCTTGAGGCCTGATCGGGACATTAGACAGCTCGAACACGAAATTCGCAGCTTCGTTCACTTCGGCCAAAAGGGAATGCAGATAACGCTAGCTGATTTAGAAGGGCACGGGCGGTTTGATCTGGATTGCAGGACAAAAGATACGGCGTTCGAGGTGGAATGCAAAACTGTAACTCAGGACACCGGGGCAGCAATAAAGACAGACCTTCTCGTCAACCTCAGCGAGGAATTTCGGCGGACCGTTCATCGCACTCCTGTGACGTTTGGGTCCGGTATTTTCATTCTCACCTTCTGCAGGGCGCCCGACGAGTGTCGGGACCTGGCCTTGACATTACGCACTGCTCTGGGCTCGTCGTCCCTCCCCGAAAGTCCTGACGGTGATTTTGACTTGGTCTTCATACCGAAGCCTGAATGGACAAAGCTTGTAACATCCGCCACGCCGAACGAAGTTCGTGCAGCCCTTCGCGATGAATTGATAGACGCAAGTGACCACCACTTCGCAACGAAAATTGGCGATAAAATTATCGCACTGGCATTGCGGCCACACAAACCAAACAGCTTAAGCGAGAAGGTTATTAGCGTTCTCAAGGAGGGAGCCGATCAGTGTTCGGGAAATCACCCAAGTTTAGTCTGGCTCCATCTTATTGGGCACGCCGAGGCCGAGTTTCTGAAACTGGCGCATTTTTCGATGGAGGGTGGCGGCGCAGGCTTAAACGCGATCGTCGCTAAGGCTCTACATCCTCGCGCATCCTCCACTGACCGTTCGCATGTTCATACCATTCGCTTCAGCGCAGAAGCCGCTGAGATAATTCAGAAGCCAGTGCTCGACGAAGAACTTCTGATACGTAAAGCCCGCTCACTCAGCGGCCCCTGCTATGATGTTCCAAATCCGTTGTGCCGCTTTAAAGGCGAGATTGACTTTTGAGGCCCGAGAACTGCTCGTTGCCGCAATCTCAGGGGATTTAGAAATGCGCGCGTTTATGAGTTATCAGACGACCGACAAGTTAGTTGCCGGACGTGTTGCCAAGCTCGTTGTAAGCATGGGCTGCACGGCTTTCATGGCACACGAAGATATCGCAGTCTCGGAGGAGTGGCGCGTCAAAATCCTCAAGGAGCTAGGCGAGGCAGACATCTTCGTACCGATCCTGAGCGCGCACTTCTACGGTTCGATTTGGTGCAAGCAAGAAAGTGGCATCGCCGCCTTTCGGAACATGACCATAATTCCGCTCTCCATCGATGGTGCCATTCCCGGTGGGTTCATTAGTCACATTCAGTCCACTTATATCAATCAGGAAGCACCCAAGCTTGCTGCTCTCCTCCCAGGGCTGGCTAAGTGGGACGTGGGGTTCGTAATCGGTGGGCTTATTTCGATTATAGGCAAGTCGGGGAACTACCGAAGCGCGGAGGCCAACTTCGAGCTTATTCTGCCTTATATCCAAAAGGCGAGTGATGAACAGATTGTAGAACTCCTCAACGCTTCCACCGCCAACAACCAGGTTTGTAATGCCGGCTTGTGCGCAACAAAGTATCTCCCACCGATCTTTGCGACCCACGGAAAGTTAATGGACGAAAAAACGCGCAAGGAACTAGGCGACGTGCTCAAGCGGTACGAGCCGTACGAGAAGAAGAAGTAAGAAAGCGAGGCAACCGCGCATGGCAGGCTTCGCTAGAGGGGTCGAGCGCGCGGGCGCGATGATATCCCAATCCGCGCCTCTATACCTCTGAACGCAAGTGCGCGCGACCTGCTGCCCGGGGGGGGCGAAGCCGCAGATGGCCTTCCAAACTCAACCCGTGCCATCCGAGCGGGGTAAGGGTACCGACGACGCGACGACGCGTGGAACCATTCCGCCGTCGCTACACGCCAGGGAAACCAGTGCATTCGTTCAAGCGAGGCGGGTGGTCGGAGGCCGACGAGGCCAAAAAGCTCGCTGCGCGCACCTCTCTGCCAGCGCACGCGGTATCGTAGGTTCATTTGTAGGTAGGAAGGAAAACCTTCAAAAAATGGCCGAAAAATCGCTTGCGTTGGCGGAGAGGGAGGGATTCGAACCCCCGATACGGTTGCCCGTATGCCGCATTTCGAGTGCGGTGCTTTCAACCGCTCAGCCACCTCTCCGCAGGCCGAAAAAGGTTGAGCGTTGCGCGAGTATGTAGAGCATGATCCGGCAAAGTGGAAGACGTTTTTCCGCGGTCCGCAGCCAACGCCTCACCGGCCGGTAAACACCGGCTTGCGCTTTTCCATAAAGGCGGTGCGGCCCTCGGTATAGTCGCGGCTGGCGAAGCACGCCTCCACCATCCTTTCGACCCGCGCGACGTCGCGCCGCGATTCGTCCTTGAGGATTTCGCCGACCGTGAATTTGACCGCCTTGATGGTGAGCGGGGCATTGGCGCAGATCATATCGGTGATGCTTTTCACGTAAGTTTCCAGCTCGGCCCCCGGCACCACGCGATTGACCAGACCCATCGCATAGGCTTCCTGCGCGTCGAACTGGCGCGCGGTATAGAAAATCTCCTTGGCGAAAGACTGCCCGACGATGTCGACAAGGCGCTTGAGGCCGGCATAGCCGTAACCCAATCCAAGCTTCGCCGCCGGCACCGCGAACTTGGAATTGGCCGAGCAAATGCGCAGGTCGCAGCATGACGCCAGCCCGACGCCGCCGCCGATGCAATAGCCGCGGATCATCGCAATCGTCGGCTTCGGGAATTCGTAGATGCTGTTGAAGGCCGCGGCGGTGGCGACGTCGTAGGCGCGGGTCG
>Ga0181523_10000576_pt1 | contig 41743 bp, 39 predicted proteins | sample PEATcosm2014_Bin_43_FD_119752 | JGI IMG/M metagenome (GOLD analysis project Ga0181523, IMG submission 119752) | Peatland microbial communities from MTU Mesocosm Facility, Houghton, MI, USA - PEATcosm2014_Bin05_30_metaG | ecosystem: Environmental > Terrestrial > Soil > Wetlands > Peat | place... | reverse complement strand
GGCGCGGCGCTGGAAGTTCTCGGCGTGGGCACGACCGGCTACGCCAAGGATGTTTTGCAGCAGGTGTTGGGCGCCGACGTGGCTTTGGTTGAAACCGTGGCGCACACCGAATCGGCCCTGCGTTTTTACAAGGACCCGCACGTCATCGTGGACGTCGGCGGGCAGGATATCAAGCTCATCGTCCTGAGAGATGGCCGCGTCAAAGACTTCAAGCTCAACACGCAATGCTCGGCGGGCAACGGCTATTTTTTGCAATCCACGGCGGAAGGATTCGGCATTCCGGTCGAGGATTATGCCGACGTTGCTTTCAAAGCCCATACCATGCCAGTCTTCGGTTATGGGTGCGCGGTGTTTCTGCAATCCGACATCGTCAACTTCCAGCGCCAGGGCTGGCGGGCGGCAGAGATTCTAGCTGGCTTGGCGACAGTGCTCCCTCGGAACGTTTTCTTATATGTCGCCAAGGTGCCAAATCTCGCGGCACTGGGCACGCGTTTCATTCTGCAGGGCGGCACGCAAAACAATCTTGCCGCAGTGAAGGCACAGGTGGACTTCCTGCGCGCCAATTTCCGCGCCATGGGGAAAGAACCGGAGATCGTTGTCCATCAGCACTGCGGCGAATCGGGAGCGATCGGCGCCGGCATCGAAGCCAGGCGCTTGTGGCGCAATGGGCACGCGACCACCTTCATTGGCATGGACGCCGTCCGCGAGATTCGTTATCGCACCACGCACAGCGAAGAAACGCGCTGCCACTTCTGCAAGAATGCCTGTTTGCGGACTTTTCTCGATGTACAAATTGGCGACGCGGAAAGCGGGGGGCCGTCACTCAGTACCTCGATCCAAACGTCTTTCCAGAGCAAGGTGCCGCTCGAGCCGGGTGAGCACCGGGTGATTGTCGCAAGCTGTGAAAAAGGCGCGGTCGAAGATCTTGAAACCATGCGCGGCATCAAGGCCAATCTCGACGCCACCAAGGCCGCCAATCCAAACTTGGTGGAGATTTCCGCGCGCGAAGTATGGCGCTCGCGCCACCCGGAAAGCGTTGCCGATCCCATCCCCGCCCGCGCGTGGACGGCTGCCGCCCGCCGCCGCGTGGCACTCATGAAGCAGCGGGAGCATCTGCGCATCGGCATTCCTCGCGTCCTGAACATGTACGCCTACGCACCGCTGTTCAGTTCCTATCTGGAAAGCCTGGGCGTGCGGGCGGAAAACATTGTTTACTCGGAATTCACCACCGGGGACATGTATCGCGCGGGATCGAGCCGTGGCTCTATCGATCCCTGCTTCCCCTCGAAAATCGCCATCGCGCACGTCCACAACCTTATCTTCAACAAGCATGCGCACAAACCGCTGCAGGCGATTTTCTTCCCCATGTTCGACGTGCTGACTTCCCCGCTGGTGGATGCCAGGGGGCACAACGCCTGTCCCACAACGTCGGTGACGCCTGAGACAGTGGAAGCGGCGTACACGAAAGAAACCGACCTCTTTGCCGAACGCGGCATTCGCTATGTGCACCCGCTCGTCGACCTTTCGCGGCGAGAGTTCTTTGCGCGCCAGATGTATCACGCCTGGGCGCACATTCTTGGCCTCTCGGCGGAGGAAAATGACCGCGCCGTCGAGATCGGCTACCGGGAGCTGGGGAAATTTGAATCCAGCATCCGCCGCCGTGCTCGCGAAGTCCTCGACAAACTGGAGTCGGAACGGAAGTTGGGCATCGTCATGCTGGGACGCCCGTACCACCACGATCCCGGCATCAACCACGAGATCATGGAGCAGTTCCAGAAGCTGGGCTACTCGATCTTCTCGCAGAGCACCTTGCCGCTGGATGAGGACTTGCTGGAGCGCCTGTTCGGCGAGGAAGTGCGCGCTGGTGTAATCAGCCACGCGCTTGACATCCGCGATGTGTGGAAGACCGCCAACTCGGCCAGTTCCAACCACAAGATCTGGGCCGCCAAGTTCACGGCTCGCCACCCCAATTTGGTGGCGGTGGAGATTTCCAGCTTTAAGTGCGGCCATGACGCGCCCATTTACAGCGTGATCGAGCAAATCGTGGAGCGCTCGGGCACTCCTTATTTCTGCTTTAAAGATTTGGACGAAAACCGGCCGGCCAATTCCATTAAGCTGCGCGTCGAAACCATCGATTACTTCTTGAAGCGTTACCGCGAGGACTTGTTAGACCGGAAGAAAAAGCAAGCGGAAATCGACCGGCAGCTCGTCGAGTACGAGCGCGGGCTGCGAGCGCGCGCGATCGCGGCAGATTAGTTCTTGCGGCGGATTAGTCTCCCGTCTAAGGATCGCGTCGTTTAAATCGTCGGGCAGTCCACGATTTCACCGCCGGCGTCTAAGGCACGTCCGTGGGCACGCTGAACTCCGCCAGATAAGCCCGCGGGTCCATCAGCTTCTGAGCGCGGGCGAGGATTCTTGCCATGTGGCCGATGTGGCGCAGATCGATGTCCCGCACCCACTCCCACCACTTCTTTCGTCCGCCGGCGTTGAGCACGGTGCGTTTCCACGTCTCGCAGTAGAGTTCGAAGAAGCGCTCGACCGGCAGGCGAGGTTTCCAGAGCAGGTGATGCAGATCGTACTGGGTCCAATCCAGAACTTTGAGCTGCGCCTTGCTCTGCTCGAAGTAATAAGTGCCCGGCAGCGGCGTGAGGATGGTAAAGCCCACGCGGAAGAGCTTGTGAGTTTCGATGAAGTTCCACAGCTCGGCGAAGTCTTCCTCTGAAAAGTCTGGGTCGATGATGAAATTGCCGGTTACCCCAAACCCGCACTCGCGGGCCACGCGGACGGCGTCCAGTGTCTTCGACACGTCGGTTCCCTTGTTGAGCGAGTCGAGTCCTTTTCGCGTCGGCGATTCGAAGCCGAAGAAGATGTCGAAGTTTTTCGCCAATGGCCGCCAGAGTCGCAGCAGTTCGGAACTTTCGCTGACGAGGTCCACGCGCGACTGCGCCAGCATCCAGTTCTTGCGCTCGCCCGAGGCGAGCAATTCACGCGCCAGTTCCTCGCTGCGCGCCGCGTCGCCCCAGAAATAATCGTCGATGACGAAGACATTCTTGCCGGCGCGCTCGAAATCCGCGCGCACGTTCCGCGCGGCATGGAAGCGGCACGATCCCTTGTAAAACTGCCAGACCGAACAGAAGTTGCAGCGATGCCGGCATCCGCGCGTAGTCTCCAGCGTCCAGACCGGCATGTAATTCAGACAGACGTAGTGCGTGCGATACGCGTCCACTTGGCTACGGTCCGGAGGCAGGACGCGATCCAAGTCCAGCCATTCACGCGCCTCGCCGGTAGGGGCAAAGCGCCCATTGCCGGCGGGCAACAGCAGAGAGGGAACTTCGTGGAGCGGCTTGCGCTGGGCCAGAGCATCGCACAAGGCGAGCATGGCGCTCTCGCCCTCGCCGACGCAAATCGCATCGAGCCAAGGGCTCTGCTCCAACGCTTTTGGGTATGAAGCCGCCGCATGGCCGCCCACTGCAACGAAGATTGCCGGATCGATCTGCTTGATTTCGCCGGCAAGTTGCAAGGTGACGGGCGCATCCAGGATGTGCAGGCAGGAGATGCCGACAACTTCCGGCCGGAAAGACTTTATAAGACGCGCGGTGCTTTGGCGCTCGAAAGACAAATCCACGATGCGGACTTGATGCCCGCTCGCGCCGAGTGCCGCTGCAATGTACTCAAGGCCCAGCGGCTCGGTGCGAAAAAAAGGAGCGAGTCCGAAATGAACTGCCGAGGAGCACGGCTTGACGAGCAGAACCCGCAAATCGGAATCAACCCCTTCTTCGAGCGATATCTAAGGCAGAGAAGCAAACTCGCAGCATTGCAGACAGTTAGTCCGTGGTATGCCTGGTCGCGCCGACGATCACCAATACGGCGCCACCAGCGGCCCAACCTATTCCAGTGTCCCTCCAGGCGATGTCCACACAACTGTTGCCGCTGCACGCCACTGGGGTGTTTTGGCCGTGGACAATTGCTGCCGTACCACCGGCGATCAGGCCCGCGCCGACAATCGCCAGTATCTTCCCCGTCTTGCTCCAGTGCCGGTGCGGCGTGGTTGCCCGGTCGGATGAACCGTTCCCCGAATCGAATGCGGCATTCAGGTTAGGACTAACTGCTCGCAAGGCGGAGGCGGGAGGCAACAGCTTAGGCGAAACCAAGTCCGCGGCCGAAGCCGGTAAACACATGCCTAACATCGCCATAACAAGAAGGATGGCCAAGCAACGATGTGTCATAAAGTAAGTCCTCCGAATCTAAACAGCCGGTTCTTGAATAAGAAAAGGCCCTTTGATTCTAGTTGTGCTCCGAGGCCTTGGGAAGCCTTTTTCTTTGCGTTTCCCCGGCGCAGGGAGCCGATGCTAAGATGGCACTTCAATTCCCGCAGCATCTCTAGAAGCTGGGACGGGCGATATGGCGAGGTCCGCGATCTTTTTCCTGTTGTTTCTTGTGACCAACGCCTCCTTGGTCCTGCTCTATCCTCTCACCCTTGCGCGGTTCCTCCTCGTGCTTTCGATTTATGCGGTGGGCACACTGCTCATGCTCTATCTGTTGTTTCATCCGCGCAACCAATGGCTGGTCGCCAACCGCTCACGGGTCGAGGGGGAGAATTGTGTAGCCCTGACTTTCGACGACGGTCCCGACCCCGTAGACACGCCCAGGTTGCTCGACCTGCTCCGGGAAAAAGACGTGAAGGCGACCTTTTTTGTGGTGGGAAAGCGCGCGGACCAGCATCCGGAAATCGTGCGCCGCGCCTGGGCCGAAGGGCATCTGGTCGGAAACCACACCTGGTCGCACCGCGCTTTGTTTTGTTTTCTCACGCCCGCGCGTCTGCGGGCCGAGATCGAGCGCGGCACCGAGAGCGTTCGCCGCAGCTGTGGTTTCCGGCCGCGCGCTTTCCGCTCGCCGGTGGGCCTGCGTCATCCCTTGTTGGGGCCCTATCTCAAGCAGGCGGGACTTGAGTATGTCTCTTGGAGCGTTCGGACGCGTGATACACTCACTGCGAATTCCAACGTTCTTGCCCAGCGTATCTTGAACAAGGTGGTTAGCGGCGACATCATCCTGCTGCACGATCATTTGCCGGCAGGAACCGATGCCATGCTCGAAGCACTGCCTCGGATCATCGATGAGATGAGGAAACGGGGATTCGAATTTGTCCTGGCCGGCTCCCGCGAAGATGTCGGCGAAAGAACACTTGAGCCTGCGCCATGCGAACCTGCGCGCTGATCCCGGCATTCAACGAAGCCCCTTACATCGCCAATGTGGTCAAGGGGGCTAATCAGTATGTTGAGAAGGTTGTCGTGATTGATGATGGTTCCGGCGACGGGACGGCGCAACTTGCGCGGGATGCCGGAGCTACATGTTTGCAATCACAGACGAATTGCGGCAAGGCCTCGGCCCTGCGCACCGGTATAGCTTTCGCATGCGCGCAGAACTTCACGCACGCGATCACTCTCGATGGCGACGGTCAGCATCTGCCGGAAGATATCCCGGTGCTGCTTCGCGTCGCCGAAGAGAGCGGAGCGGACCTGGTCATTGGCGCGCGCTTCTTCGATCGCGCCCGTATGCCGCGCGCACGCTATTATTCGAACACGATTGGAAGCCGGTTGGCCTCGGCGCTCGTCGGTTGCGAAATACGGGACAGCCAGAGCGGATTTCGGCTATTCCGCCTGGACAAACTTTGTGGAACCAAATTGCGGAGCCGGTGCTACGAATTGGAGATGGAAATCCTGATCAAGATGGCCCGGTCGGGCAGCATCATCGCACACGCTCCCGTCCATATGGTCTACGACGATGGCCAGGCGCGTTCCAAGATGAAGCCGGTGCGAGACACGGTGCGTATCTGCCTGTGGTCGCTCGCATTTCGTTTCCTGGGAGCGTGACATGATCCTGCGGCTTAGACTGTGTCCGCTCATTGCGTTCTTGATTTTTCCGGGAATGCTGGCCGCGCAGTCCGACGATCTGCTGACGCGCATCTGGGATGGCGTCCAACAAGCGCAGAAAAAATACACCAGTGGCTGCGGCACCATCACCGAAACCCGCACCTCCAGCCTGCTGGTGAAGCCAATGGTGCTCCACGGCAGGTTTTGCGCCGAGGGTACCACGCGATTTATGCTGGAATACTCCGACCCGGTTCCGTTTCGCATTCTCTTCAACGAAAACTATCTCAACGTTACGACGGGCGGCAAGACGGAGGTGCTGGAAGTCGGAACGAGCGTTCGCCGCGCCCAGTCTTATTTCAGCCGGGAGAACTCCATCGGGAATCTGAAAAAGAACTTTACTATAACGGTGCAGGAGGACAGCCGGGGTTACGAAATGAAGCTCGTCCCCCGGTCGGACGCTTTTCGCCGCCGGGTGAATTACGTGGCAGTGAAGCTGAACAAACGCGACTTCATGCTCCGGTCGCTGGAAGTGGATGGCAAGAGCGGTGTAAACAGCATGTTCGCAATCGACGTCAGCTCGGTGAATCCGAAGATTCCGGCAGACACGTTTGAGGTGTACAAATCAAAGTGATTGAACGAAGTGAAATCGAGACGATGATTCCCCATCGCCCTCCGTTTTTGTGGATCGACCGGGTCGAAGAATTGGAGCCGGGAGTTCGCTGTGTTGCCGTGAAGTTCGTCGATCCGGCAGACCCGATTTTTGCCGGGCATTTCCCCGCCAAACCCATTCTTCCGGGCGTGCTTCTGATCGAAGCGGTGGCCCAAACCGCGGGAGTAATGCTGGGATCGGTGGCGCCGCAAGCTACTACGAGTGCCGGAGAGAATGTTGGAGAAAAGCTGGCCCTGCTCGCGGCCGTAAACCGCTTCAAATTTTTCAAACCCGTAACTCCGGGCCAGGAACTGCGCATAGAAACTAAGAAGCTGACCGACGCCGGTAAGATGGCTCTGATTACCGGCACGGTGTATGTAGACGGCGAGATCGTAGCGAGCGGCGAGTTATCGGTGGTGTCGGCCTGATGGTCATGTGAGCGACTTACTAACAATGAAAAAGGCCGACAGGTGATGGGAAGATTTCAGACTCGCGCGCGGCAATTCGCAGCCACCCTGCTGAAGGAGGGACTCGACCCTGGCCGAGCTGCCGCCGCCGTATTCTTGGGGATCTTCATCGGCATCGTGCCCATCTACGGATTGCAAACCCTCGCCGCAGTGGGCGTAGCTTTCCTCTTCAAGCTTAACAAGCCGCTGACCGTGGCCGGCACATTCATCAACAATCCGCTGCTCCAACCATTGATTGTCGTGGCATCCGTGGAACTGGGCTATTTTTTTCGCGGTGGCTCGTTCCGGCCACTGAAGCTGTCCGCCCTGGCTGGCGTTCACCTGAAAGAGAATCTCGTGGCTTGGGTGGTGGGCAGCGTGGCGCTGGGGATACTCGTTGGCGGCGTTTTGGCGGCAATTGCTGCGGTTGTGGTCTATCTTCATCTTAAGGCGCGTGCCGATCGGGGACTGCGAGAGCGCGTCCGCTTTGTGAACCGGATGTTTGCCCGATGCGCGTCGGCCGACCGTGGATTCGTCCGCTGGAAACTGCGGCTGGATCGGATCTTCGGCTTGCTCGCCGCCGAAAACCTGGGATCGGGAACGGTAGTCGATCTTGGCTGCGGCTACGGCATGGCTCTCGCTTTTGCGGCTTACGGCGACAGCAGCCGGCGCTTCCTTGGTTGCGACTTGGACGCGCATCGCATCGCAGTCGCTCGCGAGGCCCTCAGCGCGCTGAACGCAGATGTCAGTCTTGCCGACATCCGTCATTTCGAGCTTCCGTCTGCCGGTTTGATTTTGATTCTGGATGTTTTGCAGTATCTGCCGGCCGATGAGCAACTGGCCTTGCTGAAACGGTGCTGTGCGGCGATCGCGTCTGAGGGAACGCTGATTTTCCGTGTCCACGATTGCGAACGCGGCCTACGGTCGAGAATCACCATGGCTTTCGATCGGCTGATCTTCGCCTGCGGGCGCGCCGGCGTCCGGCCCTTGATGCTTTCGGCCGACGAGTACCGGAGCACATTGGAAAACGCCGGTATGCAGGTGGAAGCGCACCGCTTCAGAAACCGTCTGCCCCTCGCTCATATCCTTTTCGTGGCGAAGAAATCTGTGGCGAAAAAGCCGTTGAATGAAGTGGAGGCCGCGCCATGATGGTCCGCTTCATGCGCCTGCTGGGCCGCTTGGTCATAGATCATCCTGGGTTGGTGACGGCCCTTAGCTTGGTCCTGACCTTGTTCTTGTATGCCAACATCCACAACCTGCGCACCGGCACCGACCTGACCGATTTGTTTGGCAGCAAGGATCCGCAATGGCGAGCCGCGAGCCAGATCGGCAAAGAGCTGGGTTATGGCAACCAGCTCTTCGTGCTGATCGAGGCCCCCGCGGGAGAAACGGACACCACCGCCGAGATGGAGGAAATGGCTGACCGTCTCACCGCCGACATGCTCTCCAGCGGGCTGTTCAAGCAGGCGCGCTGCGGATTACAGGAGGAAGAACTGCTCAACATGGTGCGGTTCTTTACCTGGAACTTTCCGTCGTTCGTTTTGCCTGAGCAAGCGGAAGATCTGAAACGGCGGCTGGATCCGCAACAGATTCATCAAACCGTTCGCCGCGCCGGCGCCGAACTGGTTACGCCCTTTTCGTCTTTGGGCACGAATTACTTCGTTGCCGATCCTCTCGGCCTCATGGAAGTGGCCACGCATAACAGCCAAGGGTTCTCGCAGTTCGCCAGTTTCGACCTGACTTGGGGATCTGGAAACCGCTTCTTCAGCAAGGACCACAAGGCGCTGCTCATCATTGCCGAGCCGCGGCAGTCGGCCGTGGACTACAAGTTCGCCGAGCAGGTCGTGCAATGGACGCGCGACGACATCCAATCGATGACCGCCGATCCCACCTTCCGCGATTCCGGCGTGCACGCCACGGCGGCAGGCGCTTACGTTTACGCGGAGCAGGACCACAAGTTCATCGAAAAGAATATTCGCCGGATTTCTCTCATTTCGATCGTCGGCAATCTGGTGCTGTGCCTGCTGATTTATCCGAGAATTCCGCTGCTGCTTTTGTCGCTGCTGCCTACCGGCCTGGGCATTCTGTGGACTACGGGCGTGGCGAGCTTTTATCCGGGAGAAGTGAATCTCATTAGCCTCTCTTTTATCGCGATCATGGCGGGACTGGGCGACGACCAGGTCGTGCATTTCTTCAATCGCGTGCCGCAGGAATGGGCCAAAGGCGGGACGCTGAACGCGGCCGTGTTGCGCACTTTCGAAACCACTGGACTGAGCGTCGTCTTCTGCATATTGACGGCGGCCACATCCACTGCGGCGCTGGCCACCTCCGGGTTCAAAGCGCTAGCGGAGTTCGGATTCATCCTCACGGTCGGAATGTTTATGATGATGTTCCACACGCTCCTGACCGTGCCTGCGCTGATGCAGCTCTGGTGGCGGTTCTCGAAGCCGCGCGCGCCCGAAACCATTACGTTTCGATTCCTTCCCCGCGTGGCGCGGAAGTCTGTCGATTTTGTGGGCCGGCACGCGCGCCTCGTCGTCGCCTTTTCGCTGGCGATATTCCTGCTGTCATTGCTGGCCTTGCCTGCCGTCAGAATGGGAGGGCGTTTCGAGATCAATGCTGGCGCCGACAATCCAGCCATTGCCGCGCAGAACCGGCTTTCCGCAAAGTTCGGCATTGAGGGCAGCCCGAACGTGCTCCTGATTGCCGGCGGCGAGGAAGAAGTCCTGCAGAGGGCCGAGAGGCTGACGGCCGGTCTGGAAGCCTATCGGCAGCGCGGTGTCCTCAAGTCCATCTTTTCGCCGACGGACCTGCTTCCCTCTGTTCGCACCCAGAAGCAACGGGCCGGTTCGCTGGCGGGCATCGATTTCGCGGCGTCCGCCCGCGCCCTTGCGGATTCACTTCGCGACAACGGATTTCGAATTGAGCCCCACCAAGCCTTCATCGATCGCCTGCGAAACCTTGGACAAGACTCCGCACCTGTCACTCTGGAAAAGGCCGCCGAACTTCTGCCGCCAGGGCTGCTCGACAACAGCATTCGCAAAACGAGCGACGGCAGTTACGTTGCGGCCATCGCCTTTTACGCCACCGATCCCAATGCTACTCAGGTAATTCCGGAGACGGTCATCAAATCCTGGCGGAATCAATTTGGTCCGTTCGTGGAGTTCTCCTTCGACAAGATCAACCGCGACATGCAAAGCCAAGTCCTGCATGACAGCCGCAGGGCGCTAGCGTGGACGGCGGCTGCCATCGTCCTGATCGTCTATCTCTGCTTCCGCAATTTCCGGATATCGCTCATCGTACTGATGCCGATCGCGTTCGCTATCATTGTAACTTTTGGCCTGTTGCTGCTGGTTGGACACCGTTTCAGTTTCATGTCCATTACGGCTATCCCACTCATTATCGGCATTGGCATCGATAATGGCATCCATTTAGTTCGCCGTTACCTGGAAAACGAGCGCAACGGGATTCTCGCGGTCGCGAAGGCCTCCGGCGCGGCGCTGATCCAGTCGAACCTGACTACGATTGTCGGCTTCGGAGCACTGATGGCTTCCAGTTTCGCGCCGCTCGCCGAGATGGGTCTCGTAACTTCATTGGGCGTCGCTCTGGCACTGGCCGGCGGCTTGTGGCTGGTTCCCGCCGTCATTCTCTTAGGCGAACAGAAAAGAGAAAGGAGCGTCCCGGCTGAATGAGTCGCTGAAGGCCGCACAGCAGCACACAACCGCGCGACGTGTCGATCGGAATTGAGGAACCGCACAGTACGTTAGTTATGGGACGCCCGCAAGTATTCGTATATACTGAACCGTCTAATTCTTAATTGATGAACAAATTATGACGAAGCCGCACGCTGGCGACACCGTCATCGACACGATCCCGTCGCGCTGCCCCGAGTGCGGCAAACCCATTACTTCCGTGATCGCCGATCAAGGAGGCAAGGTCTATCAGCGTCCGCAGTGTTCATGCCACGAATCCACCGGCTCCCTGATCTTCTCCGACGCCGATTTGTACCGGCGGCTGGACGAGTGGAACAAGCTGGTCTTTCCGGATGCCGAGCAGCTCGCGCCAGCCCATGGCGAAACTTGCGACTGTGCCACGGCCAGCCACAACGAGCCCTGCCTGGCCGTAATCGACATTACGAACCGCTGCAATTTCAAGTGTCCCGTTTGTTTCGCGGAGGCGACGGGCGACGGGGGCCACTACTTCCTCGATACGGAACTGGTGCGCAAGATGCTCCAGTCGCTGCTGGACCGGCCAGTGCCGTGCCGCCACATCCAGTTCTCCGGCGGAGAGCCGACGCTGCACCCCGAGTTTCCGCGCATTCTTCGCACCGCCCGCGATCTTGGTTTCACGCACATTCAGGTAGCCACGAACGGAAGCCGGTTCGTCAACCCAGACTACGCAAAACTCTGTGAGGATTCGGGCCTGCACACGCTGTATCTGCAGTTTGACGGCGTCAACGACGACGTTTACATCCAATTGCGCGGCCAGCGGCTCTTGGATAAGAAAATTGCCGCCGTCAAGAACGTCGAGAAGACGAACATGCGGATCGTCCTGGTGCCGACCATAGCCAGCTCCGTCAACGTCGACCAACTGGGCCCAATCTTCCAGTTCGCTCTCGAACACAGCAGCCACGTCACCGGCATCAGTATCCAGCCGGCTGCGCATGTGGGCCGCGTCGAAGTCGCGGACGAGACCTCCGAGCCCTTCAATCTTGCCACCATGGCCCGCGAGTTTGGCCGGCAGACGGGATTGACCCGCTTCCCCGACGACTGGTTCCCCCTGAATTCGATATCGCTGATCAGCCGCGCCCTCGACCGCGTTCGCCGCGACGCCACCATTCCCCCCCTCAGCGATGCCCATTGTTCGCTCGGCACCTTCTTCTACGTTGACGACAATAACAAGCCCTTCTGCCTTAGCAGTTTCTTCGATCTCGACCGCTTCTTCCGCAGCATGGCCGAGGTAACTCCCGATGCCGCGCAGGGCGTCATCGAGCGCCAGATATCGCGCATCCGCCAGTTCCGGCAGCTGTCGCAATGTTTCGACAGGCGGAAGGCCCCGTCCGGACTGACATTCCAGCGCATGCTGCGCAGCCTGGAAGGCTGGGAGGACAAGTCCAAGGGAAGGTCCGCGGGCTGGTTTCGCAAGGGCTTCAATGGAATATTCGTGGCGGGCATGCACTTCATGGACGCACGCAGTTACAATCTGCGCCGCCTCAAGCGGTGTATCATTCAGTATGTCGCTACCGATGGACAACTGATTCCTTTCTGCAATTACAACGCGGGCGCCAGGCTCCGCAGTGCCGAGGAATTGATTCGACTCGAAAACGACCATGACCCGTCGCCCCGGCCGGCGGATTGCGGCCATGCCGATGGCGCGGTGGCAGAGGGCGAGCCGCCAATGCAAGCCGAGTAGTTTTGCCTAATTCTAAGGTTATCGGATTTAAACTTCATGAAATCGTCGTCTGGCTCGGCAACGCTGTTCTTCTTCCGAGTGGCAGGTTTGGGGCGAATTGCCGCTCTTCTGCTGTTTTCCGGTTTTCTACTTCTACCGCTGACAGCCGAAGCCGGTCTGCCCAAGGCTGCCGTCTCTATTCCGCCGGACCAGGACCTCGCCGCCGGCTTAAAGGCCGCCGAGCAGTGCGAATTTCAAGGCAAATTGACCGTGCTGCCGCCGCTACCTTTTGATTTCGCCGGTGACGTAAACGTTGGCCGGTTCGACGAGCAAAGACGGGCCGTCCAGAACATGCCCGAGGGATCCCCCGATCAATCAGAGGTCTGGCTGCATGTGGTCGTGGGACCCGGCTCTCTTACCGGCCAGGAATCCGAGAAACAAATCACCGATCGGGTCGACGCATTCCTGAAATTGGCGCCGCTCTCGGCGCCCGCCGTGCGCGGACTTATCGTGGAGATCCAGGAACCGCTGACGGCTCCCGATCTGCTGGCGTTCGGACTGATGCGCCTGGCGGTGGCTGCAAAGGCCAGCAACGCTGGATTGCGCCTCGCATTTGTTTTCCCGTCCGGCTTTGTAGGCCGGCACGGCGATTTCGTCAAGCGGCTGGCCACTTATTCCGATTTGCTAGGTACGACTTATTCGCAAAGCTGGCGCGAGGATGCCCTGTGGATTGCCGAACAAGCGTTGAATAAGCCCATCATCCTCAAGTTAGACGCAGGAATGTCCGCGGCAACCGCGCCGTATCTGACTGCAACGCTCGCGGCCAGCGGCACCTCCGTCGAAATCGTCTGGTCGGAGCCTCCAGACGCCAAAGCCGCAAGCGCTGTCTGCGCGGTGAATTCTTTCATGGCGCATTACATCCTCGGCAACATGTTTCCGACGGAGCCCGCGACGTCGCCGTTCAGCATCGCGGTGGATGGCGCGGGGAACGATGAACACCGGTGGTTCGGCGGCGGCGTATCGCCGGATCTCGTGATAGTGGCACACGCGAATGCGAGCCCCGGCCACCCCAAGACAGTCACACTCCGCGGTGTTACCTCGGAACAAGGACAATTCGAGATCCAGTGGTACGACCCCGCAACCGGCGTCCGGCTACCCGCGGGCGAACCGTCTAAGACCGACAAGGGCTTGGTGCAGACATGCGCCTGCACCAGTGAGTATGCGCTGATTCACATCCACAAACAGAGCGATACGGATAAGACGCTGTATAACACGGTAGAAGTTAAGAGCGGAGTCGAGCTCAGGGTCGAGGAAATCATTGCTCGCTGGCAACAGTATCGCGAAGCGCAGAAACAGAAGCTCGAAAACTATCGGGCCTCCAGCTTCATGAACCTGCACTTTGAGGGCACCAATCTGGGGCCGGGGTTCGACATCTCCATGCGGCTCAAGCAGTTTTTCAACCGCGCCGGACAGATGGAGATCGCCCAGAAGGAGCTTTACGTCAACGGCGTGAAGTTCGGCAAGAACCACGAGTTCCCGCTGCCGCAAATCGAGCCGGAGAAGGTGCTGACTCAGCCCCTGGAGCTGAAACTCAACGAGCGCTATGAATACAAGCTCCTGGGCACCGAACAAATCAACGGCACGCTGTGTTATGTGGTTGGAGTCGAGCCCAAGCTGCGGGACGAGGCTCTTTACAGCGGCAAAGTGTGGATCGACGGCACTACCTTTCGCGAGGTGAAACAGTACCTGAGCCAGCGTGGTTCGAAGAGCAACGTTCTGGTCAACGTCGAAACCCAGAATTTCGAGTTAGTCCCCGACGGCAAGGGGAATCAGTTCAACTTACTGCGCTCGATTTCCGCGCAGCAGTTGTTGAATGCCGCGGGACGCGATTTTGTGCTGCAGAGAACCGTGCAGTTTTCGGACTACGTGATCAATGCCCCGCAATTCAGTGGCGACCTCGCGGCCGAGCACAGTTCCGACGACCCGATGTACCGCGACACCGACGCGGGACTGCGGACGCTGAAGAAGCAAGGTAACGAGCGCGTCCTGGTAGAGAACAGCCAGAAGCGCATAATGTCTCTCGTTGGCGGGGCCATGTACGAAGGCACGTTCAACTTTCCCATTCCGTTTGCCGGCATCAGCATCGCCGATTTCGACTATCGGCACAGCGGCGCGCAGCTTTCGACCTTTTTTGCCGGACCCATTCTGGTATCCGATCTTTCCAAGCAGTACCGGCCGAAATTCCGTCTGGCAGTGGATTTGGCCCTTTCCGGGCTGCCCGGCGAGAACCGCATCTACAGCGGCAGCACGGAATTGAAGCAAGGAGACATCTGGAACTGGGAGGAAACTACCGGGCTGCGAGCCTCCTGGCAAGCCAGCGCCCATCTCAGCCTGACGGCGTCGACTTACTTGGCCTTTGACTATTTTCGCAGGACCAGCGACGCAGACAAACAATACACGCTGCCACGCAACGGCGTGACCCTGCTACCCGGCGTCGAAATAAAATACACCCGCAAAGGTTATGTGTTCAGCGCGCAGGGGACCAGGGGCCAGCGCATCGATTGGAGAGCGTTCGGGTGCGCTTCCATCGCCCAACCGCCGCCAGCCGGGTGCGGTTCTACGTCGACAACCCCGCCGCTAACCACCTTGTTGGTCCAGCCCCCGCAAAACGCATACACGCTCTACAACGCCGATTTCAACAAGGATTACTACATCGGTAAGTTCACTAAGGGTGGGTTTGATTTCTCTTACTGGGGTGGGGACCAACTGGACCGGTTCTCCCGTTACTTTCCCTCGTTCTTTTCGGAGCCGCGCCTCCACGGCATTCCCAGCGGTACGGACTCTTTCGACGCCATCGCCATGGGGAACGTGCACTACGGTTTCAACGTGATGGATTTCGTGAAGTTCGACGGCATGTACAGTTATGCGCGCGCGCGCAACCTGGAGGAGTCCAGCCACTTCAACAAGTTTGACGGCCTGGAGGTCAATTTCAATACCCCCGGCCCCAAGGGTACCTTGATACAAGGCACAGTTTCCTATGCGCTCGACGGGAACATAGCGCGCTATAACTCGCGGTGGGGCGCTTATCTTATGATCTATAAGCCGCTGCACTAACTGATCCTATGGCTGAAATACGGCTTGAAGATCGGAAGACCGCATTAGTGACAGGCGCTTCGGGGACCTTCGGCGCCGCCGTTGCCCAAGCGCTGGGGAGCGCGGGTTTCCGCGTAGCCGTGCACTATCATCACGCGCAAGAGTCCGCAGATAAGGTGGTGGAACTCATCGTCGCCGGCGGCGGACAGGCGCTGTCCGTGCAGGCCGATCTTTCCCGCCATGAGGGCGTGGCTCCAATGTTCGATCGCATCGAACAACAGTACGGACCGGTCGATTATCTGGTGAATAACGCGGGCATCAACCGCGATGTCCTGTTGGCCTTCATGTCCGAGGAGCAGTGGGACGAAGTGATCGACATCAATCTTCGCGGCACGTTTTTGTGTTCGCGATTGGCCTTGCCGGGCATGATGCGCCAGGGGAGCGGAGCGATCTGCAATATCGTGTCGCCCAGCGGAATCCGCGGCCAAGCCGGCCAGTGCAATTACTCGGCTTCCAAGGGAGGCATTATCGCCTTCACCAAGGCGCTTTCCCGCGAGGTGGGGCGATTCAATATTCGAGTCAACGCCGTCTGCCCAGGCGTTGTTCCCAGCCCCATGTCCGCAAAGTACATCGAGAAAGAGGAGAAGCGGCTGCTATCCGAAATTTCTCTCGGTCGTTTTGGCAAGCCCGAAGAAGTAGCTCCGCTCGTAGTATTTCTGGCGTCTCCGGAGGCCAGCTACATCACCGGACAAGTGATTGCGGTCGACGGCGGGTTGCTATAGCTATTTCCGTTCAACTTAGAGAAACAGCAAGGGGACAGCGGATGAGTCATGCGGATTGCTGGGTGATCGAAGACTATGCCTACCGCTCCTGTCCCCAGTCGGCACGCGAGTTCGGCTATGCGGTTTCGCCCCACAACCACTCCTGCCACTCCATCGAAAAGCTGTCCTCTCTCAACCAGGTGGTGAAGCTGTGGTTTATGCGGCCGTTCCGGCGTGTCCTGCAGTACGCATTCGGGCTGGCGTCGGTCACTGACCTTGACTATGCCGAGGTCTACTACCGGCCGCCTCTGACGGTTGAGGACGTCTTGCGCACGGAATCCGCCAACGCCACGGCTCTCGGCTTCGACGGTGTCCATCTGGGGATTACCGATCACGACGAAGTTGCCGGCAGCGCCGAACTGCTGCGGAAGCATCCCGCGAATGCGCACCGCAACACTCTCGGCGAGGAGTTATCCATCTTTTTTCAGGACTATCTCTTCCACCTGGGAGTTACGGACTTGCCCGAAGCCGGCGTCGCGGAGACTCATGCCAGTTTGCAAGCGGCAGCCCGCGCGAAGCGCTTGGACGATCTTTTCGAAATACTCCGCGCCAGCGGATGCCTGGTAGTGCTGAATCACCCGCTGGTTCCATGGGGCAAGGATGACGACCCGAACCGCAAGATCCCAGTGGAAGAGCTTCTGCGACGATACGGCTGGGCGATTCATGCCCTGGAATACAACGGAATGCGGGGCCAAGAAGAGAACGACCGCGTCCTCCAATTGGCCAAGCATGTTAACAAGCCCGTAATCGGCGGCGGAGACAGCCATCTCTTGCTCGCCAGCTCCGTGCTCTCGGTAACGCAGGCTCGGAGGTTTCGCGATTTCGCGGCTGAAGTCAAAGAGGGCCAAGCCGTGCCCCTCATAACGCCTGCGTACTTTGCCCCGCTGCGCTGGAAGATCTTCCTACGAGTGCTCTATTTCATCGCCCACTATAGGCAGATCGGCCACTTCCGCAGCCAACCGGTTCGCGACCTGCTCGCGGACAGAGCCGTACTTCTGGATCCAGTCGGCGTTGCCTCCCGCGGTTTTCTGAGTTTGACCTCGGCTCTCGGTCTGATACGGTGAGCGGAAACGGCTATGCTATACTGCCGCAAACGACCATCATGGCCAGCGTCAAGGAACAACTTAAGCCAATTATTGTGAAGAGCTTGAAGCTCACCGACTTGACCGCGGAAGATCTGCGCGACGATCAGCCGCTGCTCGGCGGCGATTTGGAGATCGATTCCATCGACATCCTCCAACTGATTCTCGAGATTGAGCGCCATTTCGGTATCAAGCTCGTGGGCGCCAAGTTCGACGAGAAAGTGTGGGAGAGTATCGACGCCCTAGCGGCGACCATCGAATCCAAGATGGCGGCAACAAAGACCTAACACATACACTCCATGAGTAAGTTCCCCCATGTCGGCTCGCTGTAGGACAAAGCCAGCGGCTCGCGTCCTGCTGGTGGAGAGTAATAACATGGGTAAGTGGGTGGGGACTACAATGCCTTACGAGGTGCATATCCCACCCCTGGGCCTCATGTATCTCGCGTCTTACGCTCGTAAGGTGCTGCCGGGCGTAGAATTCCGCATCGTCGAGTCCTCGCTGTCTTCTCCGGACCTTTCTTCCATGGACGACGAGCGCTTCATCCGCATCTTGAACGAGTTTCAACCGGATGTCGTCGGCATCCGCTCCATCGCCTTTTTTCTGGAAGAACTCCAGCGCGTCGCCAGCCTAGTGCGCGCCCATAGCGACGCCACACTCGTCGCCGGTGGGCCGATCGTACAAGCGTACAAGCAACGACTCTTCCAGGAAGTACCTGAACTGGAGATCGCTGTAAAAGGGGAAGGGGAAAAGGTCTTCGCCGACCTTCTTTCGGGAGCGCAGCTTCCCTCGATCGCAGGACTTTTGTATCGGATGGACCAGGGCGTGGTAGAGAACGAAGACCAACTGGAAGTGGCGGACATCGATAGCCTGCCCTTTCCCGCCTACGACTTGATCGACTTAGATGAGTACCAGCGTCAACTTAGTTACGCATACAATCACCGGCGGCAGGGAGTCCTGCTGACCAGCCGCGGCTGCGCCTACCATTGCACTTTTTGTTTCACCCACTGGAAAGGCATACGGCTGCGCAGCGCCGCCAACATTTTCGCAGAAATCAAGCAACTGCGCGACCAGCACGGGATCGAGGACTTCTATGTCGTCGACGATATCTTCAACGTCGACTCGAAGCGCGCTCTCGAACTATTTGACCTGATCGTAGCGGCCGGGCTCAAATTGCGGCTCTACTTCGTTAACGGCTTGCGCGCCGATATCACCAGCGAGAAGTTTGTGGAACGCGCGCTCGAAGCCGGCGCCGTCTGGTTCACCTACGCCGTCGAATCGGGCACGGATGAAATCCAACGCCTGGTAAAGAAACGCCTCGATCTGGAAAAAGCCAGGCGCATCATCGCCTATACCCAGCGCCAGAACGTGGCCGTCAACATCTCTACCATGTACGGCTTTCCCACGGAAACCCGCGAACTGGCGCAGCGCACCCTGGACTGGTTGAGCGAACTGCCCAAGCCGTCGTTGCTGCCTTACCATTTTTGCTTGCGGTTCTTTCCTGGCTGCGCGATCAACGATCAGGCTTTGCAGGCTGGATGGGACCCCGGACGCATGGAACTTACCAGCCGGTTCTCTTACAACGATATGCCGTTAGGCACTCCCACATTGTCGAAGCACGACATGTTTGGCATTCAGCTTGAGTATCACCGCCGCTTTGGACTGAGCAATCCCGCCGCCGTTGATGGCGCGGTCCGCACGCTTCGCTCCATTGGATATAGCGACACGGAGATCGTCCACATGTACTCGGTATTGAAGAGAAAAGTGATTCACCATGTGGACGACCTCATGACGGCAGGCGGAAATTGACGCGCTGGTACCAGCATCGTTTCCACAACGTCCTGACCCACCGGATTATCTTTTGCACTGTGCCGTGGATGCCACGCTTCGTTCAACGCCCGGTCGCGGCGGTAACGGCGCTGATCTTCTTTTTTCTGCTGAAGCGGGAGCGCCGGGCGGTGGCCGGCAATCTGCGCCGTATCTCGGGCAAGCGCGGGCTCGGGCTCCAGTGGAAGGTTTATCGCGTCTTCTATTCGTTCTGCGACTTCATGGTTGCCTATTGCTATGTTCCGCAGGCTACCCACGCGCAACTGCTCTCCATGCTAGTCTGCGAAAACAAAGACAAAGACAAGGACAAAGCACGCGGCGCCGCCAAGATCGACCAATGCCTGGCCGCGGGCAATGGGCTCATCGTGTGGACGGCACACCTGGGGAATTCGGAATTCGCCTCGCGCCTCCTCGAGATGCACGGCCGGCCGGTCAACGTGGCGCGCTTGGTCGAGGACAAACCGGCGGAGATCATGCTGCGGAATTTGATGGCCAACGACCGGCTCAAAATTGTGGATCTCGGCGGTGGCGTGCGGGCTTCGATAGAACTCTTACAGGCCTTGCGCCGAAATGAGATTGTGGCCATCCAGGGAGACCGCGTCTATCGTCGTCATAGCGCCGATGTCCCTTTCTTTTCGCAGCCCGCTGCCTTTCCGCTTGGCCCCTTCCTGCTTTCACAGGTCTCGGGCGCTCCGGTGCTGCCCGGTTTCGTGATTCGTCAGGGTTGGTTGCGCTACCGCGTTCTCATGGGCGATCCGATTCCGCCGGTCCCATCCGACGACCCCGAAGCCGATGCGCAAGGCGGTTTGCGCCTGGCTGTCAGGTTTCTGGAAAAAACAGTGGCGACCCATTACGATCAGTGGTTGAATTTTTTTGACTTTTGGCCGGTTGCCCCCCGTGATTGATATCCGAAAAACCGTCGTCGTTACTGGTGTCGGCGTTGTCAGCCCCTATGGCATCGGCCTCGACCGCCTGCAGGCGGGCATGTTATCGGGCAAGTGTTGTCTCGCACCCACGAACGACCTGTATCCCGGCTTCGAAGGAACGACTGCCCAAGTCCGCGAATTGCCGCTTCCGGCGAAGGGTTTCAGCTCTCGACATTCCCGCACCGATCAGCTCGCAGTGGTGGCCGCTCAAGACGCAGTCGCGGTCTTCGATGGCGCGAGCGTTGCATTCCGGGAGAGCGGCGTCGTGATGGCCAGCACGGTCGCGGGCTTGACCGAGATCGATCCCGGAATCGCTCATGATCCGGCCGCTTGGTATCGGCACGGTGGTCTCGCGCGCGCCGCGACCTATCCGGTGGCACGCGTCGCCGACGCCGTGGGCGAACATTTGGGCGTTCGCGGACCGCGCTGTGCCGTCTCCGTGGCCTGCGCTTCCGGAGCGATGGCGATCGCGCTCGCCGCCAACCTGCTGCTCGACGAAGTTGCGCCCATGATTTTCGCAGGAGGCAGTGACGCGCTGTGTCCGTTCACGCTGAGCGGATTCAATTCGCTCCAAGCCCTCGACCCAAACCGCTGTCGCCCGTTCGACCAGAATCGCAAGGGGCTGAACCTGGGAGAAGGATCCGCCGTCCTCGTCCTCGAAACGCTCGACCGGGCGGCGGCCCGCAATGCCAACGTTCTCGCGGTTCTGCGTGGATGGGCCATGACCAACGATGCGTTCCATCCCACCGCGCCACAGGAACAGGGAAATGGCCTGGCCGATTGTATGCGCCTTGGCATGGAAATGGCGGAGGCCGGTCCCGATGAGATCGGCTATGTAAATGCCCACGGCACAGGCACGCCCCTGAACGACATCGCCGAGACCCACGCCTACGAGACGGCCTTCCGCGAACGCAGCCGTCCCATTCCCGTCTCTTCGACAAAGTCGTATTTCGGACACTGCCTGGGCGCTGCCGGCGCTTTGGAGGCAGCCATCACGATCTCAGCCATTCGTTGCGGCGCACTGTTCCCGACGCTGCGGCTGACGGACCCAATCGAAAGCCCGGGCGTCGACTGGCTGCGCGGAGAAGTTCGACGCCAGCCGCTGCCGCTCGCCATATCGGTTTCCGCGGGCTTTGGCGGCAGTAACGCGGCGCTCATATTCGGGAGCATCCGCTCATGACTCCGAATCTGCCGGATGTTACTATTACCGGTATTGGTTCTGTAAGTCCCTATGGCCCGCTCGCCGGACTTATCTCCCACTCTAAGTTGGAACCCAGTGTTATCGCCACATGGAAGACCGCCGGGCTGCGGCGAGCGTTTCTCGTGAAGCCGTTTCGCCCTGCCGAAGTAGTGCCGGGCCTGAAGACCAGGCGTCTGGATCGCCTGTCGGCGTGGGCCTTGGTGGCTTCTGCGCTGGCTATTAAAGATGCCGGGATCGATCTAAGCCAAGTGGACCGCTCCCGCGTTGCCGTAGTCTTCGCAACCAGTTTCGGCTGTGTTGAACTTACAGAAGGCTTCTACCAAAGCGCTGCCGCCAATGGTTGGTCCGGGACCGATCCCAGTACTTTTCCCGAGACACTGGCTAACTCCGCGGCCAGTCACGTGGCTTTGTTTCACCACCTGCGCGGGCCTAATGTCACGGTAGGAAGCAAGAGCTTTGCGGGCGAGAGCGCGCTGATCCAAGCCGCTTCCCTGCTCCGCCACGGGCAAGCTGACTTGGCCATTGTCCTCGCGGGTGACACGCTCACACGCACCGTCTACGAATGGTACGAGGCGGCCGCCTTACTGTCGCCGGCCTGCTATAACTCGGAGCCTTTGCTGGAAGACAGCGGATTCGTGCCCAGCGAAGGTGTGACGGCGCTGGTGCTCGAACCGGAGGGCCGCCGCGAACTACGCTCCGAAGTTAGCTCTGACGCCCGCTCTTATGCCCATTTCCGTTCGGGCCGCTGGGCGGCAGGCGGCCAACCGGTGGAGGTGATCCGCCAATTACTTGGCGGGTGCATCCCGAGTCTCACGATTTGCGCCGGCAATGGCGCGCCTTGCGCCACCAGTTCCACAACGGCTTTGGCCAGCGAGATTGCCGGCCACGACGGCACCATCGTCCCCGCGCAGGCCGTTGCAGCGGGCCTGGTCGATACGGGCGCTCTTCTCCACTTGATACTCGCCTTGAGCGCACATCCAAGCGGCGGGCAGGCTCTGTTGTTAGGAACATCGTTAGGAGCGTCCGGCGAGAGTGGTTTTGCAGCGTTGCTCGTGGAGTTACCTTGACCGCCCGTGGCGAAAGTGAGATTTGTAACAGGGCGCGCCTTTACAGGCCGCGGAACAATTCATGTCTCGTATCAGGGCATCGCTTTAGCGATGCCGACAATCCGCCGAGATCAGACGCCCCTTTAGGGGCCGCGCACCGAAATCCGAGTTTCACCAGAGGCTGTTGCACATGAATGTGCGAGTTGCATCCGCCGCATACGCCGTTCCTCCCGGCGCCGAGTCCGTGCAAGCGATCTTGGAGCGAGAACGAACTCGCGTGGAGACAACTCTCGCCGCACTAAGTCCACAGGCAAGACTTAAGGCCACGGAAGGTCTGGGACTAAGTCGTGTCCGTGTCTGCGGCGATAAGCAACCTTATGAATTAGTGCTTGAAGCTGCTTCAACAGCGATAACGGAAGCCGGAATCGCCGCACGGAATATCGATCTTATCGTCGATTACAGCACCTTCCCCAGAGAAAACTCGCAATATCTCTCATTCGCCCACAAACTCAGCGCCGAGTTAGGCGCTGAAACTTCGCTGAACTTGAGTTTCAGAACCGGTGGTTGTGGAGCGCTTCACCTCGCGATCAAGACCGCACTGGGTTGGATGAACACCGATGAAAGCATTCAGACTGCGCTGCTGGTGACCGGCGACACTGCGCCTCACGGCAACCGGTCGATGCTTCCAGTTACCGTCCAAGGCGACGCCGCGAGTGCCGTCATTCTGAGCCGCGAAGGCACGGAAGGCCCTTTGCTGCTAGGCGTCGAAGCCATGACGCTCGGCCATCTGCACGATGCCATTGCCCTGGTCATTACAAACGGCCATCTCGAGATTAAGGTCGATGCGGTGCGCATGGAAAACGAGGTCATGCCAATTTACTATCTCAACCTGTTCCGGCTGATGCAAAAAGCGCTGGCGTCGTCTTCGCTGACCTTGACCGATGTTGACCATTTCATCTATTCCAACATCAGCCACCGCGACCGCGAGGGTTTCTGCAGAATGGTCGGACTGCCCGAGGGCGGTTTGCCGCCAACTCCCATGGCCGAGTATGGCCACACCTTTGCCAGCGATCTTGTCATCAACTATGTGCATATGCGGCGCGAGGGCCGAATTCGTCCCGGACAATTGTTGCTGTTCGCTTCCGCGGGGATTGGTTTCACCTGGGGGGTGACGCTTGCCCGAACCTGAAAGCAACTTACTCTTCGACTGGCTCCGGCGCACGGCGGCCGCCACGCCCGATGCTCCAGCCATTGTCGAAGAAGATAGGATAACTTCATTCCGCGAGTTATTTGAGCAAGCTGCGTCGCTGGCCGTGCGGCTCGTAGAACACGGCATCCAGAAGCAGGATCGCATCGCTCTAGTGCTGCCGAAGACCAAAGAAGCGATCGTCTCTGTTTTTGCCTCGCTTCTAGCCGGAGCTATCTATGTTCCCATCCATCCCCGATGGCCGAAGGAACGAATCGAAACAACCTTGGCGGACTGCGCGGCACGACTGGTGATCGAGGGCGCCACTAGCCCACCGCGAATCACCGATCGCCAGACCGGCGCGACCATTCCTTGGCTGCCGGCATCAACTATTCTTGGCGGCGCTGCTCTTACTAACGAAGATTCGTTGCCCCGGGCAGACGCCGGCGACCCGGCCATCATTCTGTTTACCTCCGGATCGACGGGCCGTCCCAAAGGAGTAGTGCTCTCCCACCGCGCAGTAAGCGCCTTCGTAAGATGGTCGGCGCGCGAGTTTCAAATCTGTTCCAGCGACCGCATCGCCTGCCCGTCGCCCCTGGGTTTCGATCTTTCCACCTTTGACATCTTCAACATGGCCTTATGCGGCGCCACCTGCATTCTGGTTTCCGAACACATCGTGTGGATGCCGCGCTTCCTGGTGCAGTTCCTCCGCGAGGCCCGTATTACTTGCTGGTATTCGGTGCCGTCCATCCTCGCCGGCATGTTACTGGAGGGACGGCTGGCGGACCAGGACTATCCCGCCCTGCGCGTCATCCTCTTTGCTGGCGAGGTTTTCGCCGGGTCAAACGTGGCGCGGCTACTGGCCGCCGTCCCGCAGGCCGTCTGCGGAAACCTCTACGGCCCCACCGAGACCAATGTGGTCACGTGGTATCGCGTGCCGCGCGATTTCGACGGTTTGCAGCCGCTGCCCATCGGCCGGCCCTGCCCCTACGCCGCCGTGACCATCGATGCGGCGAGCGGCGAACTGCTTGCAGGCGGCGACTCTCTGATGAGTGGATACTGGAACCGTCCCCGGGGTCGGGCCGATGACACGCAACGCGCTTTCGTCACCTTGGGAGGCAAGCAGTATTACCGCACCGGCGACCGCGTGTCGCTCGCGCCTGACGGCAGCTATCTTTTCGCCGGACGTCTCGACCGGCAGGTAAAGCGTCGCGGTTTCCGCATTGAACTGGGGGAAATCGAGGCCGCGCTCGCCCGGCAGACAGATATACTGGAAGCGGCGGCGGTCGCTGCCGAGGACGGGCAGAGGGGAACCGCCATAACCGTTTTTATCCGCGCCTGCTCCACCGGCACTGTCACCTTGGTCGAAGCCAAAGCCCACTGTGCGCGGATATTGCCTCCATATATGTTGCCCGATAACATCGTATTTCTGGATGCCATACCAAAGGGAAACCGGGGTAAGATCGATTACATGGCTCTAAGCAAAATCGCGGAAGGACTTAAACATGGGAGGTAATACCGCGCAACCCAACACGGGGGGACTTAAGGCTGAGGAGATCAGGACCGAAGTCCGCAAGTACGTCGCCGATAATTTTCTGCTCGGCGCACAGCGCGCCACTCTCGAGGACTCCACGCCCCTCATCACCGGCGGCCTCATCGACTCGATCGGTATGATCGGACTCGTCGCATTTCTGGAAGATCGCTTTGACGTCGAATTCATGCCACGAGAAGTCGACGTGCACAGCTTGGATACCGTGGAGCGGATCGAAGAGGCGATTCGCAAGAAAGTGGCCGGTCGGGACAGCGGCGCGATCCCCAGTAACGAACAGCAAATTCGGTGAGGTGTTGCGGTGAGCGACCGTTCTAAGCGGCGGGGACTGTTACTGACAGTGTTGCTGACGGCAGCGTTGCTCCTATCCGCCTGCCGGCGAATGCACAAGGAGCCGTTTGAAAAGGCGCCGCTCGCTCCCGGCCAGATCGAGGTGGTGCATCTCTCGGAGCGCGCCAACCTCGAAGTGGAACGCATTCGTTTCTGGTCCTACGAGATGAAAGAACCGCGCTTCTTTCTGGCTCTGGTGCCCAGGACAAAGGTCGCGCCTTCCGAGGTATTCATCTTGAATCACGGTTGGTGGGACCGGCCCGAGGACCTGTTGCAGTATCTCAAAGTGGACAAGGTGTACGACGAGATGCTGGGCCGGGGCGAGGTGCGGCCCGCAATCGTGATTCTGCCCGACGTTCGCTTCAACAGCTTTTACCGCGAGTACTCGGACCGCTTTCCCTACCCCAATTATCTGACCCTCGTGGCGGAGGAGGTCGCAGGAACGGTCTCACGCCACTACGCCATTCCTTTCGAACGCCAGCGCTGGGCGATCGGCGGCTTCTCCTTCGGCGGTTATCTGTCGCTGGATGTGGGACGGCGCTATCCCGGCCGCTTCGCCAGCGTCAGCATTGTGAGTGGACTCGTCGACGATCAGTGGAGTTTCTGGCCATCGCAACCACCGCCGCCTGGACCACTCGATTCCCAAGGCCGGGGCAAGCACACCATCGTCGTGCCCGGCCCGGTTCCCAGACTCTTCCTCGCCTGCGGAACGAACGACCGTCTTTTCGTTGCCATGCGTGGTTTGCACGGAAAGCTGACCGAACTCGGCATCCCGCACGCGTGGTCCACTGCGCCCGGAGGGCACACCTGGGAATATTGGTCTTCGGTCCTGCCGCAGATGTTAAAGTTCCATCTGGCTCCGGAACAAAGTCAGGTTGACGCCAAATGAAAGCATTGCTGGTTCAAAGCCCGGCAACATCGCCCTGGGTGCCGCGCCGGCAATGGGAACCGCCCAGTGTCGCGATGGCCACCATTGCCGGCCAGATCGATAACCACGACGTCAAAGTGGCGGACATGGTGGTTTGGCGCAAGCAGGCAGTCCCGCGCTTCCTGCAGGTCTTGCGCGAGTTTAAGCCGGACGTCGTGGGCTTCGCGTCCATGACTTTTCAATATGACACCACGGTCGGCTTTGCCTATTTGACCAAGCAGTTCGACAGCCGGATTCGAACTGTGCTCGGCGGCTATCATGCCACGTTATTTTCCGAAAGCATCGCCGCCGGTCCGGACGCAAACTTCTGGGACTTCCTGGTGCGAGGCGAGGGCGACTTTGCCTTTGGAGAGCTGCTGAACAGTATCGAGTCCAATGGCAAAGGAATAGAAAACATCCTCGGGCTTACTTACAAAGAGGAGGACCACTTCCGCCACAACCCGCCACGGCCGCTCGAAGACCTGGACAAGATCCGCATACCCGCCCGCGACAAGCGTCTCGCCAAGGGATTTCACATGTATTTCCGGCGCGCTGACGTCATCGAGACTTCGCGCGGCTGCCTGCATCTCTGCAACTTTTGCAGCATCCGCGAAATGTACGGCCGCTCCTTCCGCCTCTTCCCTCTCGACCGCGTTCTGGCCGACATCGAAGACGCGTACAGCCGCGGCGCCCGCCACATTTTCTGCACCGACGACAACATCACCCTCGATATGGATCGCTTCGAGCAGCTGTGCGACGGCGTCATTCGCTTGAAGCTGAAGAACCTGATCTTCACCACCCAGGCGAGTCCGATTGGCTTCGCCCACCGGCCCGACGTTCCTAAAAAAATGGCCGAGGCCGGTTTTGTATCCATCTTTTTGGGCATCGAGAATGTGTCGGTCAAGAACCTGAAGACAATGCAGAAGCCCAACACCCTCGACACCATCGAGCGTGGCGTGGCCGCCCTGCAGAAAGAAAACATTATCGTCATCGCCGGCATTATCAATGGCCTTCCGGACGACGATCCCGAGAGTATTCGCGAAAACTACGAGTTCATCAAGAAAATGAAAATTGCCAGCGTCATGGACCAGATCATGACGCCCTATCCCAAGACTCCCTTGCGCGAGGAAATGTTAGCCGACGGACGCATCGCCAATCTCTCTGATTTTCGCTGGTATGACGGCTACTTCAGCAACGTGCGCACCCGGCAATTGTCCCCCGAGGAACTCAATTTTGTGCGCTGGAAGATCCGCCGCGACATCATCGGCATGTGGCGTGCCACCAAAGCCGACTGGAAGTTTTTCAAGGGATACACTTACGTCTGGGAGTTTGGCTTCCGCCATATCGTGTGGCTGAATGAAAGGCTGCTCGAACTCATTTTCGGCATCGAAGGCCGATACAAACTTCAGATGCGGCAGTTCCTGCAATTGAACGACTTTGGCATTGAAATCCCAGGGCGCCAAAGGGCCGAATCTTACCATCCCATCTACGGCAGCAACGCCGACCCTTACCGCGACACCCGATGGAGCCTGCTCAAGCAGCGCCTGCCTTTTTCCTGGCGCAAACGCCTGACCGACAGAGCGACGGACGAAGTGCATGCGGGGCTTCCAGTGGAAGCGGCCGGCGCTCATCAACAGAAGGAGTAACATTGCTTGTGTTGCACAAGCGATGACGTACCCGCGATGAGTTCCCATGTTCGGAATCATTCCTTGATTCATAAATCGAAGAGTGGAGGCTGGCTACCATGATGGGCAAATCTATACGTCGGCAAGTTGGAGTTTTGCTTCTGTTACTTTCTTGCTTCCCACTGGCGCTTCGCGCGCAGTTGTCCAAGGAAGATCGCGAGGCGGCCCAGAAAATGATATCGGGCACTTTGTATTTGCGGTCGCAAGCTCCGCAGAAGTACGGCATGGGGCATTGGGCGCCCTATTCGGTGTCGATGCTGGAGGCCTCTCCGGCGGGACTCAGCAGCGAGCGCAAGCTGGCCGAGCCGCTCAAGTCCATCCCTAGGAATGGCTACCATCTCAAGCAGGAAGAAGTCTATTGGGGATACCTGGCGAACACTCCCGTGAACCATTGTAAGCTGATATGGGAGAATGGCACGCATGTGGTCTGGTGTGAGCGGGTCGAACCCAACACCGATGTCTCCGTTGACTTTATCGACATTAAGACGCTGGAAGATTTTACCAAGGCCTTTAACCTGACTTTTTCGAAGGTGCCGCTGCAGGATGAACATCCGGACTGGCCATCCGATGTGCGGGCGGGAATTGCCGCAGGTAAACCTGTGGTGGGCATGACCGTGGAACAGGCCAGAATCGTGGTCGGCGCGCCCCTCAGCGTTTCTGCCAGAGCGGAGAACGGAGCCAAGACCGAGACGTGGACGCTCCGTCAGGACCCGGGCGAAGTTCTTGGATGGAATAAGAAGCACGGGGCTTGGAAGAAGGTGAGTACCCACACCGGCTTCCCTACAAGCATAACGTTCAAGGATGGAACGCTGCTATCGATCGAAGGGGAGGCGGGGCGGAAACTCGACCCAGATAAGTAGCGCCTGGTTCGACGCTCACACTAGCAAGAATATGCCGGGGGCTAGCTAATCCGGCCCCCGTCATCTATTCGTCTACTTCTTCTTCCCTTGTGGCTCGCCCGTTATTTCCACTCCCAGCTTCGTACCCACTTCGTCCAGTGCCGCTTTCAGGTAATTCTTGAGGCCCCAATCATTCCCGTAATAAGGTCGGGTTGGAATCGTCGCGATTTCGGCGTTGGTCTTGGGGTCGATGAAGTGTATAGAAAGAATCAAGTGATAGTTGTCGTAGTCGACTCGTACATCGGAAAACTTGATGTAGAGGTCGTTGCCCGCCGCGTTCTCGTCCCCTTTGTCCTTGGCCGCTGTGATGGTCCGGCCCGGCAGGTACGTCACTTGCAAATCCCGCAAGAACGCGGCGTTCAAAGAACCAATTATGTCGGTCCAATCGGTCTTGGTTGCGTAGCCGTGCAGCGCCCACTCGTCAGGGCCCAAATCGACCCAGCCGAGAAAAATGTGGTTCATGTTCTTCATGTCAACGGTCGATTCCTTAGTCAGGTAACGCTTCACACCGTGGCGCGCCTCCAGGGAAGACGGGAACGAAATGCAAAGCAACAGGAATGCCGCCGTGACCAGAAGCCGTTTCATAGGGATCTCCATCTACAACCCACCGTTCAGGGTTGCGACCCAGCCGATTACTTATTGTTTTTCTCTCTCGGTTTGCCCGTAACTTCCCCTTGCAACTTCGTACCCACTTGGTCCAGTTCTGTCTCTAAGCAACTTACGAGGCCGCAAAGATGCGCGCCGTACGTTCGGGCAGGAATCGATGCAATCTCAGAGTTGGTCTTAGGGTCGATGAAGTGTATGGAAAGTTGGAGACGATAGTCTGTGCCGAACGTGACGTCCGAGAACTTGATATAGAGGTCGTTGCCGGCCGCGTTCTCGTCCCCCTTGTCCTTGGCAGCGAGAATAGTTCGACCAGGCAAGTACTTCGATTGGCAATTTCGCTGAAAGAACGAATTCGCGCCGCCTATTACATCAATCCACTCTTGCTTGGAATAGCCTAGGTCGAAAAACTGCTCAGGGTTCAAATCGATCCACCCAAGAAAGATGTGGTTCATGTCCCTCATGTCAACGCTGGATTTCTTGCCGCGCGCCTCCAGAGAAGTTGGCAACGAAATGCAGAGCAACAGCAGTACCGCCGTGGCCACTAATCGTTTCACAAGAGATCTCCTTTTGTTACTTCCTGCTTAGGTCGGCAGCCCTAGGGTGTCTGCTCGATCACTTGCGGCCTTCCTTCAAGGAGCCGCAGCAGCGCCGGAGACCTCAGTGGGTTTCTCCGCCAAGCTCCCTTTGCAATTCTCTGCTCACTTCTTCCAGTTCCTTGTCCATGCAACCCTCAAGGCCGCAGAGATGCGCTGTATAAGTCTTTAGTGGAATCGACCCAATTTCCTTGTTGGTCTTCAGATCGATGAAATGGACCGAGAGGCGAAGACGATATTTGTGGTCATAGGACACCTCGGAGAATTTGACGTAAAGGTCGTTTCCCGCGGTGTTTTCGTCGCTGCGGTCTTTGGCTGCGGTCATCGTCCGGCCGGAAAAAACCTTCGATTGGCAGATTGTCTGAAATATGGTGTTCGCGTGGTTGATCACAGCAAGATACTCTTCCCGGGTGGAATAACCTTGGTGATGATAGTCGTCGGCGCTCATATCGACCCAACCGAGAAAAATGTGGTTCATGCCCTTCATGTCCACAAATTCCTTCTGTTTCGCCATCAGCGGAGCCGATAGGGCAACGCTAACCAGCAGTAGTGTGACAATCGCGATTTGCCTCATGAAGAATTTCTCCTTGGTTTGGACAGTCGTTCTTACATTAGCTCTTGTATTTTTCTTGAGAGGTATTCTAGCACTCTGAACCACCGAGCCCGTGGTGATGTACCATGTAGGGTAGAGAGATAGCGGTGTACGCGAACTCGAATCCCCGCTCTCCGCCAAATTTCCCATTTGCCGAGGACATCTCGCCCTTGAACGATCCCTTACAAACCCCATTTGACACTGTCGAGAATGCCCACGAATACGTGCGGCTGCTGGTCGAGGCGATCGCCGAAGCCAAGAACGAGATCGCAGCCGACCTCGGTGCGGCCGTGGCGGCCAAGTCCGAGCGCCGAATACAGGCTCTGCGCATCGTGCAATTCAAATTAGACAATCTGGAACGGCACCTGAAGACCAGCAGCCGGCTGCTCAACGACCTGCGCAGCTTGCGGCGCCTTCTGTTGGACGAACGGCCCGAGCCCAATGCGGCCAGCCCCGACGGGCATTCTGAGAAGTAGATTCCGATTCTGACCGGCATTCCAGTGGAGTTGCCCGCCACTGGTCACGCTCGCAATTTTTCGGCAAATTTCTTTTCCAACTTCGCCAGCTTGGGCGAGATCGTGAACATGCAATAAGGCTGGCGCGAATTCTCGTTGTAGTAGTTCTGATGGTAGCCTTCGGCCGCGTGAAATTCCCCGGCCGGCTCGACTGCGGTCACGATCGGTTCCGGAAATGCCTTGGCTGCCGTCAACTCCGCTATGGTATTCTCGGCCATCCTCTGCTGTTCCTCGTCGCTGTAGAAAATTACCGAACGATACTGCTCGCCCGCGTCGTTTCCCTGCCGATTCAGCGTGGTCGGATCGTGCACCGCGAAGAATACCTCCAGCAGTTCGCGATAGTTGATCAGCTCGGGATCGAAGGTGACGCGCACCACTTCCACATGCCCGGTGTCGCCATTGCACACCTGGCCATAAGTAGCCTGATCGGCGCGTCCGCCCATGTAACCCGACTCGACATGGGTGACCCCGGTCAGACGTTGGAAAACGGCTTCAATACACCAGAAGCATCCGCCGCCGAAAACTGCTGTTTGCTCTTTAGCCATGGTGATTGGATGTGCCCGAAAGCCCGAAGTTTCGCGCTCGCGTCCCAGAACAGCTCAACCACAGAGGACACAGAGGACACAGAGGATCTGATGGTTTCCCCCGTGTACCGCTGTGACCCCTGTGGTGAAGAACTTGGCCCTTAGACTGACACGGTAAAAGAAGTCTCCGTGCGCGTAACCGGCCGGTAGAGAGTATCGCGTTCGATCGGTTCGCGCCCAGCTTCCGTAATCAGCCGCACCAGGTCGTGCCGCCGCAAGCCTTGGGGAGTGGTCGCTCCCGCATCGTGATAAATCTTCTCCTCGACCACGGTGCCGTCGATATCGTCGGCTCCAAAGCGCAGCGAAATCTGCGCGATCTTCGGCGTCATCATCTGCCAGTAAGACTTGATGTGCGCGAAGTTATCGAGCACCAGGCGGCTGACCGCAATCTGCTTAATGTCGGCCATGCCAGTGGTCGTAAAAAGATGCTGCAGCGGCGTGTTCGCCGGATGAAACGCCAGCGGAATAAAAGTCTGGAAGCCGCCGGTCTCATCCTGCAGAGCGCGCAGCTTGAGCAGGTGATCGACCCGGTCTTCGTCGTTTTCGATGTGCCCGTAAAGCATGGTGGCGTTCGATTTCAGCCCGATCTGGTGCGCAAGGCGCGCGGTATCGAGCCATTGATCGCCGTCGATCTTGTGATCGCAAATAATGTGCCGCACGCGGTCGGCAAAAATTTCAGCCCCGCCGCCCGGCAGCGAATCCACGCCCGCCTCTTTCATTTTTTCGAGCGTCTCGCGGATCGTCAGCTTAGCCCGCTTCGCCAGGTACGCGACTTCCACCATGGTGAAAGCCTTCATGTGGACTAGCGGAAAGCGCTCTTTCAATCCGGAAACAAGATCAAGAAAATATTGAAACGGCAAATCGGGATGCAGCCCTCCGACAATATGAAACTCCGTGACCGCCTCGGTGTAGCCGGAAGCAGCCGTCGCGAAGGCTTCTTCAAGCGCCATGGTGTAAGCGCCCGGAGTGTCTTTCTTCCGTCCAAAAGCGCACAACCGGCAAGCAGCTACGCAGACATTCGTAGGATTGATATGGCGATTAACGTTGAAGTAAGCCTTATCGCCATGCATCCGCTCGCGAACCCAGTTAGCCAGCCACCCCACGGCCAGGATGTCGCCCGTCCCGTAAAGCACAAGCCCATCGCCCCCGTTCAGGCGTTCGCCCGCCAGAACTTTATCTTTGACCGGGACGAGGCGCGGGTCGTCGGTCTGGAATGGGTGCGCAGCAGGCATTGGTATTGATAATACCGCAGGAAGTAATGGAAGTCACAGCCCGGTGCCCCAGGTTCGCGCCCGTCCTTTGGGCGCTAACCTGGGCTCTGTGCAGCCCACTAGGCACCGTTCGACTCCATCTTACCTCGGGTCAATCCGCCCGTCTCAATCCATTTTAAGTATTGATTTGCAAGCCAACTTTTGCAGAACAAGTGCACCGGGGATCAATTGCACGAGCCGCGAAGCGGCGTACGAACGCAGCCCACGGCACAAGCCGCGGCTAGCTTCCTGCGCGAACACGCGGCCACAAGCGGAATCTACATCCGTTTCACCAGCAATATGGTGATGTCGTCTTCGTTGCGTGCCGGGTCCACTAACGATTTGAGACGAGACATCGTTCCTTTCGAACTGTCGGCCAGAGCATCGCGCAAACGGTTTGCGGGGTCCCTACCCTGAATCGAGTCGATCAATCCATCGGTAAATACGAGGAGCCCGCCGCCGCGAGGAATCACGGCCACACGGGCTTCATACTCCGCGTCGCTGAACAATCCCAACGGCATGCCGGTAGCTTCCAGCAATGCCGTCGTTCCGGAACAAGACACAATCGGGGCGTTGTGACCGGCATTCACGTAGGTCAATTCTCCCGAATCGCGGCTCAGCACGATGAACACCGTCGTCGCAAAGTGATTGCTAGGGGTGTAGCGGGTAAGGTGCCGGTTAATCTGCCGCGCCAGCGCGACGGGGTCCGCTTCAACGCTCGCAATGCTCCTAACCAGGGCCTGTATGTTGGCCGCCAGCAGCGCCGCCGGCATTCCTTTCCCGGAAACATCTGCGACCGCGAATAGAGTTCGGTCGCCGCCAAGCTCAATCACGTCAAAGTAGTCGCCGCCCACCTCGCGGAATGGCTTATAGAACGTCTCCACCTCGTAGCCCGGCAACTCCTCCATTTCCTCGGGGTGGAGCGTTTGCTGGATCAGTCGCGCGGCAATCTGGTCGGCTTCAAGTTGGGACTTGCGGACCAATTCCGAGGTCAGCATTCCGTTCAACAGCCAGCCGCCAACCACGTAAAGCACCAACACACTCGCATAGAGATAGATCCCTTTCGGCCACATCATAGGCCAGGCCAAAGACCGCGCCCAAAGGCCCCAGACCGCCCATCCCTGTAGCAAAATCCCCATCCATGCGATGATCCGTTTGGACCTCGGCATCTCGCGGGTCCAGTCGTAGGTGGCATATTGGAGCGCGCGGCGAACCGGGCCGACGGATTTGTCGAGGCTCGCCTGCTGGATGCGGGAGGGCATTACTGGGAGTCTAGCAAGAGTCACCGGTGGCGGGCGAAGAAAAACCGGTTAAGATGCATGCTCTGGAATCAACTTTTCTCTGCACGTAGTACGGGCAAAACGGAAACTGACTCACTACCGCTAAATTTCACCCGCGCCGCAGCAGCAGATCTCCAGCAACAAAGAAAAAAAACACCACCGAAATCACTCCATTCATGGTGAAGAACGCCGCGTTCAGCTTACTCAAATCGTCGTAACGCACCAGCGTGTGTTCGTACAGCAAAAGCGCAGCTACGGCAATCACTCCAAAAATCGCCAGCTTCCCTAATCCGAAAGTGACGATCAGCGCGACCAGCAGTCCAAGCATCACGAGATGAAACAAGCGGGCGATGACGAGCGCATTCCTGATTCCGAGATAACGCGGCAGCGAGTGCAACCCGTGGCTGCGGTCGTAGTCATGGTCCTGACAGGCGTAGATCACGTCGAATCCGCCGACCCAGAACGTCACCGCGGCGGTGAGCAGCAGTATCCGCGGATCAAGCGACCCGCGAACCGCAATCCAGGCTGCGGCCGGAGCAATGCCGAGCGCGAATCCGAGAAACAGATGCGACCAGCGCGTGAATCGCTTGCTGTAGGAATACAGCAGGATAACCGCCAACGCTACCGGCGACAGCATCAGCGTCAAACGGTTCAGTTGCGAAGCGGCAAGAACAAAAACTCCGCACGAAACCAGAACGAACGCAGTGACGAACGACGGTGTCAACAGGCCGACTGGCAAAGCGCGAGTCGCAGTGCGCGGATTGGTGGCGTCAATCGAGGCATCGGCCAGGCGATTGAAAGCCATAGCGGCGGAGCGCGCCGCGACCATGGCAACGACGATCCAACCCAGTTGCCGCCATGCGGGCAAACCTCCAGCGGCCAGCATAGCTCCGCAGAGCGCAAACGGGAGCGCGAAGATCGAGTGCTCCCACTTAATCATCTCCAGCGTGATCTTAAGATTTCGGAGAACGCCCACGAGTTAATTGTAAAGCAGCGTTTGGCGCGGAGTGGTCAGTGGCCAGTGGTCAGAAAAGCAAACGCGTCGGCGGCGACGGGCCCAACTGACCACTAGCCACTGTCCACTACACCTTCCACCAGCGGCACAAAACGGCAGCCTTCAAGAATTCTGAACGCAGGCTGTCCGCTAACTTTGCGGATCAATTCCAGTTCCTGGTTGGAAGGCGGCCCGATCGGCGCCATCATGCGTCCGCCTTCCCTCAACTGAGCAAACAGCGTTGGCGGCATCTCCGCGGTTGCGGCGGAAACAAGAATCGCATCGAACGGCGCGTACTCTGCCCAACCCTGTCTGCCATCGCCAACTTTGATTTTGACGTTGCGATATCCCAACCGGTGCAGCGTGCTTTCGGCCGACGCTGCCAGTTGCGCGTGGCGCTCCACCGAATACACCTCAGCCGAAAGCAGCGAAAGCAATGCCGTAACGTAGCCCGAACCCGAACCAACTTCGAGGACGCGGTCCGTAGCCTGAAGCGCGAGGTACTCGAGCATCACGGCCACGATATAAGGCTGCGAGATCGTTTGCTCTTCGCCGATGGGCAGCGGGTGATCTTCGTAAGCGTCCTGCCGGAAGCTCTCGGGGACAAACTCGTGACGTGGCACGTTGCGCATAGCGTCGAGCACGCGCTCATCGCGGAGGCCGCGCTCCGCGATTTGCTGGCGCACCATGGTTTCGCGCCGCGCCTGAAAAGGATCGCGCTGGGGAATGGAGTCCATAAAGGGCCAAGGTCTAAATCTTTCACCGCAGAGGACACAGAGAAACACAGAGAAAATCGTGGCAGTCTTCCGCTGTGTCCCGGAGCCTGCCCTGAGCGAAGTCGAAGGGTGCTCCCTGTGGTAAAGCCTTACGACGCGTTAGTACGGGCCAATGATCCCGCCGATATCGCGTCCAGCGGGAGGCCCTGACTTTGTCTTCCTGTCTGGCGCTTCGATCATGTCGAGATACTTATAAGCCGACCCAGTGTTGAAAAGCACAACCGTATCTTCCGCGCGGAAGAATCCGCGGCCGCGCAGCTTCTGATACGCAACGAGTGACGCCGCTCCTTCAGGCGCGGCGAACACCCCTTCCACGCTGGCCCAGTGCCGCGTGGCCGCGAGAATTTCCTCGTCGGTCGCCGCAACCGCAGCGCCCCGACTTTTTCTAAGGATATCGAGAATCATATAGTCTCCGTACGCCTTAGGCACGCGCAGGCCCGAGGCAAAGGTCGTCGCGCCCACCCACATTTCAGAAGCGCTCTTCCCTGCCTCCCACGCCTTAACAATCGGCGCGCAGCCTGCGGCTTGCACGGCGATCATTTTCGGACGCTCGGAACCGATCCAGCCCAGTTCCTCCATCTCATCGAAAGCCTTCCACATTCCGATCATGCCCACGCCGCCGCCCGTCGGATAAATGATGCCTTGCGGTAGCTTCCATCCCAGTTGTTCGGCAACCTCGTAGCCCATCGTCTTCTTGCCTTCGACGCGGAACGGCTCTTTGAGGGTCGAGACATCGAACCATCCGTCGTTAATTCCGGACGACTTCTCTTGGTTGATGCGTTCGGCCACCATGCGGCCGCAGTCGTTGATAAGGCCGTCGACCAGAGTGACGTGCGCGCCGTAGTAATCGCATTCCATGCGATTCGCCACGGGCACATCTTTCGGCATGAAGATGTGTGCCTCAATGCCCGCCGCTGCCGCGTACGCCGCCAGCGCTCCGCCAGCGTTTCCGGCGGAAGGAGCGGCCAGGTTCTTCAGACCATAGTGTCGCGCCATGGTCACCGCGACCGACATGCCGCGCGCTTTGAATGATCCGGTTGGATTCAGTCCTTCGTCCTTGATGTAGACGTTCGGGTGCTCGCGGCTGGCGAGCATGGGCGTGAATCCCTCGCCGAGTGTGACCGGCGTGGCATCTGGGAGAACTTCGGCGTAACGCCACATGCTGGCCACGCGGCCCGACAAATTTTCCGGACGCAACTTCCCTTTCAGGCTGGCGAGATCGTAGCGGACGTAAAGCACGCCGCCATCTTTGGGGCAGACATTCTGCGGACGGTCCGCGGAGAGATGCTCTCCGCAGCGAGTGCATTCAAGGTAGGAAATTCGCATCGAGGTAAGCATAGCACCCTGCCGCCAGCGCCCAGCAATCCAGCATTCAGTCGCAATTTTTCGGCGGCTTCGTTGCGGGTGGGAGGATAATCAAGGCGTGAGTTCTCGGCGATTGGATGTCTACTTACTTCGCTTCGTTGAATTTGCGAACACCAGCGCGTTCTTGTATGTGGCTTGGGTTCTCGGTGCCCACGATATGGTTGGCCTCCGTCTCCAACGCTCTCGACTGGAGAACGGGCTTAACGATTTTGTCCCCCTCTTGGCAGCCGCGCCCTTTTTGCTGGCATTCGTACTGCTGTTCCGGAAGGAGCTTACCTTATCGCAATGGCTCTTGATTCGTGCGATCCACCAAGCTCTCTTGATCGTTACCTTGACCGTTGCGGCGATATCGCTGGTGGGACTGCCAGACACGGCTCCCGCCACCATCTGCGTCACTGCCTGCAGTTGGCGGCCCTCAAGGCAACCCGTCAGTTTGTTTCTGACCCATCGCACGTTCGTCAGTGGCCGATCAGGGTACTTCGTGTGTCTATGGTGTTCTTGTTTGCATTTGTGTTTTTACTGATGAAGTAATTCTACGGGCGTCGCCGATCCAACTCAGCGCGCAACTGTTCCCACGGGACGGCTTGGGCCCGATCCTGGTCTAGACTGGACAGCCGCCGGGCCAGTTCGGCTTGTTGTGTTTCTGGCAGGGGAATGTTTGTATCGTCCAGACTGTCCCAAAGCTGGCCAATCAGCGCAAGGCGTTCTGCGGGGCTAAGCCGCGCGAGTTCGTCAGAATCAAGGTGTTGCATACCCCTTAACCTACCTCTTTCCGATGCGCCAAACAACCCCTAAGCCGACACTCGCTTCAGCAACTCATTCGCCCGCCGAAACCACGGCCTCTCGCGCCGCCGCAAGTAACCCGGCATAGTCGGCTTCTTGTCGAGCACTTTCTGCGCCCACTCGCGGGCTTCGGCGCTGCGGCCCTCGGAGGCCAGCAGATCCGCAAAATTCAAGTAAGTCTCCGACAACGTCGAGGTGATCGTTACCTGCCGGAAGAGCGCCTCGGCTTTTTCTTTTTCTCCAGTCTGCGCGTAGGCGTGGGCCAGCAATCCGGCGGCGCGTTGGAAATCGTAGTCAGATTCTTTCCCGACCACGCGCTCCAAGTCGGGCAATGCAGCCGCGGCGTCGCCTAACTGGATGGCGCAAACTCCGCGCCGATAAAAGGGATCGGGCGTATCGGCCCGGGCGGCAATCGCCTTGTCGAATGCGGCTCGCGCTAACTGGAACTTGCCGTCGTCCATGTAAAGATCGCCGAGCTCTTCATAGTTCCCCGCCGACGGATTGTCGTGAATGGCAGCTTCCAATTCTCCAATTCGTTTGCGCCGCGGAAACACCTTGAAAGACTGGCCCACGAGCCCAATGTCAGGAAGCGCCTCGACAAAAAGATAGACAATCGCGCCAAATGGGATAAAGAGGATGATAAAAATCCAATAGGTATCCGGCCGCCGGCGTATAAAGTGGACGATCGCCAGTCCCTGGATTAGAAAGCCCCACGGAAATAGAAAACCAAGAAGTCCCATGACGGTATTAGTCCTAGCGTGAGCTTACACATTTGTGGAAGATGGAGAAAGTGACTTCCGGGTGGCCGCGTGGCAGCAGCGCCGCGGGCCGAGACGCGGCTAGCCGCGTCTCTACAGGAGAGTTATGTCGATTGTGAGTGACGAGCAGCAGATTCTGGCGCTGCACGAAGCTGGAGACCGGGCGCTGGTGATCGCCGATCTCGCCGTGCTGGCGCGGATCTTCGCCGACGACTACGTGCAATACAACGAGGCAGGCAAGGCCTTCGCTAAGCAGGATGTGCTAGATAATCTTCGAACGGGGGCGGTTCGCTATCCGTCGATTGTTTCGACCGGGCGCAAGATTCGCGTGTTCGGCGACACCGCGGTCGTGCACGGCTCGGAATCCGATGAGGTCGAAGCCGGCGGAAAACGGTTCGCCGTGCGCTACGTTTACCTCGACGTCCTGCGAAAACGCGATGGAGAGTGGAAGCTGGTGGCCTCGCAGTTGGCGCGGCCACCGGCGGACTGACGGCGAGGTTCAGGTTTCCCTGTGTACCTCTGTGTCCTCTGTGGTAAAGATCTTTTTGAACCACAGAGGACACAGAGGTGCACAGGGAAAGGCGAACGGCTAATTATCCGTCGACGCGCAACCGGTTCTGCCAGTGCGACCAGAGGAACCAGACGATCCCGGCCAGCAGAATCACTCCGATGACCGCGTCGAATTTGTGGAAGTACTTGCCGAGCGAGCGCCAGTTCTCGCCGAGTTTCATGCCGAAGTAAGCGAGTGCAAAGCACCAGGGCCACGATCCGAGGAAAGTATAGATGTGGAATTTGCCGCGCGGCATGCGGGCGATTCCGGCGGGCAGCGCGATAAACGTACGGATCACGGGCAGCAGGCGCGCGATGAACACGGCCATGTCTCCCCAGCGCAGAAAGAAGCGGTCGGCCCAATCGAGTTCGCGGTGGCCCATCAGAATCCAGCGTCCGTAACGCTCGACCAGCGGCCGTCCGCCATAGCAGCCGATTTCATAGGCGACGAGCGAGCCGAGATTGCATCCGATGGCGCCGGCAGTTGCCACCCAAACCAGCTTCATGGTGCCGGTATAGACCAGGTAGCCGGCGAAGGGCATGATCAGCTCGGAAGGCAGCGGAATGCACGCCGACTCAATCGCCATGAGCAGCGTGATGCCGGCATAGCCGGTCGCCGCCACGAGGGAATTGATGAAGACGAAGAGTATGGTTAGGATTTTTTCGGTCATGTGATCAGGGGTGCGAGCCGGCGCAAAGCAGCTCCTTCGCTTCCCTCAGGATGACAAGCAAGGAGGGGATTACCAGTGAACAGAGTCAGAACGCCCCTTCCTGGGTGAAGCTGAAGCCGGGCAAGGTTACGCCATCGGGCAATTTCGCGACCTTTACTTTCACGACGGGCGCGTCGGGCGCGGTAACCTCGGCGGGCCGCAGCACCGCGTATTGCGTGAAAACTTCGCTGTACACTTTGGTGACGAGGTGGTCCTGGCCAGTTGCGTCATGGCGCCAGACTTGTCCGAGTTTGATGCTCTTAACGGCCACAAGATTTCCTTTAGTTCAGACTACTCACCCGGCCGCCAAGCCGTCAATCGCAGCCGAGTTACCTTTGGCGGTGGGCAGGTGCTGCAGGGCAGCGGCTTTGTTACCATGATCCACTACTTAGGAGGAGACCGATGCCTCGCGGAAATATGCCGCGTCAACCGAGTCGGAGTGGACGACAGGAAGGTGCGCGCCTGGCAAAGGGTGCGCCATTGAAGGGTGCGCAATCGAAAGATGCGGTGGCGCGTCGCGCAACCGTGGACGGGCGAGGCGCCCGTCTCTCCACCGGGACGGCGACGACGGCTGCGGTTTTGAAAAAAAAGTTTGCATCTCGGGCAGGAGACGCGGCAAGCCGCGTCTCTACTTATGATCCTTTGGCCCCTGAGCGTATCCGTCAGATCATCGCGGGACTTGATTTACTCTATCCGGACGCGACCTGCGCTCTCACTCACCGCAACGCTTGGGAGTTGCTGGTGGCAACGATTCTCTCCGCGCAGTGTACTGACGTACGCGTCAATATGGTCACGCCCGTGCTGTTCGAGAAATATCCGACTGTCCAGGATTTCGCGGCGCTCGAACCGGAACAGTTGGAGCCGGATATACGCTCGACCGGGTTCTTTCGCAACAAGGCGAAGTCGGTGGTGGGCGCGGCGCGGAAGGTGGTCGCGGACTTCGGCGGGGAGGTCCCGCAAACCATGGAGGAGTTGCTGAGCCTGCCGGGAGTGGCTCGCAAGACGGCGAACGTCGTCCTCGGAACCTGGTTCAAAAAGAATGAGGGCGTCGTCGTCGACACCCATGTGACGCGAATTTCACGGCGCCTGGAACTGACGAAGCAGGAAGACGCGAAAAAGATTGAAGAGGATCTGATGCGGATTATCCCTCGCGAGCGCTGGACGGACTTTTCTCACGAGGTGATCTGGCACGGGCGGAAAATCTGCGTGGCGCGCAGTCCGAAGTGTGCCGATTGCGGGCTGGAGAAGCTGTGTCACGCGGCGGATAAGACTTGGTCAACGGTCGAGATTCATCCGGAGGCGCGGCCGTAACAGTTCTTCCTGTTTACTCATGCGATATTACCCATTATTTTACGTCCCCCCCCCCCCCCCCCCCCCCCCCTCCCTCCACAAAATAATATAAAAAAAAATCTTTCTATAAAATTTTTATAAAACATATAAATAACACTTTATTTTGTTTTTTCAATTTTTTTTTTTTTGT
>Ga0181523_10000574_pt1 | contig 41818 bp, 39 predicted proteins | sample PEATcosm2014_Bin_43_FD_119752 | JGI IMG/M metagenome (GOLD analysis project Ga0181523, IMG submission 119752) | Peatland microbial communities from MTU Mesocosm Facility, Houghton, MI, USA - PEATcosm2014_Bin05_30_metaG | ecosystem: Environmental > Terrestrial > Soil > Wetlands > Peat | place... | reverse complement strand
GTCCTTCTCTCCCGGGCTGTAAGGAGCGAGCGGACGCTGCGGGACTCGAACCGCGGACCTCGGTCCGTTGCCACCGCGCAAAGGGCTGAGCTGCGCTTCCACTCGCCTCTCCAGGGGTGGTCGGGTTTGCCGCCTCCCTCTCTCCTATCCCGTCTCACATTTCTATGGTGGGCCCGGCAGGGATCGAACCTGCGACCGAAGGATTATGAGTCCTCTGCTCTAACCACTGAGCTACGGGCCCTGTCTGGATATTGCCCACGAAGAAGCTACTTTGTCGCCCTAAGCTCGATGACGATGCCGGGGCACGTGACCCGTTCGGCGCATCGACCGCCGTCGAGGTGGCTCGTCAGCTGGCTGGCGCTCTCGGTGCTGCTCGGTCCTGCGTTCGCTCTCCTCGGCCGTCATGAGGCACTGGCGTGGCCCCTCAGCGGACACTCGTGTCTGCCCGGGGCGTCACTGGCGGCTTGTACCTTCCCACGACCGGAGTGGAGGACGCCGTTCGTCTGGAGCATCGGCGGAGCCGTCATCGGACTCGTGCTCGGCTCCACCCTCATGGCGATCATCCGGTGGCGCAGGCCGTGGGTCTGGGCGGGGGCGTGCGTCCTCGTCGGTTCGGTCGTCGGCCTCTTCGAAGGTGCCGCCGCTCAGAACCAGCCACTCCGGGAATGGGCGATGGTCGGCGCCGCGGTTGGTCTTCTCGGTGGACTCGTCCTCGCCGCCCTGTGGCTGGGCGAGCGATGGGTACGAGCTGAACCGCGCAGGAAGCCGAACGTCGAGCATCCGGCCTGAAACTGGGCCCGCGTCCGCGCCTCCGGCGTGCCCCGCGGATCACTTCGAGCAACGGGAGCTCCGCCGCTTCGCAACCCGGATCAGATCGAGCGGTCCGCCTCGTCGGCTGCGACGATGCAGAACTCGTTTCCGCCGGGATCCTGGAGGACCCACCACCAGGCGTCGCCTTCGGCACAGCGCCCAAGTCGCGTCGCACCGAGGCCGACGAGTCGTCGAGCCTCCTCGTCCGGATCGTCTGCGTACAGGTCGAGGTGGAGATGGTTGCTCGGGTGGCCTGGTGCCCGTTGCATGGTGACCAACGGGTCCCTGCCGGCGGGATCCCGGAGGCCGACGTAGGGCTCCCACAATTCTCGCCGCTCGTAGCCGAGGGCGTGCGCCCAGAACTCGGCGAGGGTTTCGGGATCGGGCGTGTCCATTGCGATGCCCCTCAGGCGCAGCATCGCCTCTCCTTTGCTCGTCGGTTTGCCCGAGCATCGCGCAACGTCGTCGGCAGTCGCTCCCCGAGCCAACCGCAACGGAACGGCGCGCGAGCCGCTGGGCGTCGTACCTACGATTGAGCGGGATGAGTGCGACCGCTGACCGATACAAGTGGGTGGCCCTCTCGAACACGACCCTTGGCGTCCTCATGGCCACCATCGACACGTCCATCATGCTCATCGCACTGCCCGATGTCTTCCGCGGCATCCGGATCGACCCCTTGCTGCCTGGCAACAGCTTCTACCTCTTGTGGATGATCCTCAGCTTCATGGTCGTCACGAGTGTGCTCGTCGTGAGCCTCGGGCGCCTCGGCGACATGTTCGGCCGGGTTCGCATCTAAAACCCCGACTTTGCCGTCTACACCTTCTTCTCGCTGCTGCTGACCATCACCTGGATGTCTGGGACGAGCGCTGCCATCTATCTCGTGGTGATGCGGGTGTTCCAGGGCGTCGGCGCCGCCATGCTCATCGCGAACTCGGCGGCCATCCTCACCGACGCCTTCCCGCAGGACCAGCGGGGCATGGCGCTCGGGATCAACCAGGTCGCCGGCATCAGCGGGTCGTTCATCGGGCTCGTGCTCGGCGGCCTGCTCGGCCCGATCCAGTGGCGGCTGATCTTCCTCGTCTCCGTGCCCATCGGCCTCTTCGGCACCGTTTGGGCCTACAAGAAGCTGCGCGAGATCCCGCGACGGCGCGACACCCACATCGACTGGCCGGGCAACATCACCTTCGCCCTCGGCCTCGTCGCCGTCATGGCGGGCATCACCTATGGCATCCAGCCCTACGGTGGCAAGACGATGGGCTGGACGAGCCCGATGGTGCTGTCGTTCCTTGGGTCCGGAGTTGCCTTGCTCGTCGCCTTCTGCTTCATCGAGGTGCACTCACGCGACCCGATGTTCCGGTTGCCGCTGTTCCGGATTCGCGCCTTCACCGCCGGAAGCCTCTCGAGCCTGCTCGCCTCCATCGGCCGCGGCGGTCTCATGTTCATGTTGATCATCTGGCTGCAAGGGATATGGCTGCCACTGCACGGCTACGACTTCGCCCGGACGCCGCTCTGGGCCGGTATCTACATGCTGCCGCTCACGGCGGGTTTCCTCATCGCGGGGCCGTTCTCCGGCTTCCTGTCCGACCACTTCGGGTCGCGGCCCTTCGCCACCGGCGGCATGCTCGCCGCCGCCCTCTCGTTCTTCTTGCTCGAAACGTTGCCCGTCAACTTCGGCTACCCGACCTTCGCCGGTCTCCTCCTCCTGAACGGGCTGTCGATGGGAGCTTTCGCAGCCCCGAATCGGGCAGGCGTCATGAACAGCCTGCCGCCGCAGCACCGCGGGGTCGGGTCGGGCATGAACTCGACATTCCAGAACTCCGGGCAGGTCCTGTCGATCGGCATCTTCTTCACGCTGATGATCATCGGGCTCTCCGCCACGCTGCCCTCCTCGCTCTACCACGGGCTCGTCGCGCACGGCGTGCCGGCTGCGGCCGCACATCGGGCGGCGAGCCTGCCGCCCGTGTCGACGCTCTTCGCGGCCTTTCTCGGTTACAGCCCCGTAAGCCACCTGCTCGGCCCCGGCGTGTTGGCCCATCTCTCCGCCGCTCAGCAATCGGCCCTGACCGGTCGGAGCTTCTTTCCCTCGCTGATCAGCGGGCCGTTCCACCGCGGGCTCCATAAGGCCTTCGACTTCTCGATCATCGCCTGCCTCGTCGCTGCGGGTGCCTCCTGGCTGCGAGGCGGCAAGTTCGTCTACCAGGATTCCGTCGTGCCGGGCCGGACCGCCGCCAAGCATCCCGACCTCGTGACGGCAACGACCGCAGAGGCCTAGAGCAGCACCCGAAGCGCTGACCTCGTCTACATCCCGAAGATTCGCAGCACCTTGCGGATACCGGAATTACCTTTGCGATACGTGGCGCGCCGCACGACTCGCTTGCCGTAGGCACCCGGGCCCTTGGAGGCTGCCTCGACATTGCCGAGGTCGCGGGCTGCTCGGTACAGCTGGCTGCGGACACTCTTGCGTCGTGCCATCGCCTCAGCCTCCACTCAACCGGTCGCCTGACGGCATCGTAGGTCGCTCTGCATCGCTGGCGCCTGCCGGCCCCGAGCGCGCCCAGCTCGGGGGAGCTACAGCTCGGCCACCCGCTTCTCGTACTGCGGCTCGAGCTCGTGAAAGCGAACCCAGAAGTCGAAATCCTCCGACCGGAGCAGCGCCGCCAGAGCCTCCAGGTGAGCGTGCCAACCGGCACCAACGCCGGCGTGGGCGCTCGCCGGCAGCTCGCGGTGATAGAGGACGAGACGCACGCCGTCCGGCTCGGGCTCTACCTCGAAACGCACGATGGACGTACCTGCCGACTCGATCCAGCTGTATTCGAGGACGTGCGGCGGATCGAAGACCGACACGGTGCCCGAGGCGTGACCGCGGTCGCCCCAGTCGAGCGACACCGCCCCGCCTGCGCGGGGCTCGAGCGAGGCGTCCGCCAAGAGCCAGACGCGCAGATGCTCCGGTTTGGTCAGCACGGCCCAGATCTCCTCAGGCGTCGCGTCGAAGCGCCGTTCGAACCTCACGGAACGGCCGTGCGACCCTGCCCCCAGCTCGCCATAGCCGCTCGTCATGACCCGTCTCCCCTCTCGTCGTCAGCCGTATCGCTCACGCTGCTGCTCCCGGCCAACCGGGCACGACGGATCTCCTCGCCGATCCGATCGAAACGCTCCGCCCAGACTGCCTTCGTGCGCGCCACCCACTGCCCGAGCTCGTCGAGGCGGTCCGCTTCGAGGCTGTAGATGCGCAACTGGGCGACGGGTCGCACCACCACAAGGCCGCTCTCGCGCAGCACTCGGAGATGACGTGACACGGCCGGCTGGCTGATCGAAAACCGCCCGGCCAGCTCGCCGGCGCTTCGCTCCCCCTCGGCCAGCATCTCGACGATCGAACGCCGAGTCGGATCGGCGAGCGCCGTGAACTGATCCACGAGAGCTTATTTAGTCTGATCTGTATATAACAGTCAAGTGAACTACGGTGGTCGGCCGGCGAGGAGTGGCCGGCTCGAGCCGGGCGCTCAGCCGCTCCTCCCGAGCTCCTTTGCCACACGGGCGCCGAGGTCGTCGTCGACGTTGCGCCAGTACTCGAGGGCCCGCCTGAGCACGTCGCCGCCGACCCCGTTGCCGAGGTGCCCGGTGATGTTGGACACGAGCCGTGCCTGCGCGGCGGGGTCGAGGACCGTGCGGTAGAGCGTTCCCGCCTGTCCGAAGTCGTCGTCGTCACGGTGCTTGCTGTAGGCGGCTCGTACGATCTCGCCGCTCACGCTCCACGACGGGTCGGCGTAGGCGGGATCCGCCTGCGGCCCGCCGAAGGAGTTGGGGGCATAGACGGGGTCGGGCGCATTGCGGTAGGCCATGGCACCGTCCTTGTTGTAGCTGTGCACGGGCGCTTTCGGCGCGTTGATGGGCAGCTGCAGGTAGTTGGGGCCGATGCGGTAGCGGTGCGTGTCCGGGTAGGAGAAGAGACGTCCCAGCAGCATCTTGTCCGGGCTCGGCCCGATGCCGGGGACCATGTTGGCGGGCTCGAAGGCGGACTGCTCGACCTCGGCGAAATAGTCGGCGGGGTTGCGATCGAGTACGAGGCGCCCAACCTCGTGCAACGGGTAGTCCCCGTGCGGCCAGACCTTGGTGAGGTCGAAGGGGTTGAACCGGTAGTCGGCAGCCTCTTCGAAACCCATGATCTGCATGTACAGCGTCCACGACGGATGGTTGCCGGCGGCGATCGCCTCGTAGAGGTCGCGCAGGTGGAAGTCGCCGTCCTCGGCCACGATGGCCCTGGCCTCGGCGTCGGTGAGGAACTCCACTCCACTGTCGGTCTTGAAGTGGTACTTCACCCAGAAGCGCTCACCGCCGGCGTTCACCCACAGGTAGGTGTGGCTGGAATACCCGTTCATGTGGCGCCAGTCGCGAGGGATCCCGCGGTCGCCCATCAGCCACGTGACCTGGTGGGCGGACTCGGGCGAGAGCGTCCAGAAGTCCCACTGCATGTTGTTGTCGCGGGTGTGGGTGTCCGCTCGGCGCTTCTGGGAGTGGATGAAGTCGGAGAACTTGCTGGGGTCGCGGATGAAGAAGACCGGCGTGTTGTTGCCGACCATGTCGTAGTTGCCCTCGTCGGTGTAGAACTTGAGGGCAAAGCCTCTGGGGTCGCGCACCGTGTCCGACGAGCCGAGCTCACCGGCCACTGTGGAGAAGCGGGCAAAGACGGCTGTACGAGCTCCCGGCTGGAGGAACGAAGCCTTTGTCCACGCACTGGCGCCCTCGGTCGCCTCGAAGAAGCCGTGAGCCCCGCCGCCCTTGGCATGCACGACGCGCTCGGGCACGCGCTCGCGATTGAAATGCGCCATCTTCTGGATGACGTAGTGATCCTGCAAGAGGATGGGACCGTCGGGGCCGACGGTGAGCGAGTGCTCGTCGCTGCCCGTTGCGATACCGGCGTCGGTCGTCGTGACCGGGGGCTTGTCAGTCATGGCTCTCCTTCTTGATGCCTCGGATGGTTCGGTCCGGAACTACCGTTCGTCGACGGCGACGCCTGACAGGCCGGGCAGAGACCCCAGAACGTCACCTCGGCTTCGTCGAGCAGGTAACCGTGCGTCTCAGACGGCGTCAGGCACGGTCGGCGCTTCACGGCGCAGTCGATGTCGGTCGTGGCACCACACTGCCGGCAGACGGCGTGGTGATGGTTGTCGCCGACGCGCAGCTCATAGCGGGCGGGACTCCCTGCAGGTTCGATGCGACGCACGAGCCCGGAGAGGGCGAGCGCTCCGAGGACGTTGTAGACGGCCTGTGCTGAGACGGTGCCGAGCTCGGCGCGCACGAGCCGAATGACGGTGTCCGTGTCGGCATGCGGTGTGTGCCGGAGCGCTCGCAGCACGGCAAGACGAGGCGACGTGACGCGCAACCCCGCCGCTCGCAGCGCGTCGGCCTGCTCCTCCGTGGTCAGCACGAAAACAAGTGTAGACAGATTCCTTCAATGGAGTCAATCCAGATAATTTCGGCTCGTCGGCGACTGGGCGAGATCGTCACGTGCGGGCGTCGGTGTCTGGAAGATGTGGCGTCTGCCCCTGGCAAACTGCCGCTGACGGCGGCGCCTCAGCCGACGGGATCGAGCACGACGACGGGGATCTCGCGCTCGGTCTTTCGCTGGTAGCCGCCGTAGTTCGGATGCGCTGCCGTCAGGCGCTTCCAGAGGTCCGAGCGCTCGTCGCCGCTGGCGACGCGGGCGACCATCGTTTGCCGGCGCCCCTTCATCGTCGCCTCCACCTCCGGGCGCTCGCGCAGGTTGAGGAACCAGGTCGGATGACGGTCGTCGCCGCCGAAGGAGGCCACGAGCACGAAGGAGTCGCCGAGCTCGAGCGGCGTGGTGAGCATGGCGTGTCGGGTCTTGCCGCTCTTGCGCCCGACCGTCGTCAGCATGACGACGGGCATGCCGACGAGGTGACCGGCGACACGGCCGTTCGAGGCCACGAAGACTGCCCGGTGGAAATCCGTGAACGCCTTGAAGCACACGTCCTTTATGGCCATGCCTGGCTCCTTCTCGCGCTGACGGCGCGAACTTTAGGCGGCCCCGCCGGCGCCCACCGGTTCGGCTCGCCCGCCGCCATCATGCCGAGGCGACCGGGGGGGTGTGCCTCTCGCACCTGTGCCCCCAAGGTGACATGCTCGGGACCGCACAACGACAAGGAGCCATGCCATGCCCGAGATGAACCGGCAGGTCGTCCTCGCCACCCGCCCGACCGGGATGGTCGACGAGAGCACGGTGCGCCTGGAGTCAAGCCCTCGACCGGAGCCGGCGGACGGCGAGGCACTCGTCAAGGTCGCGCACCTCTCCATCGACCCGACGATCCGCACCTGGATGAACGATGCCCCGGGCTACCTGCCACCCATCGGCATCGGAGACGTCATCCGCGGCGCCGGCATCGGGGAGGTCGTCGAGTCGAAGAGCGATCGCTACTCGGTCGGCGACCTCGTCTTCGGCATGGTGGGTTGGCAGGAGTACACGATCGCCGACGGCGAGGAGCGAGCCATGCAGGCGATCCCCGCCGGCCTCGATCCCCCGACCGCACTCAACGTTTTCGGCGTCAACGGCATGACGGCCTACTTCGGCCTCTTGGACGTCGGCAAGTTGCAGGAGGGCGACACGGTCGTCGTCTCCGGTGCCGCCGGCGCCACGGGCTCGAGCGTCGGACAGATCGCCAAGCTGAAGGGGGCGGCGAAGGTCGTCGGCATCGCCGGCGGCCCCGAAAAGTGCGCCTATGTGGTCGACGAGCTGGGTTACGACGCCGCCATCGACTACCGCGCCCCCGGGCTCGGCACTGCCCTCCACGAGCACTGCCCGCAGGGCGTCGATCTCTACTTCGACAACGTCGGGGGCGTCATCTTGAACACCGTGCTGGCGCAGCTGGCCATGCGCGGGCGCGTCGTGCTCTGCGGGGCGATCGCCGCCTACAACGCCACCGAGCAGTTGCCAGGACCGGCGAACTACATCAACCTCATCCCGCGGCGTGGCCGCATGGAGGGTTTCATCATCCTCGACTACGGCGACCGCTTCCCGCAGGCTCAAGGGGAGATCCTCACGTGGTTGCTCGAGGGAAAGCTGAAGCACGACGAGCACATCGTGGAGGGCCTCGAGCACGCTCCGGAGGCGCTCAACCTTCTGTTCACTGGCGGCAACACCGGAAAGGTCGTGGTGAAGCTGTGACGGAGCCGGCCCGTCGGCGCGACTTCGAGCACGACGGCATGACGACACACGCCGTCGAGCAGGGTGAAGGACCCGTCGTCCTCCTCGTCCACGGCTACCCGGAGACATCCCACTCCTGGCGCCACCAACTGCCGGCGCTGGCGGCGGCCGGTTACCGGGCAGTCGCCATCGACGTGCGCGGCTACGGCCGCTCCTCGAGGCCGCCGGCCGTCGAGGAGTACGCCATGGGGCGCCTCGTCGCCGACAACGTGCGCGTGGCCGAAGCCCTCGGGAGCGACGAGGTCGTTATCGTCGGTCATGACTGGGGCGCTCCGATCGCTTGGACCTCCGCCTTGTTGCGTCCCGATCTGTTCTCTGCCCTCGCCATGCTGAGCGTGCCGTACGCCCCGCCGAGCCTGCAACCCCCCACGAAGGTCTTCGCCGAGCTGTTCGGGGACGAGGCCGAGTTCTACATGAACTACTTCCAGGAGCCGGGGCGCGCCGACGCCGAGGCGGCCGAGGACGTGCGCTGGTGGCTGTCGGGTTTCTATTACGGGGCGGCCGCCGGCGCTCCCCCGGAGGCGACGCGCTTCGCCGTCGTACCGAAAGGCCAGCGCATGAAGGACCTCATGGCGCAGCCCGAGGGTGAGATGGCCTGGCTGCCGCCTGCCGACCTCGATCACTACGTGGCGGAGTTCGAGCGAACGGGGTTCACCGGGGGCCTCAACCGCTACCGGAACCTCGATCGTGACTGGGCCGACCTGGCGGCGTTCCGCGGCCGCCCCATCACCGTCCCGTCACTGTTCATCGGCGGCGACAAGGACGGCCCCACCCAGTGGGGCGCCGGCGCCATCGCCCGCTTCCCCGAGACGTTGCCGCTCCTGCGGGGTTCCCACATCCTCGAGGACTGCGGCCACTGGGTGCAGCAGGAGAAGCCCGCCGAGGTCAACGCTTTGCTGCTCGAGTTCCTCGCCGAGGTGCGTCCCCCGGCTTGAGGCAGGGCGGAGAGAAGTCTCACGGGCCCTCGACAGCGGCCGGCTCGCTCGCCACCGCGACGTCGTCGAGGTCACGAGCGCCCTGCCCGTCGGCGGTCCCCGGGAAACCCATCCCGGCCTCGACCCGACCGGGCCACCAGTTCCAGCGCCCGAGGAGCGCCACCGTGGAGGGAACGAGGAGGGTTCGCACGAGGAAGGTGTCCATCAGGATGCCGGCGGCGATCCCGGAACCAAGGTCCCGGATCTGGCTCCCGCCCGACCCGCTCGATCCCGCATAGGTGAGGACGGCGAATGTCCCGGCCAGCACGAGCCCGGCCGACGTGATGACCGGACCCGTGAGGCCGACCGCCCGCACGACGGCTTCCTTCAGGGCGTGATCGTGCGCCTCCTCCCGGATGCGCGTCATGACGAGGATGTTGTAATCCTCGCCGAGGGCTAAGAGGAAGATGAACATCAGGAAGGGTAAGAGGAACGTGAGACCTCCACTGTGTCCGAGCTCGATGAACACGATGGAGGCGAGCCCGAGAGCCGCCAGGTAGCTGAGCACGACGCTGGCGATCAGATAGAGGGGTGCCACGGCGCTGCGAAGCACGAGGGCGAGCAGGATGGCGATGGCTATCACGGCGAGCGGGATGATGTGGACGAGGTCGCTGTCGGAGGTGGCGCTGATGTCGTAGAGCGCCGGTGCCTCCCCGGCGACACCGTTCGCCGTCGCCCCGGACGCCGCTGCCGCTCGGGCGACGACGGTGCGGATGAGGGGCACGGCGTCGAGTGCCGCCGTGGCGCCGGGGTTGCCGTTGCCGGCCTTCAACGCCGCCTCGAACTGCACGATGGTGCCGGACGTGCTCACGAACAGCGCCTCGGCCCGGTACTCCTCGTAGAGGCTGAGCGGCACGCCCTTCGGCGTGACGGATGAGAGGCGGTTCGGCGGCCCGAACCTGGCGTGCAGCTGCTGCAGCTCAGCGGCCGTGAGCGGGGCGCCGACGGGCGAGAGCGGTCCGGCGAGGGAGAGAAACTGGCCGGAGGCTTCGAGAGACGCTTGTGCCCGCACGATCAGCGCCGGGTCCTGCCACACCGATGTCGGGTACTCGAAGACGAGGTTCGTCGGGTTCGTGGAGGCATGAGGGAAGTGGCCGGCGATGAGCTCGTCGGCGACGGCGGCTTCGGTGTGCGCCGGAGCGCTCGTCGCCCCTCCGAAGCCGGCCGGCTTGTAGAAGGCGGCGCCGGAGGCGAGCGCCCCGAAGGCGACGATGCCGATGATGAGGGTGGGTACGGGGCGCTGCACCACTCGGCTCGCCACCCGCCCCCAGGCTCCGCCTTGTGCCTGCCCGGGGCGGGGACGCGACGGCCAGAAGACGGCGCGGCCGAGTATCGCCAGCATTGCCGGCAGCAGCGTGAGCCCCGCCAGGAGCATGGTGGCGATGCCGATGGCGAGCGGGATGCCGAGGTCGTGGTAGATGCCGAAGGAGGCGAACAACAAGCTCAGCAACGCCAGGATCACGGTGCCGGCCGACGCCGAGATGGACTCGCCCACGCGGGCGACGGCGAGGGAGACGGCCTCCTTCGCCTCGAGGCCGTTGCGGATGCCCTCACGCACGCGGAACACGAGGAAGAGGCCGTAGTCCGTGCCGGCCCCGAGCACGATCACGATCAAGAGCAGCTGTGAGACCTCCGACACCTGCAGGCCGGCGTGCGTGCCGAGCTCGCCGATGATGGAGCCCGCCAGCTCGAGCACGACGATGGCGGGCAGCAGCGTGACGAAGGGCGCCAGCACGGACCGGAAGATGAGGAGCAGGAGGACGATGATGAACAGGATCGAGAGGTCCTGGGTCTTGGCACCCGTCGAGTTGGACTGCTCGTTCTGGTAGACGGCGTCGGCCACCTGTCCGCCGACGTAGAACGTCAGACCGGCCGGCGGGTTCACCCTCGCGAACGAGCTCACGATGTCGTTCACGGTCTTCTCGGCCTTGAGCGGGCTGAAGCCGGCGACGTCGGCCAGCGCTGCCAGCTGCACGGCCTTGTGGTCGGCGGAGATGCCGACGAACTGCACGCGCTGCACGTTCACGACGCCGTGGGCGAGGACCGCCTCTCGTTGGATGGCGGCGATGTCGGCCGTCGTCAGCTGCCCGGTCTTCCGGTAAGCGACGATCGCCACGGGCTCGAGGTTCTCCTTGCCTCCGAGGGGAGCCAGCAAGTCGGCTGCCCTCACGTCTGGGGCGCTCGCCGGCAGGAAGGCTGTGTTGTTGCTGTTCACGACGCTGCCGAGCGACGGCAGCAGATCGACGGCGGCGACGGTGCCGATCAGCCAGACGACCACGATGAGCCAACGGAAACGGACGGAGAAACGACCAAGGCCGGCGAAGAAGGCGTGCATTACCGAGAGCCTGCCTCGCGAAGGGCCACTTCGTAAAAGCGCGCCGTCGGCAGCGGGTTGTGACGGTAGGGGGCGATCTCGACGAAACCCATGGAACGGTAGAGGGCATTGGCCGCCTCCAGCTCGGCCACCGTGTCGAGCCGGACGATCTCGTAGCCGAGGCGGGCGGCGGTCGCCAGGGCTGCCTCGGCGAGCGAGCGGCCGAGACCGCGTCCTCGCGCCGTCGGCTGCAGGTACATCCGCTTCAGCTCGGCGGTCGCAGGAGGCTGCAGCGACATGATGCCGACGCATCCGACCGCCGAGCCGTCCAACTCGGCCAGCAAGGCGGCACCGCCCGGTGGACCGTAGACGCGCTCGAGCCCGGCCAGCTCGCCTTCGTAGTCCTGGAAGTCGAGCACGAAGGGCAATGAGGCGACGTACTCGCGAACGAGCGTGCCGAAGGCGGCGTAGTCGTCGCCGGTCACGGCTGCTCGGATCGTGCCCACGCCATGCAGTGTTGCAGCTCCGCTCCGGACGCCAGCTTCGGCCCCGGTGGTCCCCGGCGGCGCCCCGTTCTTATGATGGGGGCAGACGACCTGCTCGACACGACTCCTTCCCTGCACGGCGACGCAGCCCGCCTGCTCAGCCGGCTCACACCTGTGAAAGGCGAGACCATGACGATCGCAGTTGGTGACCTCATCCCCGATGTCGAAGTGCAGACGATGTCCGCCAGGGGCCCGAAGCGGGTCCGCACCGGTGAGATCCTCGGCAAGGGCAAGACCGTGCTCTTTGCCGTGCCCGGGGCGTTCACGCCCACGTGCTCGGACCACCACCTGCCGGGTTTCGTCCGGCGGGCCGGCGAGCTGAAGGCAAAGGGCGTCGACACGATCGCCTGCGTCTCGGTCAATGACGCCTTCGTGATGGGCGCCTGGGGCCGCGACCAGAACGTCGGCTCGAGCGTGCTCATGCTGGCCGACGGGAACGGCGCCTTCACCGAGGCGGTCGGTCTCGAGATGGACGGCAGCGCTTTCGGGCTCGGTCGCCGGTCGCAGCGCTACGCCCTCGTCATCGACGACGGCGTCGTCAGCGGCGTCTTCGTGGAACCGAAAGGCGGCCTCGACGTCAGCTCGGCCGACTCGGTCCTCGCCGCCCTCTGATCTCGTTGCCCGCCGGCATGCGGGCGGTGGCGGTGGCAAGGCGCCGCCTCGGCGGGGCCGGCCAGGCGGCGAGGCGCCCTGCGGGGCGAGCGCGCACCCCCTGAGTATCCTCACGGCTCATGGCGATGGACTTCGGGCTGCTGCCCTCCTGGCGCGAGGGCGAACCGCGTCCATCGGGTGTGCCCGACGACATCGCCGCCCGATACGTCTGCCGCGAGTGGCGCAATGCCATCGCCGTGCTGAGGGGCGCCTATCCCGACGAGTGGGACGACCTCGTGTCGGTGCTGCGCGCCTTCCGGCTCTGCCGTTCGGCCCTTGAGACCGGCGGCGGCAACAAGACCGAGATCGCCAAGGCCATCGACGTCCACTTCACCTCTTTGGGTTGGCAGGAGACCGACTTCGACACCCGCGTGACGGTCCGCCAGCATCCGCGGCGCGGCCGCGGCCAGGTGTTCGAGTACGAGAGCCCGACCCACAAGGTGGACAGCTTCAAGAACCACGTCGCCCTCGAGGTGGAGTGGAACAATAAGGACACGTTCTTCGATCGGGACCTCAACAACTTCCGGCTGCTCTTCGAGCTGAGGGTGGTGGGGGTAGGGGTCATCATCACACGAGGCGAGGACATCCGCGACCTGGCGGTCGGGCTCGGGCGGAGCCAGGGGACCTACGGCGCCACGACGACGCGGTGGAGCACCTTGGTGCCGAGGATGGAGGGCGGTGGAGGGGGCGGCTGCCCACTGCTCGCCTTCGCAATCACAAAGGACTGCTATGACCCCGACTGTTGAGCAGTCCCTCTTGGAGCTGCCGGGCGGTCCCTTCGCCACCGTGCTGGCTGATCCCCCCTGGCGGTTCCAGAACCGCACCGGCAAGGTGGCGCCCGAGCACCGGCGGCTGTCGCGCTACGACACGATGACTGCCAAGGAGATCGCCGCCCTTCCCGTCGCCGAGATCGCCGCGGCCCGCAGCCACCTCTACCTCTGGGTGCCCAACGCCCTCCTCGCCGAGGGCCTCATGGTGCTCGAGGAGTGGGGCTTCACCTACAAGGCCAACCTCGTCTGGCACAAGGTGCGCAAGGACGGCGGGTCGGACGGGCGGGGCGTGGGCTTCTACTTTCGCAACGTGACCGAGCTCGTGCTCTTCGGCGTGCGGGGCACCATGCGGACGCTGCCGCCCGGGCGCAGCCAGGTGAACCTGCTCGCAACGAGGAAGCGCGAGCACTCCCGCAAGCCCGATGAGCAGTACGAGATCATCGAGAGCTGCTCGCCAGGGCCCTACCTCGAGCTCTTCGCCCGTTACCCCCGCCCCGGCTGGTCCGCCTGGGGCAAGGAGGCCGACGCCGCCGTGACGCCGCGGGGGCGCTTGCACAAGGGCTACGGCGGCTAGCGCATCTCGGCGGAGAAGAACTGCGTCAGCGGAAGTCCCGCGAGGGCGTCACCGCCAGCACGCAATCGACCTCCTCGAGGTACTCGGCGACGAGGTTGGCCGCTGAGGGCGCTTCGGGATGGGCGCCGGCCGCCCGCTCGAGGCGGCCACGGACGAGCATCACGACGGCGGAACGGGCGGCCCGCCGATAGCGCACCCACAGCCCGGCCGAGCAGATGACATTGACGAGACCGGTCTCGTCCTCGATGTTCAAGAACGTCACCCCGCCGGCTGTCGCCGGCCGCTGGCGGTGAGTGACGATCCCGGCGATCGTGACCTTGGCACCGTCGGGGACTCCCATGAGCGCCGCGATGGGGACGGCCCCCCGGCGGTCGAGCTCCTCTCTCGCGAAGCTCATGGGAGACGAGTGCGGAGACAGGCCAAGCGTCTGCAGGTCGGCTGCCATCTCCTCCACCGAGGTCATGGGGGGCAGTGGTGGGGCGTCGGTCCCGACGACCACGCCTGGCATCCGGTCCGGACGGGACTCGGCGGCAGCTCCCGCCGCCCAGAGCGCCTCCCGCCGCCCGTGGCCGGGAACGCTCTGCCCAGAGCCGGCAGGGCCGTCGCCGAGGTTGCTCACGGCGCCGGCTGTCGCCAGCGACTCGAGCACCGTCCGGTTGGCGCCGGTCCGCCGGGCGAGATCCTCCAGCGTCGCATAGGGCCGCCCGGCGGCGATCTGCTCGGCGAGCTCGCTCCCGATGCCCTTGACCGACGTGAGGCCGAGGCGAACGAGCGGGCCCGTCACGTCAGCGGGGTCCAGCGACGCCACCGCCTCGCTCCGGTTCACGTCGGGGCCGAGCACGCTCACCCCATGGCGACGTGCATCGGCCACGAGGGTGTGAGGTGCCCAGAAACCCATCGGTTGCGAGTTCAACAACGACGCCAGGAAGGCGGCCGGGTAGTGCAGCTTCAGCCAGGCGCTCACATAGACGAGGTAGGCGAAGGAGACCGAGTGGCTCTCGGGAAAGCCGAAGTTGGCAAAGGCCCGCAGCTTGTCCCAGATCTCTTCGGCGACCTCGCCGGTGATGCCCCGCTCGGCCATCCCGCCGAAGAGGCGGGCACGGAGGCGTTCCATGCGGTCGGCGGAGCGTTTCGATCCCATGGCCTGGCGCAACTGATCCGCCTCAGCCGCGGAGAAACCAGCCGCATCGATCGCCATCTCCATCAACTGCTCCTGGAACAACGGGACGCCGAGGGTCTTGGCAAGGCAACGCTCGAAGATGGGGTGCAGGTAGGTCACGGGCTCGAAGCCGTTCCGCCGCCTGATGTACGGGTGCACCGACCCACCTTGGATAGGCCCCGGGCGGATGAGGGCGACCTCGACGACGAGGTCGTAGAAACACCGCGGCTGCAGCCGCGGCAGCGTCGCCATCTGCGCTCGGCTCTCGACCTGGAAGACGCCCACCGAGTCGCCCCGGCAGAGCATCTCGTAGACGGCCTCCTCCTGTGGGATCGTGGCGAGCTCGAGCTCGACGCCGTGAAAGGCCTTCACGAGATCGACGGCCCGGTGGATAGCCTCGAGCATGCCGAGGCCGAGGAGGTCGAACTTCACGAGGCCGACGGCGGCGCAGTCGTCCTTGTCCCATTGCAGGACGGTGCGCCCTTCCATGCGGGCCCACTCGACGGGGCACACCTCCGAGACCGGCCGGTCGCAGATCACCATGCCGCCGGGGTGGATCCCGAGATGCCGCGGGAAGCCCTCGAGCTCGGTGGCCGTGGCGAGCACGGCCGGCGGGATGCCGAGCTCGTTGCCCTGCCCGTTCCGGCCGCCGGAGCCGCCCTGGGCGCCGGCGGGGGCGCCCGCCGTCCACGGCACCGGCTCGGGAGCGACGTCGTCTCGGCCGGGGAGCTCGGGGGGGCCGCCCGCTGCCTGCTTGCTCGCCCTGCCGCCTTTGCCCGGCTTGCGAGCCGCCTCCCGCTCGGCGAGATCCCGCGCCACTGCCCCGCTCCACCACGACCAGTGGCCGCTGCGGCCTCCGGAATTGACCGGTCGGTGGCCGCCGAGGCCGCTCCAGCGGTCGAGCTGTTTCGACCACTTGTCCACCTGGCCCTGCGGGTGCCCGAAGGCCTTGCCCGTGTCCCGCACGGCCGAGCGAGCCCGGTACGTGACGACGACAGCGACGAGCGCCGCCCGCTCGCGGCCGTAGCGCTCGTAGACGTACTGGATGACCTCCTCCCGCCGGCCGCTCTCGATGTCGACGTCGATGTCCGGGGGCCCGTCGCGCTCTGGCGAGAGGAAGCGCTCGAACAGCAGGCCGAGGGTGACGGCATCGGCGTTCGTGATGCCGAGGACGTAGCAGACGGCCGAGCTGGCAGCGGACCCTCGGCCCTGGCAGAAGATGTTGCTGCGACGGCAGAACTCGACGATGTCGAAGACGACGAGGAAGTACCCCGGGAAGCCCAGCTCCTCGATCAAGCCCATCTCGTGGTCCAGCTGCTGCCAGGCGCCCGGCACCCGCTCGGCGTGACGCGGGCCGTAGCGGACGGCCCCGCGTTCCTCGACGAGAGAGCGGAGGTAGCTCATCTCCGTCTCGCCGTCCGGGACGGGGAAGTCGGGCAGCCGGGGTGCGACGAGCTTCAGATCGAAGGCACACGCCCGCCCGAGCTCGCCGGCGAGCTCGACCGCTCCTGGATAGCGGGCAAAACGCCTCGCCTGCTCCGCCCCCGACCGCAAGTGCGCCATGCCGGCGGCGGGGAGCCAACCGTCGAGGTCGTCGAGCGGCTTGCCCGATCGCACGGCCGCCAGCACCGTCGCCATGCGCCGGTCGGCCGGGACGGCGTAGTGGACGACGTTCGTGGCGACGATCCCGACACCGCGGCGGACGGCGAGCTCGGCGAGAGCGTCGTTCCGTGCGCCGTCGAGCGGATCGCCGTGATCCCACAGCTCGACCACGACGTTGTCCGGCCCGAAGGCCGCCAGCAACCTGTCGAGCTCGCGTGCGGCCGCCGCCGGCCCGGCGTCGACGAGCGCAGCGGGGACCGTCCCCTTGCGGCACCCGGTGAGCACGAGGAAATGGCCACCCGAGAGCTCCCCCAGCCGGGCAAGGTCGTGAAGGGGACGCCCTTTCTCACCGCCGGCGAGGTGTGCCCCGCTCAGTGCGCGGGCAAGGCGCGTGTAACCCTCCGGGTCGCGGGCGAGCACGACGAGATGTGCGCCCTGCGGGTCAGGGACACGGGTGCGCGCCGGCGCCTGCGCAGCTGCCGGAGCCGGCGCCCCGAGCGTGATCTCGGAGCCGAAGACGGTGCGGACACCGAGCTCGCGCGCCGCCTCGAAGAAGCGCACCACCCCGTACAGCCCGTCGTGGTCCGTGAGGGCGAGCGCATCGAGCTCGAGCCGTGCCGCCTCGGCGACGAGCTCGTCAGGGTGTGAAGCACCGTCGAGGAAGCTGAAGCTCGAGTGGCAGTGCAACTCGGCGTACGTCACCCCACCGAGGATACCTCTCTTTACGAACACATGTTCGTGTTCGTAGCTGTGGCCGACGCCGAAGCGGCTGAGGATTCGGTAGGAACCTCAGCCAGAACCGCGGCCTTCAAGCCGGCCAGGCTCGCACCGGGAGGTGCGGCTCAGGTGCCGGCCTCGGCGGTGACGTCGACGCCGCGCCCCGGACCATTGTCGGCGAGGGGCGGCGCCACCGGGAGCTCGACGACGAACGTCGCTCCGCCGCCTGGAGTCGGGTTGATCGTGACCTGACCACCATGGGCGGCCACGACAGCCGCCACGATGGAGAGACCGAGGCCGCTGCCGCCGCTCCCCCGCTGGCGTGACTGATCGGCGCGCCAGAAGCGCTCGAAGACGTGAGACAGGTTCTCCGCCGTGATGCCGGGACCGTGGTCGATGACGGCGACCGCCGCCCGCGCTCCATACCAGGCAGCCCGCCCGGCGGCGGCCGGCTCAGCAGGCGGCGGGCCGGCGGCCGGTGTTCGCTCGTCGGGGGCGCCGGCAGGCGGCGAGGCCACCCCCTTCTGCTCGGGCGGCCCGCTGCCGGCGGCAGCTCCGTCGCCATTGACACGGTCGCTCGGTGGGTTCCCCGCCGCCGCCGCCTCACCGCCGAGAACGAGGTCGGAGGCTGCCAGCGGACGCGCCGGCGTACCCGGGAGATCGGGCGGGCCCGTGGCACGACCCGGGCGTCCGAGGCGACCGAACTTGCCCGGCACCGGCAGGGTCGGCAGGCCCGGCAGCCCGGAGACGTCGACGGCGGCCCAGTCGAGGTGGGCGGCCACTTCGATGGGCGAGCCGGGGGGTGAGTAGGCCATGGCGTTCGAGAGAAGGTTGCCGAGCACCTGGCGGAGCCGTTGCTCGTCGCCGAGGACGACGCACGGCCCGCTCGAGATGAGCTGGATCGAGCGCGATGGGTCGACGACGCTGGCATCCTGCACCGCATCGGCCGCCAGCTGGGCGAGATCCACGCGATCCTGGCCGAGCGGGCGGCCCTGGTCGAGCCGGGCCAGCAACAGCAGGTCGTCGACGAGACCGCCCATGCGGGCGGACTCGCTCTCGATGCGGTGCAGGGCGGCCGCCAGGTCCTCCGGACGACCGGCCGCTCCGTCCTTGAACAGCTCGGCATAGCCGCGGATCGACGTGAGTGGCGTGCGCAACTCGTGGGAGGCGTCTCCCACGAAGCGCCGCAACCGGTCCTCCGATGCCGCCCGCTCCTGAAACGCCCGTTCGATCTGAGTCAACATGACGTTGAGGGCGGCCCCCAGCTGCCCGACCTCGGTCCGCTCGTCGGTGTCGTCGACGCGTTTGGTGAGGTCGCCGGCGGCGATCTCCCTCGCCGTCGTCGTCATCCGTTCGAGCGGCCGCAGCCCGAGACGCACGAGGGCCCACGCGGCAATGACGAGCGCAAGCAGAACGAGAAGGCTGACGACGAGATCAACTCTCAGGTGGTGCCGCAGGGTGGCATTGACTCCCGTGAGCGGGATACCGAAGGCGAGAACGGGGAAGGGCGCCCCGACGTCGTTACCGGGCTCCACGAGCACGCGATAGCTGAGCCCGTGCTGGCCGATGGACGTGTACACCGAGCCGTTGCTGTTGTAGGCCGCCGTGAGGACCGAGCTCGGGATGCTCGGCGCCGAGCCGCCTTTCTGGTTGCAGACGACGCTGATGACGGGGTCCCACTTGCCGGCGCCGCCATAGGCGACGGCAAAGGTGTTGAGCTGGATCCCGTCGCAGCCGTCCGGGGCCTGTTCCCCGCGCAGGACGCCGATGATGACTCGATTGAGAGAGACAGCGCTCTGCTGGAGGCCTTGATCGGTCTGCGAGAAGAGCGACGACTTGAGAGAGCTGTAGGTGATGGCCTCGGTGACGGCGAGGGCAGCCGCGCTGAGTACGACGAGCAGCAGGATGAGTCGGGTGCGGAGCGGCACGCGGCGCCTTTCTCCGGCGGCTTAGTCCCGCGGTGGGCGGAGGACGTAGCCGACGCCGCGCACGGTCTGGATGAGATGCGGCTCGACGAAGTCGACCTTCTTGCGCAGGTAGCTCACGTACGTCTCGAGGACGCCGGCGTCGCCGCCGAAGTCGTAGCTCCAGACGTGGTCGAGCAGCTGGGCCCGCGTCAGCACGCGGCGGGCGTTCACGAGCAGGTAGTGAAGGAGACGGTACTCCGTGGCCGTCAGGTCGATGAGCTGCCCGGCTCGCCGGACCTCGTGAGCGTCGTCGTCCATCTCGAGGTCGGCGAGGACGAGCTTGTGAGACGCCTCTCCATGGCCGGTGCGGCGCAAGACCGCATGGATGCGGGCGACGAGCTCGGCGACGCTGAAGGGTTTCGTGACGTAGTCGTCGCCACCGATCGTGAGCCCTCGCACTTTGTCCTCGGTGCCGTCACGGGCGGTGAGGAACAGGACCGGGACGTCGTGGCGGTCCCGCCGCACCCGTTCTGCGATGCTGAAGCCGTCGACGTCGGGCAGCATCACGTCGAGCACCAGCAAGTCGGGGCGGAAATCCTCGAGCCGCTGTAGGGCCGGGTAGCCGGCGTTTGCCGTCTCCACGGTGAAGCCTTCGTAGCGAAGCGCCATCGCCACGAGCTCCGTGATCGACTCCTCGTCGTCCACGACGAGCACGCGGCGGCCGTTGCCTTGGCCTTCGGCGAGCACCATGCCCCTAATGTGCCAGATAAATCTGAGAGCTTGCTGAGAATTGCCGAAGAGAGGCCCGGGACCATCAGCGGGGCGCTCGGTCAGGGTGCGGGACCGGCGGCGTGGTCACGGCCGAGGTCGGTGACGAGGAACGACGAGACGGAGCGCTGCTCGGCGGCGCTGCGGTGGAAGGCTCGGTCCCGGCCAGCCCGCTTCCCGACGGCGGCCGTGGTGAACTGGGCGGAGGGGTCGGGCCGTCCGCCAGGGGGGCAAATGCGGACAGCTCTCGCGAAGGCTCGAGCGGCACAGCCGGATGCAGACAGCTGCTCCCGCTGAGTCCCCTCGTTGCCTTCGTACCCTTCGTCCATTCGTGCTCACCTCTGGCAGGCACATCAGGACCCGAGTGGCCGGGACCGAGCCCGTTCCACCTGTCGACCCGTCCAGGCAAGGGGGTACCGGCCGGGCGATGCGCTCATCGTGCCCGACCCGGCTGTGCCTGGGCTGGTTCGTTGCTGAAAGTTGGCTGAGAGTTTCTGAGCTGTTCGAAGCGGTTCACAGCGTAGAAGAGGCCTCACCCTGCTCGATCCGTACCTAGTCGTACGTCGCCTCGATCCCCCAGTGACCGCATTCCAGGACGAGGAGATGAGCGCTCCCGTCTTCGAGCAGCAGCTGGAGGCGGGCCCGCCGGCGATGAGCGCCCGGATCCCACCAGCGCTCGTCAGCAGGCCAGGGACCCGCCCAGCCGACAACCTCGGCGGGGCGTCCCGCCGGCAGCCGACGGATCCGCTCCGGCACCGTGCTGAGCTGCCCGCGGCCCGTGACCCCGATCGGCTCACCGGTCCCCGAGAGCAATTCGACGCTGACGGGATCGGCATACACGACCGCCGGTGCTGGAGACGGGACGCGGCCGGGCCAGGGGTGACGGGCCCCTGCCGGTTCCTCCCTCGGTTCCCCCCAGGGGATGAGGCACACCTGTTCCGTCGGTCCTCTCCCGCCGGACAACACCGCCGTGGCGACGGCGGTGTGACCGAGGAGGCCCTGGATACGGGCGATCCCCCGTTCAACCCGCTGGCTCGCCTCGGTCGGGCCGCCGAAGAGACCGAGTTGCCGGCCGGAATCGGGCACGACCTCCCCGGCGGTCAGGCGTACGAGTGTGATGCCGGCACTCGGGGCGTCGCTCGGAGAAGACATCCAACCCTCGAGCTGCCATCGCACCCGGTCGACCATCGCCCGTGCCGTGAACGGGCGATCCGCCCTCCACCACCGGCTCAGCTCCTCGGCGTGCTCGGTGGCGGCTTCGACGAGGAGGCGGGTGCAGGCAAGGCCGTGAGGGGCGAGACGGCTCACCAGCTCCTCGGCAAGGCCGGCGGCGATGAAGGCCACCGTGTCGACCTGATCGACCGGCGATTCGAGCTCGCGCTCGACGGCGAGGTCGGGTGGCGGGTCCGAGAGTGCAAGGGCGTGGTCGTCGAGTCCTCGCGCCAGCCGGTGGGCCTCGGCACCCTCCGCACCGAAGCGTCCTCCCACCAACCCTTCGTCCATGGCGGCGAACTCGCCGATCCGCCGGATGCCGAGGCGGTTGAGGAGATCGGCGAGGTCACGTCGGCCGAGCGCCCCGACGGGGAGATCGGCCAGCCACGCAGCCGTCTCGCCGGGCGGGACGATCAGGACGCCACGTCGGGCAGCCCCGGCACTCTGTGCCGCCAAACGGGCTGCGAACGGCGAATCGGCGATGCCGATGCGGCAGGGCGGGCCCCTCAGGGCCGAGACGGTGCCGTTCACCGCCTCCATGAGCTGGGTTGCCAGGGACGCCTCACCGCCGAAGTAGCGCGCCGGCCCTTTGGCGGGCAGCGAGCACACCCCCGGCCGGCTCACCTCCACGCGGGGGGTGAAGGCGGCGACGGCGCTCACGACGGCTTCGAAGGCCCGCACGTCCCGCCCCACGTCCTCGCCGGCGAACACGAGTGCCGGGCAGGCGGCTTCGGCCTCCCGCCGGCGTTGCCGGATCCGCACACCCTCGGAGCGCGCCGTAGGTGAGCAGGCCGTGACCCGGTTCCCCCGCAGCACCGCAGATGGGCCGTCGGCAAGGCCGCCGGCGACAAGTGGCCAATCGGGGCACCAGACCACCAGGGTGCGGATCATCTGCCCATCACCTGCGACACGCCCCGATCACCTGCGGGCACTCACGCCGGCAGCTGCAACGGTGCCCGCCGGGGCCGGGCGGCTGCACCCCGCCCGCTCACCTCCAGCTCGTAGCGCCGTGATGTCAGCAACCCGTGGCCTCGCGACAAGCCCGACCACTGGGAACCGGTCACGGTGCAACGCAGATCGCTCGGCCCCGGCCAGTGGCCCTGGTGATCGAGCACGACGAGCACCGATCCGCGGTCGCGTGATCGGGCGGCCACCCGCCTGGCCTCCGATGGCCGTACCGCTGCGTGAGGGGCGAACAGCACGGCGTCGATCGAGTCGAAGAGGGCGGCGAGGACCTGCATCCAGCGCTCCGCCCCACCGAGGAAGGGCACGATGACGAGCCGGGAGAGGTCGATGCCGCGCTCGGCGGCTGCCAGGACCCCCAGCTCCGAGGCACCTCCCACGGCACACCAGTACCCCCCCACCGATGGGCCGGCGAGCAGCTCGAGGGCAAGAGTCGTGGCGCCCGAGGAGCGGCGGGAATCGACCACGACGGTCGAGCCACGCTGCAGGCCGCCGGCCGGCAGGATCTCCTGCAATGCCGGGGTGACCGGCAACAGGTGCTCACCCGCAAAGCTGGTCGGCCTGACCTTTGCCCCGAGGCGGTGCACTTCGGGCAGGCCCGCCGCCCTGCCGCTCGGTGCGACAAGCTCGGCAGGGGCGGTCGCCGGCATGGCCATCCGAACAGTATACGAACGTGTGTTCGTATACACCAGAGGAGACCTCGTGAGGAGGCCTCAGCGCAGGGCGACGCTAGAGCGGCGGTCGGCTCGGAGAGCCAGGCGTTCCCGGCGGAAGCCCTCCAGGGAAATCCGGCGGGCCCCCCGGCATCCCGGGCAAGCCCATCGGTCCACCCGGCATGCCTGGCACGCCCATGCCGGCCGGCCGGCGCCGCCGCATCACTCGCAGGCCGGACCGACCGAAGGTCTTCAGGGCGAGACGCCTCGCCGAGATGAAGCCGATCATGGCCATGAGGTAACCGAACCCGGCCAGGACCACGGGCAGAACGTAGGACTCGTGCGACCCACAGCTGCCGAGCGATCCCGAGATGCCCGAGCAAAGTCCAGAGTCGATCTCACTGTTGTGCTGGACCGTGACCATGACCAGCACAAGGCCGCCGAAAAGGCAGAGCATCCCGACGAACTGGGCCAGCACGAGCCACCGCAGCTTCCGCCTCACGGCGGCAGGAACCTGGCGAGGGTCCACGACCTCGACGGTAGCAGTCCGACATCGGCGAGAATCGGGCATGACCTCGACCCCGGTCCCCGACCGGAGCACCGCGTCGCCCATCACCGTGCGGGCCGCCACGGTCGCCGATGCCGGCGCCATCACCGAGGCTCAGACGGCCGCTTGGCAGTCGGCCTACCGCGGCATCATGCCCGACCGCTACCTCGATGGCCTCTCCAAGGACAAGGCCGGCGCCGCCCAGCACCACCGCGTTCACATCGCAAGCCCGAACGATCCGCGGAACTTCAGTCTCGTCGCCGAGTACGAGGGTGCGGTCATCGGCTGGCTGGCGGCCGGACCGAGCCGGGACGACGACCGTCACGACACGGAGGGCGAGGTGCAGGCGATCTACGTGCACCCGGATTACTGGCGCTCGGGTGCGGGCGGCGCCCTCATGACCGCCGCCCTCGAGCGGCTTACCGCCGGCGGGTTCACCGAGGCGGTGCTGTGGGTGTTCGAGGAGAACCGGAGGGCGAGGCGCTTCTACGGGCGGTTCGGGTGGCGGCCGGACGGCGCCACCGACATCTTCGAGCGTGGCGGCGGGCAGGCCATCGAGATCCGTTACCGCCGGCCGCTCACCTGATCGGTCAGGCGAGCGCCACGAGGTCCTCGAGGTCGTCGCTCCAGGAGTCCTCGACGCCGTCGGGCATGAGGATGACGCGGTCGGGCGAGAGAGCGTCGACGGCGCCCGGATCGTGGGTGACGAGCACGATGGCGCCCTCGTAGGTTCGCAGCGCCTTCAGCACCTCGGCGCGGCTGGCCGGGTCGAGGTTGTTCGTGGGCTCGTCGAGCAGGAGGACGTTCGCCGACGAGACGACGAGGGTGGCAAGGGCAAGACGGGTCTTCTCCCCGCCGGACAAGGTGCCGGCCGGCTGCTGGATGCGGTCGCCTCCGAAGAGAAACGACCCGAGCATGCGCCGAAGCTCCGCATCGGTCACCTCCGGCGGTGCCGTGTGGCGCACGTTGTCCCAGACGGACTGGTCGGCCACAAGGGTCTCGTGCTCCTGCGCGTAGTAACCGAGCTTGAGGCCGTGACCGTGGTGGACCTCGCCGACGTCCGGGGCCTCGATGCCCCCGAGCAGGCGCAGCAGCGTCGTCTTGCCGGCGCCGTTGAGCCCGAGCACGACGACGCGGCTGCCGCGGTCGACGGCGAGGTCGACACCGCAGAAGACCTCGAGCGAGCCGTACGACTTCATGAGGTCAGAGGCCGTCAGCGGCGTACGGCCGCACGGGCTCGGCTTCGGGAAACGCAGCTTGGCGACCTTGTCCGATTGGCGCACCTGCTCGATGCCCGACTCGAGGCGGGCAGCCCGCCGGTCGAGGTTGTGCGCCATCCTGGCCTTGGTCGCCTTCGCCCGCATCCGGTCCGCCTGAGACCGCAGCGCCACGACCTTGCGCTCGGCGTTCTGGCGCTCCCGCCGGCGTCGGCGCTCGTCGGTCGCCAACTGCTCGAGGTAGGCCTTCCAGCCGACCCGGTAGACGTCGAGCTCGCAACGGGTGGCATCGAGGTGGAAGACCTTGTTCACGACGGACTCGAGGAGGGAGGCATCGTGGCTGATGACGATGAGGCCCCCGTCGTGTGACTTGAGGAAGCCCTTCAGCCACACGATCGAGTCGGCGTCGAGATGGTTCGTCGGCTCGTCGAGCACGAGCGTCGGAGCCTCCGAGAACAGCACGCGGGAGAGCTCGACACGGCGGCGCTGGCCGCCCGAGAGGGTGCCGAGCGGTTGCTCGAGGACGCGCTCAGGCAAGCCGAGGCTGGAGGCGATCGAGGCGGCCTCGGCTTCGGCCGTCCAGCCGCCCAGCAGGTGGAAACGCTCCTCGAGCCGCGAGTACCGGCGCATGGCGTCGTCCTGGCGCTCCGGGTCCTCGTCCGACATGGCGAGGCGAGCGACGTCGAGCTGCCGGACGACGTGGTCGAGCCCGCGGGCGCCGAGGATGCGGTCGATGGCCTTCACGTCGAGGTCGCCCGTCCTCGGGTCCTGCGGGAGGTAGGCGACGGCGCCTGAGCAGCGCACGTTCCCGGCTGCGGGCAGCGCCTCGCCGGCGAGGACCTTCGCCAGCGTCGTCTTGCCGGCGCCGTTGCGACCGACAAGGCCGATGCGATCGCCGGGCGCGACCTGGAAGGTCGCCGGCTGGAGCAGCTGGCGGCCGGCGACGACGAGCTCGAGATCGGTGACGGTCAACATGGTGGTTGCTCTGTAGCGTAAGGCCGGTGCCAGGGCCTTCCGAACAAACCCCTCCCTCATCGCCGGCAACCTCGGAGGGGCCGGTGGCGCTCGTCGGCAGTGGCGAGTACCTCGACGTCATGATCGAGATCGACCGCCGGCTGCTGGCCGGGCGGCCCGCCCGGGCGGTCTTGCTGCCCACGGCCGCCGCCGAAGAAGGCAGCAAGCGCGTGCGCTACTGGCTCGATCTCGGTGCCCGCCACTTCGAGCGCCTGGGCGTCGAACCGGTAGCGCTGCCCGTGCTGACCCGGGAGGACGCTTCCCGCCAGGACTACGCCTCGCTCGTCGCCGGGGCGGGGCTCGTCTATCTGTCAGGAGGCAACCCCGGGTACCTCGCCTCGGTGCTGAGGGACAGTGTCGTCTGGTCGGCGATCACGGCGGCGTGGCGCGCCGGAACGGCCCTGGCCGGCTGCTCGGCAGGGGCGTGCGCCCTCTCCTATGTCGCCGAGGACATGCGCGCCATGGGCGCCAGGCGGGCGCTGCGGTCGCCCCGCATGATCGAGCCGACGGGCTTGGCCACCATCCCGGAGATCGCCGTCATCCCCCATTTCGACCGGATGGCTCGCTGGGCGCCCCACCTCGCCGGCCGCTACGCCAGCCGGGTACCGGACGGCGTCACGGTGATCGGAGTCGACGAGGACACCGCCATCGTCACCGAGGACAGCCCCGCCTCCGTCCCCGGCGAGCGCCGCTTCGCCGTGGCGGGCCGCCAGTCCGCCTGGGTGCTCGACCGGGTCGGCGGGCGCCGCGAGCACCCGTCCGGCTCCACGCTGACGGTGTCGGTGGCCGAGGGCTGAGGCGACCGGGGCGTCCCGCCGCTCGGTCGCCTCTACCCGGCGCCGGCGCCGGCGCCAACACCCGCAGCGGCTACTCGGGGCGTCCGCCCGAGCTGAGCCGGCGTGGGCAGCCGCACGGCCCGGGCGAGCCGAAGCCGTTCGAGGCAGCGGATCGTCCACCAGGAGAGATCGAGCTGGCGGCGCTCGAGCCCGTGCCGAGCCGAGCGAGGAAAGGCGTGGTGGTTGTTGTGCCAGCCCTCCCCGAACACGAGGAGGGCGACGACCCAGTTGTTGCGGCTCTGGTCGCGCGCCTCGTAGGTGCGGCGGCCGAAGGTGTGGCAGATGGAGTTCACCGCAAAGGTCGAGTGCTCGAAGGCGAACACCCTGATGAGCCCGGCCCACACCATCGCCTCGAGGCCGAGTGCCCACGATCCCCCGATGGCCGCCCCGACGAGAAACGGCACACCGAAGGAGAGGCCGACCCAGACGAGGTACAAGCGGTCGATCCAGCGGATGACCCGATCCTCGTAGAGATCGCGCCCGTAGGCGAGGGACCGCTCCATGCCCTTTGTCGAGAACATCCAGCCGACGTGGGCGTGCCAGAGACCTTTCACCGTTCCGGCGAGCCCGTCGCCGGCAAGGTGCGGCGAGTGAGGGTCACCCTCCTGGTCGGAGCGGGCGTGGTGCTTGCGGTGGTCGGTCACCCACTGGATGACGGGTCCCTGCAGCGTCATGGCGCCGAGAACGGCCAAGGCGATCTTGACGGCGGCGACCGTTTCGAAGGAGCGGTGCGTGAAGTAGCGGTGGTAACCAACCGTGATGCCGAGGCCGGTGAACAGGTAGAAGACCCCGAACAGGACGAGGTCGGTGAGCCGGAAGCCGACTCCCCAGAACAGGCCCATCGCCGAGAACAGGCCGATCGGGGGTACGAGGACGGCAACGAGCGTGATGACCTGGCTGAGGTGGCTCGTGCGGGGGCGGGCGGTGGCGACCCCGAGCCGGCTGGCATCCGGTAAGGCGGCACCGCCAGTGGCGTCGAGGAGCTCGGGCTGGCTGGTGATCATCACGGGCTCATCATGGCATCGACGCAGCGGCTGGGGCCGCCAGAATCACGAGCTCGTCACAGCTTTCGAAACAGGTAGACGGAGCAGTCGTACGCCAGCTCGACGACGTCGGCCGGAACCAGCGCTCTCACACGCGCCAGCACCTCGGCGTGCTCGGCCGGCGGCAGGTTGGCGATGAAGCTCGTGGAGGCGACTCGGTCGCTCAGGCCATCGGCATCGAGAACGTGCACGAAGCGAAAGCGTTCCTCGGCGACTTCCTCGAACAGGGGCGTCCCGTCCATCACTTCGACCCATGCCCCCGACTCGTACGACGGCGTCTGATGGCGATAGCGCGCCATGACTCGGGTCAGCGCCGTGTGCAGGTCTTGGGTGAGATCCCGACGGTTCCAGACGAGGGCGAGGTAGCCGCCCGGAACGAGAACGCGGGCGATCTCACCGAGCGCCTCGGGCGTGGAGAACCAGTGAAACGCCTGTCCGACCGTGACCGCCTTCGCCACGCCGGCGGGCAGCCCAGTCGCTTCCGCCGTGCCGATGACGACCTCCACCTGGGGAAGGAGGGCGATCAGCTCGCTCAACATCTCCGGCAGCGGCTCGACGGCGATGACGCGAGCGCCGCTGCGCACGAGCTGGCGCGTCAGCTTGCCCGTGCCGGCCGCCAGGTCGACGATGACGTCACCCGGCCGGAGGCGAGCTCGCTCGGCGATCCAGTCGGCTGCCTCTGACGGGTAGTCGGGGCGGCCGCGCTCGTACTGCGAAGCCACCTTCGAGAAACCCACTACCTCCGATCGCACGCTCCGATCATCGCACGCCGCCTCGGTACGATCGCTGATATGGCCAACCGCATCGTGGTGCAAGCCGTTGAACCCCCTCGCACCTACCGCCTGCGCCGCGATGTCCTGCGTCCCGGTCTGGCTGTAGAAGACATGGCCCTGTTCGGAGACGAAGGACCGGACACGGGCGTCTTCGGAGCGATCGACGAGGAGTCCGGCGAGCTCGTCGGCACGGGGAACGTGCGTCGTGAGCTGCCGCCAGCGGGCCTGATGGACGACGTCGCCCCCGGCAGCGAGGCCGACCCCTGGCGGCTGCGAGGGATGGCCACTCGGGACGACCTGCGCGGCGAGGGCATCGGCGCCCTCGTCTTGGAAGCCTGTGTGCGGCATGTGGCGGAGCGGGGCGGGGGTTTCTTGTGGTGCAATGCCAGGGTGCCGGCGCGACGCTTCTACGAGCGAGGCGGCTTCGCCGCGTGGGGCGAGGAGTTCGAGACATTCGGCATCTCGCACGTCGTGATGTGGCGCATGGTCGAGGCGGAGGGGAGCGGGGCGTGACGGGACGGCTCGAGGTCGTCGACTTGATCCAACGCATGATCCGCAACGAGTGCGTGAACGACGGCTCCTCGGAGTCGGGGCACGAGCGGCGCAGCGTCGACCTGTTGCGCTCCGAGCTGGAAGGCTCCGGCGTCGACTTCGAGGTCTACGAGCCTTCGCCCGGTCGGGCTTCCCTCGTCGGGCGCATCGAAGGCTCGGACCCGGATGCGCCCTCGCTGTGTTGGCTCGGCCACACCGACGTCGTGCCGGCGAACCCGGACGCCTGGTCACGCGATCCGTTCGGTGGCGAGCTCATCGACGGCGAGGTCTGGGGCCGCGGAGCCGTCGACATGTTGAACATCACGGCCTCGATGGCGGTCGCCTTCGACCGCCTGGCGCGCAGCGGCTTCCGCCCGAAGGGCACGCTCGTGCTGGCTGCCGTCGCCGACGAGGAGGCCCTCGGCTCGCACGGGGCGGGCTGGCTCGCCGAGCACGAGACCGACGCCGTGAAGTGCGACTACCTCATCACCGAGTCGGGTGGCATCCCGCTCGAAGGCCCCGCCGGCCGCCGGCTGCCGGTCATGGTGGGCGAGAAAGGCAGCTGCTGGTGCCGGTTGCGGATCCACGGCGAAGCCGGCCACGCCTCGCAGCCCTTGCGGACGGACAACGCCCTCGTGACGGCGGCGGCTGTGGTGGGCCGCTTGGCGGCCTTCCGCCCGACGGCGCAGATTCACGGTGCCTGGCGCCGCTTCATCGAAGGCATGGGCTGGCCCGCCGAGATCGAACGCCTCCTGCTCGACCCGAAGGCGATCGAGGAGCTGCTGGAGTTCATGCCCGACCTCGGCATGGCCCGCCAGGCGCACGCCTGCACGCACCTCACGATGGCGCCAACGATCCTGCACGGCGGGACGAAGATCAACGTCATCCCTGACACCGTCGATCTCGAGGTGGACATACGGACGCTGCCGGGACAGAGCGAGGGGGAGGTGCGCTCCCTCGTCGCCGAGGCAATCGGTCCCGAGCTGTGGCCGAAGGTCGAGATCCTCTTCATGATCGACGATCCGGCCACGTCCTCACCGGTCGACACGCCCCTGTGGACGGCGATGGAGCGCGTCTCGGAGGGCTTCCACCCCGGGGCTCCCCTCGTGCCGTTCTTCAGCGTGGGCGCCACGGACGCACGCTTCTTCCGGCGTCTCGGCACGACGGCCTATGGGTACGGGATGTTCTCCGAGAAGCTGAGCTTCGAGCAATTCGCCGTCATGTTCCACGGCGACGACGAGCGCGTCGACGTCGAGTCGCTCGAGATGTCGGCTTCGATGTTCGAGCACCTCGGGCGAGAGTTTCTCGGTTGAGGACGCCGGCCGGCTAGAGCGTCTTCGGGAGGGCGGCGGCGATGAGCGGCTCCGTCGTCGGCTGCGGTGAGCCGCCCTCCGGCTCGGTGTTGACGAGGAGCCTCGACATGCCCGGCTGCAGTTGCAGGGCGACGTCGCCGGGCGAGCGGCCGAGGACGCCGAGCGAGACATACTTGCCGCCGACGACCGCCCAGGCCTGGAACGTCTCGCCGGCACTGATCGTCGGCATTGCGCCAGGCAGGAGAAACGCTTGGCCGCCGGGTACCGCCACGACCTTCGCCGACCATCTGGAATTGGTGCTCGTGAGGTCGAGCGTGACGCTGCCCGGCTCACTCTCGGCGGCCGCCACCTGTGCCTTGACCCCACCGGCGAGGATGCCGCTCGACAGGGCGCTCACCCGATTGTCGAGGTTGACGACCTTGCTCGACAGCACCCCGACGACGATGGCAAGGGCGGCGGCGAGGGCCACCACGGCGCCCAGGACCACGGTCCGCCGCCGCGCCCCCGCCGGCGGGACGTTGCCGGCCCGCCCGGGGCGAGCTCCTCCCGGCGCCCGGGCGCTGTCGATCGAGATGACCGGGGCCGGCGTGGTGGCCACCTCGCCCGCCGCGTCGGTGCCCGTCTCCGCCTCGTCCTGGCGACCCGGGCGGTTGAAGGTGGAAAAGGTGGGCCGCCCGAGCGGCGGGGCATCGGCTGCTGCGGGCGTCACGGGGCCGTCCGACCCGATGGCGAGCTCGTCGGCGATGCGGCTCCAGAGCCCAGCCGGTGCCGTCCCGCTCAGGTTGCCGAGGACGCCGGCGACCTCGCGATGGGCGCTGACCTCGGCCCGGCAGCGAGGGCACTCGGCCAGATGCTCCTCGATCTCGACGGCCTCCTCTGCGCTGACGGCGTCGAGGGCGTAAGCGCCCAGCAGCTCGGCGATCTCGGCGTGCGTCACAGCTCGCCCCCGACCAGCACGCCGGCAGCGGTCAAGGTGTGGTGCATCCTCTTCAACCCGGCTCGAATCCTGCTCTTCACGGTACCTTCCGGCTCTCCCAGCAATTGTGCGACCTCGCGGTAGCTGTGGCCGCCGAAATAGGCGAGCTCGATGGGCTTGCGCTCGGCGTCGGGGATCTCGCTGAGGGCGTCCCGGACGTGCTCGGCGAGCATGATGTCACCCACCTCGTGCTCCACGTCATACCCCGATTCGGCCGCCATGCGGGCCTCCCGTTCCTCCCGGCGGCGACGGGCCGTCTCCGAGCGCAGGAGATCGACGGACCGGCTGTGCGTCTGGGCCAGCAGGAATGACCGCAACGTCCCCCGTGCGGGATCGAAGCGCTCAGGATCGTGCCACAGCTTCACGAAGACTTCCTGCACGACCTCCTCGGCCACACTGCCGTCCCAGAGGAGCCGCTTCGCCAAGGCGAAGGCCGGCCCGGCGTGCCGTCGGTACGCCTCGGCAAGAGCGTCGTCGCGCCAGCGGGCGATGGCGAGCACGAGCCGATCGTCGCTCGCGTCCTTCAGGTCAGATCTCACGCCACCTGCTATTCGGAGCAGCGGCGATGCTGGATGACCCCTTTCGGTCTCGTCTCCGGACGATTCCCCCGCGGCGTCGCCGGAGGAGGGATCCCCGATCGGGCCGCCGGCGGCCCCGCCGTCACCCTCGTCGGACACAGCGACGACGCTACTGCCCGGGCCCCGCCGACGGCGGGACGGCGCCTATGGGCCAGGCGCCAGCACGGGCACCGGCTCCGGGGCGGGCGGGCCGACATAGCGGGAGCTCGGCCGGATGATGCGGTTGTCGGCCGCCTGCTCGAGGACGTGGGCGCACCAGCCGACGGCCCGGCTGACGGCGAAGGTCGGTGTGAACAGCTCGCGGGGGATGCCGCAGAGCTCCATGACGACGCCGGCGTAGAACTCGACGTTCGTGTAGAGCTGCCGGCCGGGCTTCATCTCGTCGAGCACAGCCACGACCGTTCGCTCGACCTGCTCGGCAAACTCGACGAGGGGGCCGCCGAGCTCCTCGGCCGTCTCCCTCATCATCTCCGAGCGAGGATCGAGCGTCTTGTAGATGCGGTGCCCGAAGCCCATGATCCGGTCGCCCCGCTCGACGGCCTGGCGGATGAAGGCGTCCGCCCGATCGGGCGTCCCGATTGCATCGAGCGTGTCGAGAGCGCGGCTCGGGGCGCCACCGTGCAGCGGTCCCGAGAGGGCGGCGATCCCTGCCACGACGGCAGCCGCCACGTCGGCGCCCGTCGATGTCACCACGCGGGCCGTGAAGGTGGAGGCGTTGAGCCCGTGGTCGAGGGTCGAGATGAGATACCGCTCGATCGCCCAGGCCTGCCGCCTGTCCGGCTCATGGCCGAAGAGCATGTGGAGGTAGTTCGCCACGTAACCCAAGTCCTCCCGCGGCTCCACCACGTTCTCGCCCTGGGCCGTCCGCCAGAGGGCGGCGACGAGGGTCGGAACGGCGGCGCAGACACGTAGGGCATCGCGGCGGATCTCTGAGCGGCCGAGGTCTTGCGTCGCCCTGAAACCTTCGGCCGTTCCGAGCAGCGACACGGCCGTGCGGAGCTGGTCGAGCGGGGGTGCCCCGTGGGCGGCGGCCACGAGCCCAGGAAGGAGCCCGCTCACACCGTCAGGCAGGCGGCGGAGGCGTGCCACTTCGGCTGCAAAGCGGCCCGCCTCCTCCGGGCCGGCCAGCTCGCCGTCGAACAGCAGCTGCCAGACGTCCTCGAAGCTCCGCTTCGTGGCCAGCTCGATGGCCGAATACTGCCGGTAGTGGTAGAAGCCCTCCAGACCCCGCACGGAACCGACGGAGGTCTCGGCCGCAACGACGCCCTCCAGGCCGCGGGGCACGTCGGTGAAGACTCCGTCGACGGGCCGCAGCTGCGCCACGCGCACGAGGTCGCGGATGGAGACGACGCCACGGACGTCGCCGCCCGCGACGACCGGGATGTGGCGGTAGCCGTGGGCCGCCAAGCTGCGCCAGGCGTCGACCACCTCCACGTCGGGCTCGACGGAGTCCGGGTCGGCTGTCATCCAGTCGGACACCTTCGTGCTGGCCGGATCGGCGCCCATGGCGGTGGCGCGCACGAGGTCCCGCTCGGTGAGGATCCCGACGAGGCGGCGCCCGTCGAGGACCAACACCGAGCCGACACCGTGCTCGGCCATCCGGGCACTCGCCTGCTCGAGCGTCTCCGCTGCCGTGGCGCTCACCGGCGGGCTCGTCATCAGGTCCGCCACCGTCTTGGGGGAGGCCGGCAGCGGTCGCCGGAGGCTTGGCATGGCGTCAGTCGTGTGCTCCATGGGAGCGATCTTGGACTTCCCTCTATACATTGTCAATATTGATTGCATCAATGTAATCTGCCCTATGGCACCTGGTCCGGACCTCCCCTACGCCGGCTGGCTCTCCGCCGCCGAGGCGGCTCGGCGCCTCGGCATCAAGCGGGAGACGCTCTACGCCTATGTCTCGAGAGGGATGCTGGCGCGGCGGCGCGAGGTGGGCGGACGGGAGAGCCGTTTCGATCCGGCCGAAGTGGCGCGTCTCGCTGCCCGCACCCGCTCCGGCGGCCGCGCCGGCCGCCTCGACATCGTCATCGATTCGGCCCTCACCCTGCTCGATCCGATCGGCAAGCTCTGGTACCGCGGCTGGGACGCCGAAGCTGCCTGCCGATCGGCCACCTTCGAGGACGTGGCGGAGTGGCTCTGGGCAGCCGGGCCGGCGGAGAGCGGCGAGCCGGCGGGAGCGCCGCCCGGCGCATCGCCGGCGACGCCGGCCGCGACGGTGGCCTTCGAGGCGCCCGAGGACGTGCTGGCCGTCGCTCGGCGGTCGGCGGGAGCCGTCGCCGCCGGGACATCGCCCATCGACCGCCTCCGGGTGGCGCTGCCGGCTGCCGCCACAGCTGACCCGCTCCGCTTCGACCGCCGCCCGGACGCCGTCGCCGCCTCCGGGCGGCGCATCATCGCCGTCCTCGTCGATTCCCTCCCGCCGGCCGGCCGCAACCAACGAGCCGGCGGCACGCCTTCGGCACCGGCCGGGGCGTCACCGGCCGCGTCGTCGACGGCCGCGCCGTCGAGGGCCGCGCCGCCGACGGATGGCGCGGCCGGCTCAGGGCGCTCGGTGGCGGAACGCCTCTGGTCACGGCTCTGCGGGGCGACGGGAACCCCCGAGCAGCTCGCCGTCCTCGATGCCGCCCTCGTGCTGCTCGCCGACCACGAGATGGCCAGCTCCACGCTGGCGGCTCGCGTGGCCGCATCCACGGGAGCCGACCCGTACCTCGTCGTGACAGCGGGCCTTGCCGTGCTCGGCGGCCCCCTCCACGGCAGCGTGGGCGACCGGCTCGTGCCGACGTTGCGGGAAGCCGTCGCCCGCGGGGCCGCCGAGGTGGTTGCCGGCACGTGGCGGTTGGGGGAAACGGTGGGGGGTTTCGGGCATCTCGTGTACACACACCGTGACCCCCGCGCCGCCGCCCTCTGGCCCCTGTTGCAGGCGGCCTGGCCGGACAGTGACGTGATCGAGGCGACGAGCCAGCTCATCACGACGGTCACGGCGCACGGCGACGCCTTCCCGAACGTCGATCTCATGCTCGGGACGCTCGTGGCCGCCGCCGGCATGGTGGAGGGCTCGGCGGAGGTGATCTTCTCCGTCGCCCGCACGGCGGGATGGTTGGCGCATGCAATCGAGGAGTACCGGCACCGGCTGCGTTTCCGGCTGCGGGCCGCCTACGTGGGTCCGGCGCCAGCCTGAGCCGGCGGTCGGGCCGGGCTCAGCCGACGGGCATGGCACGGCGGCGCAAGCCGACGAGGCCGGCGGCACCGAGCACGAGGGCGACCCCGACGAGCCAGATGAGGGGCGTGAGCGAGACGCCGGCACCGGGCGCTTTCGGGACGTGAGAGAAGGGCGAGATGTCGAGCAGCCAGTGACTCATCTGCAGGGCGGCGCCGACGAGCCCGAAGAGCAGGCAGATCGCAAGGGCGCCCCAGCTGGCGCCTGCGATTCGGGGTGCGAGGCCGACGAGGGCGACGGCGACGGCGGCCAGCACCCAGACGGCGGGCAGTTGCGCGGCGGCGGCACCGAGCACGGGGGGCAGGTACTTGCCGACGCCTCCGGCGTCGAGACCGTAGGTCAACCCGACGGCCAACCCGGCGCTCATCAGGACGGCGGCAGAGCCGAGGATCGAGAAGACGAGGTGGCTCGCCGCCCACTGCAGGCGTCCGACGGACGTCGCCAGGACGGGCTCTGCTCGGCCGCTCGCCTCCTCGGAGCGCAACCGGAGGGTGGCCTGCACGGCATAGGAGGCCGCCGTGAGCGCCAGGAGGCTCATCATGGCGGCGAGATAGGCGTCGATGAGGCCGGCCCGCCCGCCCATGCGGGCAAAGAGGTTCTCGAGGTGCACGTTGTCGTTGAGCAGCGTGCCGATGCCCTTGGCGATGCCGCCGAGGACGACGCCGGTCACGGCCAGCCCGGCGACCCAGCTGGCGATCAGGCTGCGGTGGAGCCGCCACGCCAGCGCCAGCGGCGTGCACAGTCCGGGTGCTCCCCTGGCGGGCCCGAGGCGCGCCGGGAACACGCCGGCTCCCACGTCGCGCCGCGCCGACAGGACGAAGGCGCCCGCCGCCATGACGGCGGCGATGACGGCGATCGGCAGGAGCACCCACCAGCGATCGCCGCCATAGGGACGTATCTGCTGCGCCCACTCGATCGGGGACAGCCATGAGAGCCAGGAGACGGCTCCCCCTGACAGGCTGCTGAGGTCCCCCACGACCCGCAGCAGGTAGGCGCCCCCGAGGACGCTGATGGCGAGGCCTCGGGCGGACCCCGAGCTCTCGGTGAGCTGAGCGGCCACGCCGCCGACGGCGGCGAAGACCCAACCGGCGGCGGCGAACTCCGCTCCGAGGGCGAACGAGCCGGCGACGGGCACGTGTTGGCTCATCATGGCCAGGCCGATGAGGACGGCAAGGACGACGTCGGTGGCGCACGTGACGAGGAGGGCCGCCGCCAGGCCGGCGTACCGCCCGACGACGGCGGCACCGATCAGCTCGCGCCGACCGGACTCCTCCTCCACCCGAGTGTGGCGGACGACGGTGAGCAGGCTGATCAGCCCGATGACGACGGGCACGAAGCCCGACCGCCAGGTCACGAGGTCGCCGAGGCTCGAGCCGAACAACCGGCCGTAGAGGGCCACGAACGTGGCGTTGTGCCCGCTCGTCTCGGCGAACTGCCGGCGCGCCGCCGCCGTGCGGTAGAGGCCGCCGAACGAGGAGGCGAAGGCCACCGGGATGACGCACAGGTACACCACCCAGACGAAGAGGCGCCGGTCTCGGCGCACGATGAACCGGGCGAGCGTGCCGGTGCCCGTCAGGGCGTCGATCACGACGGCCCCGCTCCTTCCTCGTCGACGTCGGTCTGCTGATAGTGGCGCAGGAAGAGCTCCTCGAGGGTTGGCGGCTGGCTCACCAAGCTGCGGACGCCTGCACCCACGAGCAGGCGCAGCGCCGCCTCCAGCGCCGGCGCCTCGACGTCGAAGCTGAGGCGGCTGCCCTCGGCCTCGAGGTTGTGCACGCCGGCCACCTGGGCCATCGCAGGGAGCGGACCGGCCAGCTCCGCATGGATGGAGGTGCGGGTCAGGTGGCGCAGCTCGGCGAGCGTCCCGCTCTCGACCGTGCGGCCGTCGCGGATGATGGTGACCCGGTCGCAGAGCGCCTCCACCTCGGCGAGCACGTGGCTCGAGAGGAGCACGGTCCGCCCGTCCTGTTCCTGTCCCTCCCGGATGACCTGACGGAACTCGTTCTCCATCAGCGGGTCGAGCCCGGAGGTCGGCTCGTCCAGCAGCAACAGCTCCACGTCGGAGGCGAGGGCGGCGATGAGCGCCACCTTCTGCCGATTGCCTTTCGAGTAGGTGCGTCCCTTCTTGCGCGGATCGAGCTCGAAGCGCTCCAGGAGCTCGCCGCGGCGTTGCTCGTTCACGCCTCCCCGCAGCCGGCCAAGGAGGTCGATCACCTCGCCGCCGGACAGATTGGGCCAGAGCGTGACGTCGCCCGGCACATAGGCGAGGCGGCGGTGCAGGACGGTGGCGTCCCGCCACGGGTCGCCGCCGAGGAGCTCGGCGGTGCCGGCGTCGGCGCGCAGGAGCCCGAGCAGGACGCGAAGCGTCGTCGTCTTGCCCGCCCCGTTCGGCCCGAGGAAGCCGTGCACCTCGCCGGCGCGTACGCTCAGGTCGAGCCCGTTCAAGGCACGCGTCTGGCCGAATGTCTTGACGAGGCCCTCGGTACGGACCGCCTCGTTCATGATGGCGCCCCCTCCCTGGCCCGTGACTGCGACGCCCCGCTCGCATCCTGTCGCCCCTGCAGGAGGCTGATCGCCTCGTGCGCCCTGGCGGCGAGCTCCGGGCTGAGCAATGGGCGCGAGTAGAAGTCCAACTTCGCCAGGGTCATCCGCAGGTGTCCCGCCGGACTGAGGATGTCGGCGCCCAGTGCTCGCGAGAGCTGCTCGTGCAGGGCGAGCAGCCCCGTCTCCATGGCGACGAGCACTGCCGCGTACGCCCGTGGGTCGGACGTGAGGCCAGGGTTCTGGCGATCGAGCCACCGCTCGCCGAGATCCACCATCTCGTCGAACATCGAGGCCGCCGCCGGCGAGCCGTCGACCATGGAGCGGGCGAGGTAGCGGTAGAGGAGCAGCACGGTCGGGTGAGCGGAGGACATGAACCCCACGTCGCTGACCTGGCCTTCGAGGACGACCTGCTCCTTGATACGCATGAGCTGGTCGAGCGCGTAGGAGTCGCAGGCGTCGCGGAGCCCTTCCTTCGAGCCGAAGTGATGACGCACCAAGCCGGGAGACACCCCGGCGGCCTTGGCGATGTCTCGGATCGTCGCCCCGCCGATGCCACGTTCACCGAAGTGTCGCAGCGCCGCATCCCTGATGCGGGCACGCGCCGTCAGATCCTCGAAGGCAGGTTCGCCAAGCGGTCCATTCGTCACGTGGGGCCTCCTATACCTCGATACGGCCCATTGTCCATTAAGGTCAAGAAACTATACCTTTGTATAGTGACCGAAGAAGCGGCGCCTCCCGATGGCTGACAGGATCTGCAGATGACCCGGTACGTGGCTCTGCTGAAGGGTGTCAACGTCGGTGGCAGGAAACGCATCGCGATGGCCGACCTGCGGGCACTGCTGACCGGGCTCGGGTACGCGGACGTCACTACCTACCTGGCGAGCGGCAACGCACTGTTCACCACGTCCAGTCGCAGGTCGGCGGCATCGCTGGCCGCCGACATGGAGGAGCGCATCACGGCGGAGCTCGCGATGGTGGTGCGCGTGATCGTCAGGACCGCCGGCGAGCTCGCCGCCGTGAGGGCCCGTAACCCGCTCGGGGCGGAACCCGAGAACCCGTCGCGCTTCTTCGTGGGGTTCCTCAGCGCCGCCCCCGGTCCTTCCGTCGTCCGCTCCGTCGAGCGCGAGCTGCGGGCGAGCGCTCCTGGCGGGGACGCCATCTGGTTGACCGGCGCCGAGGCGTTCCTCTGGTGCCCGGGGGGTTTCTCGCTGCTGGACCATGCCGCCGCAATCGAGAAACGGCTCGGCGTGACGGTGACGACGCGCACGTGGAACACGGTCACCAAGCTGGCGCAGCTCGCCGCTCCGAGGCCTGACCAGGGCGAATAGGCATCGACGGCGCACGAGGATCTACCCTGCACGAGAACACGTTCCAGTTATGGGGTCGCCTGGTCGGGCGGTTCGGGAGGGGGAATCCGTGGAGTTCGGTTTCTGGGCGATGGCGACGGAGCAGCCTGAGCTGGTGGCGGTTGTCGAACCGGACGGCAAGGAGATCACTGCCGGCGAGATGCTCGCTCGCTGCAACCAGCTCGTGCACGGGTTACGGGCGCTGGGGCTCGCCCGGGGGGACGCCGTGGCAACGGTCCTGCCGAATTGCGCCGACTTCTACACGGTCTACCTCGCCTGCACACAAGCAGGCTGGTACCTCGTTCCCATCAACAACCATCTCGTCGGCCCGGAGATCGCCTACATCCTCGAGAACTCCGAGGCGAAAGCACTCGTCGCCCACGAGCGTTTCGCCGACATCTCGGTGACGGCCGCCAAGGAGGCGGGCCTCAGGGCTGAGCAGTGCTTCGCCATCGGCGAGATAGCGGGATTCCGGAGCTTCGGCGACCTCATCGACGGCCAGCCGTCGGAACCGCCGCCCGATCGCACGGCTGGCACCGTCATGAACTACACCTCCGGCACGACGGGGCGGCCGAAGGGCATCCGGCGTGCGCTCAACCCGATCACCCCGGAACAGGCGGGGCTGGGTTTCGGCGGCATCCTCATGCTGTTCGGCATCCAGCCTCGCGACGACAACGTGCACCTCGTCGGTTCGCCCCTCTATCACACGGCCGTGCTCGTCTTCTCGGGCGCCGCCCTCAGCTTCGGGCACACCGTCGTCCTCATGGACAAGTGGTCGCCCGAAGGCATGCTGGAACGCATCGAGCGGTACAAGGTCACCCACAGCCACCTCGTACCGACGCAGTTCCGGCGCATGCTGGCGTTGCCGGAGGAAAAGCGCCGGTCCTATGACCTGTCATCCATGCGCCACATGATCCACGCCGCCGCCCCCTGCCCCGTGGACGTGAAGCGCAGGATGATCGAATGGTGGGGCCCCGTCGTCGACGAGTACTACGCAGCCAGTGAGGGAGGCGGAACCGTCGTCAACTCGGAGGACTGGCTGAAACACCCCGGTACCGTCGGGAAGGCGTGGCCCATCTCGGAGGTCTCCATCCTCGACGAGGCCGGCAACGGCCTCGGGGTGGGTGAGATCGGCACCGTCTACATGTCGATGCCAGGGGCTGACTTCGAATACCACAAGGACCCGGACAAGACGGCGGCCAACCGCGTCGGCAAGTACTTCACCGTCGGCGACCTCGGCTACCTCGACGGGGAGGGCTACCTCTTCCTGTGCGACCGGAAGATCGACATGATCATCTGGGGCGGCACGAACATCTACCCGGCCGAGATCGAGGGCGAGCTCGTCTCACATCCGAAGGTCATGGACGCCGCCGTCTTCGGCATCCCCGACGAGGAGTGGGGCGAGGTCATCAAGGCCGTCGTCGAGCCGGTCGACGACGTCGAGCCCGCACCCGGTCCCGAGCTGGAAGCCGAGCTGCTCGCCTACCTGAGCGGGCGGGTGGCGAAGTTCAAGGTTCCGAGCTCGATCGACTTCGTCGCCGAACTCCCCCGTGACCCGAACGGCAAGCTGCTGAAGCGGCGCCTGCGCGATCCATTCTGGGAAGGGCACGAGCGAGCGATCTGAGCTCGGCCGGCTGCGCCGGGCCCCTGTGACCTCTGCGCGACGTCAAGGTGGGCGGCGCCTGCCGCAGCCCGGGAGACTCGGGCCTACTAGCTGCTCCCGCCCGAGCGCAGCGGCCTGGCGAGGTGCTCGGCGAGCGCCGCTCGCCACACCTGTGGATGTGTCAGCTGCGGTGAGTGGTAGGCGCCGTCGATGACGGCGAGACGGCCCTCCGGGAGTTCGGCGGCGAGAGCCGGCGCTTGGTCCACGAAGGGATGGTCGTTCTCGCCCACGAGCACCGTCACCGGGCAGGCGATCTCCGGCAACCGGTCCCGCACGGAGAGCGCCTGGGAGCTGAAGAGCTCGGAACCCAACGCCTTGAAGGCGGAGGGGTCGAAGCTCCGATAGAGATCGAGCTTGTGATCTCGCCAGGAGCCCGGCGTCGCCGCCTCGATGAGGTCATCCTCCGGACCCCGCATCGACGTGGGGTCTGGTAGCTCACCTGATGGGTCGAAACTCTCGATGAAGCCGCCCATCAGTGCCCGCAGTTGCGGATCCTCGGGGAGGAAGGACCACGCCGAGGTGTCCATCAAGATGAGCGATCGCACCAGCTCGGGACGCTGCAGGACGGCTCCGAGGACGACGCGGCCACCGAGTGAGTGACCGAGGAGATCGACGGGAGGCCTCGTGGCGCTCTCTATGAAGCTGATCAGGTCGCTGCTGAGCTGGGCAACTGAATACGTGGCGGCGTCATGGGTCTTCTCGGACAGACCGTGACCGCGCTGATCGAGCGCCACCACGTACCGGTCTGCCGCCAACGCATCGACCTGCAGTGCGAAGTCAAAGGAGGAACCGATGAAGCCGTGACAGAGGACGAGCGGCGGCGGCGGCCTCTCCTCGCCCCAGGCGTCCCACGCCAGCTCCACGCCATTCACCGAGATCCGTCTCGTGGGGCTCTCCGTCATCGCGCAGCTCCTTTGCTCACCCCTGAGCTTGCCGGCGGCAACAGTCGGGGTGGCCCCGCAGCAATCGGCACCGCCGATGTTCGGCCACTTCAGAACATCGAGGGCTGGGCCATCGCCTCGGCGCCGGCGAGCTCGCCCGCGCTCACGCTCATCGGGCGGGCGGGCGGTGACGGCGATGCAGCGCGGCTCCTCCGTCGCCACCGCGCCGTCACGAGGTCCGGATCGAAGGAGCGGACCTTCTCGACCCGCCCAACGATGCCGGCGCCGTCGCGACCCGGCTCCGCGGCGGCCTCGACCGGCTCCGGGAGGGGGCGCCGGGAAGGAGGCGGCCCGTCAACGAGGGCCACCTCGACCCAGGTGGCGCCGTTGCTCGTGTTCGTAACGTGCGCCCGGAAGCGCCAGTGCCGACCTCGCGCGCTGTGACCTGCGACCCGGACGACGTCACCGGCTGCGAGGCCGTTCCAGTACTCCTGGCGCACGAAG
>Ga0181523_10000572_pt1 | contig 41917 bp, 22 predicted proteins | sample PEATcosm2014_Bin_43_FD_119752 | JGI IMG/M metagenome (GOLD analysis project Ga0181523, IMG submission 119752) | Peatland microbial communities from MTU Mesocosm Facility, Houghton, MI, USA - PEATcosm2014_Bin05_30_metaG | ecosystem: Environmental > Terrestrial > Soil > Wetlands > Peat | place... | reverse complement strand
GGATTCCCCATGCTGAAACGATTTATTGTTTCTTTTTTTGTTATTGCCGGTCTGGCATCGCTGGCCTCCGCTGCCGATAAGAATCAGAATGTTTGTAAGGGCGATCCCGACAAATGGCAGCAGCTTTACACCGGAAAAGATTTGACCGGATGGAAGCACGTGGGCCCGGGCGGCGACACCGTGGAAGATGGATTGATCCGCACCCACGGCGGCATGGGCTTGCTCTACTGGACGGGCGGCAAGATTGGCAACTGCGAGATCCATGTGGTCTACAAGATGCGCGACGAGGACGACAATTCGGGAGTCTTCATCCGCATTCCGGTTGAGCCGCGGGAAGAGTGGATGCCGGTGCACTATGGATTCGAAGTGCAGATCGACAATAATCCCCAGGCCTCGGGCGAGGACGAGTACCACGAAACCGCCATGCTGTATTCGCTGACTAAGCCGCTGGTAAAACATGCATGGAAACCGGGCCCGGAGTGGAACACCATGGACATCACGCTCGATGGGCCGCGCACGATCGTGGTGCTCAACGGTGTGAAGGTCACCGACTACACCGACGGCGATCCGGTGCCGGAGCGGAAGTTTGATTTCGAACCGCAGCGTGGTCCGCGGCCGAACTTCGGCTACATCGGCCTGCAGAACCACAGCGACAACGACATTGTGTTTTTCAAGGAAGTGGCGATCAAGCCGTTGAAAAAGTAGGCCCGGGAGCAGGTCGCAGTCAAATCATTCGGAGGAATTGGCATGAAGAAACGTATTCTTTCGCGACGCGCATTCTTGCAGGGAGGTGCGGCAGCCGCCGCGGGCGGTCTGCTGATTTCGAAAACCGTCTTACTGGAAGCTCAACCACTGCGGCGCGCTGTGGCGCCCAGCGACCGGGTTCGCTTTGGCATGATTGGAATCGGAATGCAGGGGTCGGGGCTGCTGGGAGGAGCGATTACCATTCCTGGCGTGGAGTGCGTGGGCGCGGCCGACTTGTACGACGGGCGGCACACGCTGGCCAAAGAAATCACCGGCAACGCGAGCCTGCCCACTTCGCGGCATTATCAGGAGTTGCTCGATCGCAAGGACATCGATTGCATCGTCGCCGCGGTTCCGGATCACTGGCACCGGCGCGTGGTGGTCGACGCCTGCAATGCCGGGAAAGATATTTATTGCGAGAAACCGATGTCGCACAACGTGGCCGACGGATTGGCCATGGTGGACGCGGCGCACAAAAATAATCGAATCGTGCAGATTGGCTCACAGCGCGTGAGTTCCGTGCTCTGCGCGACGGCGCGCGATCTCTACGCGGGTGGAGCGATTGGCGACGTCGAAATGGTCGAACTGACGCTGGGACGAAACGATCCTACCGGCGCGTGGGAATATCCGCCACCGCTCGATCTCTCGCCCGAAACGCTGGACTGGGATACCTGGCTGAATGATGCTCCGAAGGTTCCGTTCAACAAACTGCACTTTGCCCGCTGGCGCTGCTGGCGTGCCTATGGCACCGGCGTGGCCGGCGACCTGATGGTGCACCTGATCAGCGGCATGCTGGTCACGCTGGGATGGAATGAAATCCCGAAGTCGGCGACCGCGATGGGCGGAATTTTCCGTTTCAAGGACGGGCGCGATATGCCCGACTTCCACACCGTGCTTTTCGATTATCACGGCATCCCGGTTTATGTGCGCCTGGACCTGGGCTGCGAAACGCCAGAGACGGCGCGCTTCATGGGACCGAAAGGCCTGCTGGACGCCGGCGAGTTCGACCTGCGGCACTCCCCGCAATCAGGCGTCGACATGGATCCCAGCTACTATGCTTTCAGCTTCCCGGCAAAGATGCGGGAAGAATACTTTAAGCAGTGGCACGCCGAACATGATCCGCAGCTCGGCAAAGAGCCGGTGCACGAAGACACCGTGTATAAGGGCCACGATTGGGATGACATGCGTCCGCACCTGAACGTCTTCTTCCAATCGGTGAAGTCGCGCAAGCCGGTGACGGAGGATGCGGTCTTTGGCAACAACGCCGCCATCGCCTGTCATATGGCGAACGAATCGTTTTTCCGCCAGAAGCCGGTCACCTGGGATGCGGCTTCGAAGAGCATTAAGTCTTGAGTAAGGGGTAAACACGCGGCGGACGTTCGCGGGAGAAGCACGCGGAGGAACCATGCGTCGTAATTCTTGGGCCGGGCAGAACCGGAGAATCATTCCGGTTCTTCTCGGTTTTCTTGTACTCATACAGACCGTCTGTGCCATCGCGCAGGATCTGCCTGCGGGTAAACCCGAAGCGCTTGGACTCTCTTCGGAGCGACTGGAACGCATTGGCGCGGCCGTGCAACACGACATCGACGACAAGCGCATTGCCGGCGCAGTTACGCTGGTGGTCCGCCACGGTCACGTGGCCTGGTTCAAGTCGCAAGGCATGATGGATCGCGAGGCCGCAAAGCCGATGGCACCGGACGCGATGTTTCGCATCTGCTCCATGACCAAGCCCATTACCAGCGTGGCCGTCATGATCCTGTACGAAGAGGGGCGATTCCTGCTCGACGACCCGGTCTCGAAGTATTTGCCCGAGTTCAAGAATCCGAAGGTGCTGGTGAAACCGGCTTCGGGCGAGCCTTATTCCATTCCCGCCACGAAAGAAATCACCATTCGCGACCTGCTGCGCCACACCTCGGGGATCACCTACAACTGGAATGACGAGCTTGGTCCCATGTATGACAAGGCCGGGGTAGCGAGCGGACTGGTGCCATATGACGGCACGATTGGCGACAGCGTGAAGCACCTCGCCGGCCTGCCGCTGTTGTTCAATCCCGGCGACCGTTTTGAATATAGTCTGGGCGTCGACGTGCTGGGGCGGTTGGTCGAAGTGGTCTCCGGCAAACCGCTGGACGAATTCTTCCGCACCCGCATCTTTGAGCCGCTGGGCATGAAGGACACGTATTTCTTCCCGCCTGACAACAAACTCGATCGCCTCGCGACGGCATATACGTACTATCCGGAGAAAGGCTTGAATCGTTTTCCGGACGCGCCGATCACGGAAGGACCGTTTGTCTATTCCGCGGATTATCCTTCCCGCGGCCCGAAGAAATTATTTTCTGGCGGCGCCGGGCTGGTTTCCACGGCGATGGACTACGCCCGCTTCTGCCAGATGATGCTCGACGGCGGCAAGGCCGGCAACACAAGGCTGCTGGGCCGCAAGACGGTGGAACTGATGACGCACGATCAACTGGGAAAGATTGGACCAGACCAGGGCTTCGGACTTGGCTTCGGCGTGACGGGCGTCAAGGGACCGCTCTCTGAACTCGGATCTGTGGGCGAGTACAACTGGGGAGGGTTTTTCTACACTGAATTCACCATCGACCCGAAAGAGCAGATGATCGTCATCTTCATGGCGCAACTGCATCCCACGGGCGATTTGACGCTGAACCAGGAGGTCAACGTACTCGCGTATCAGGCGATTATTGACTAGGATCAGCAGACGTTTCGAACGGCTCTTCATCAGGCCCTGTCGGCAGGTATATCATTTCCGTAAAGCAGGCCCGTTCTTAACACCACGCACCTTCGTCGACTGGGAGCATCGGAATGGCTGTCATTCGCCTCACCATCAACGAAAAGCCTTACACGGTGGATGCCGACCCGCAAACCAGCCTGCTCAGCGTGCTGCGCGAAAATCTCGATCTGACCGGGAGCAAGTATGGCTGCGGGGAAGGCCAATGTGGCGCCTGTACTGTACTGATCGACGGAAAGGCGCAGCGGTCGTGCATTACCAGGGTGGGCGCGGTTGCTCAAAAGCAAATCACAACCATTGAAGGCCTGGCCAGCAGCGCGCAACTCCATCCCGTGCAGGAAGCGTTTCTTGAGGCAGGGGCGATGCAGTGCGGGTACTGCACGTCGGGGATGATCATGTCGGCGGTGGCGCTACTCAAGCGAAATCCCCAGCCCAAGGAAAGCGAGATCATCGCGTTCATGGATGGCAATGTTTGCCGCTGTGGAACCTACGCGCGCATTGTGAGCGCGATTCAGAAAGCAGCCAAGGTCGCGACGGTGTCGTCTGCCGCGAAAGGGGCGGGACGATGAGCGCGAAGATACACTCGCAGATTCCGCTGGAGCCGGAACGCTACGAGCTCGCGGCCGAACCTCCGTACCGCTTCGATCTCGGTCGCCGGGACTTTTTCAAGTTTCTTGGCGCCGGAGTGTTAGTGGTTTCAGTTTTGAAACCGGCAATCCTCGCGCAAGAGTCCGGCGGAGCAAGGCGGCGCGGCGATTCCCTTCCCAAAGAAGTGAATGCGTGGCTTCACCTCGCAGAAAACGGCAAAGTCACGGTGTACACGGGGAAGGCTGAGATGGGCCAGAATATTCGGACCTCTCTGAGCCAGGCGGTTGCGGAAGAACTCCATGTACCGATCGAAAACATTGAGATGGTGATGGGCGACACTCAGCTTACACCGTTCGACATGGGCACGTTCGGAAGCCGCACCACCCCCACGATGAACCTGCAACTGCGCAAAGTTGCCGCGGCGGCGCGAGAGACGCTGATCGGCCTGGCGGCAGCGCAATGGCAGACCGATCGCCAACATTTGATTGCGGCGGATGGCAAGGTCACCGATCCGCGGAACAAGCGATCGGTTGAATATGCTGCGCTCACCAAAGGGCAACTGCTGAGCCAGACCGTTTCAGAGGAAACTCCCCTGATTCCTGCCACGAACTGGAAAGTGGCGGGGCAAACTGCGCCGAAAGTGGACGGGCGCGACTTTGTGACCGGCAGGCACCGCTATCCGTCAGATCAGAAATTGCCGGACATGCTATACGGCAAGGTTTTGCGGCCACCGGCGTTCGGCGCGACGTTGGTTTCGGTCGATACCCAGAAGGCAGAGCAAGCGGGAGTCTCGGTCGTTCATGATGGCAACTTCGTGGGTGTGGCCGCTGCGAGCAGCGAGTTGGCTGCGGCCGCGCTTGCTGTCATTCATGCTGAATGGAAATCCGAGCCGCAACCCTCGAGCAAAGAACTGTTCGACTATCTGCGCAAGAACACGGTCGAGGGCAAGGACCCAACCGGAGACGGCGACCGCTATGACGTCGGCGCCGTGGATCAGGCACTGAGCGCAGCCGACCACCGCCTGCAGCAAACCTATACGGTTTCCTACATCGCGCACGTTCCACTCGAACCTCGCGCCGCGCTGGCGAAGTGGGATGGCGACAACCTGACGGTGTGGACGGGAACGCAGCGCCCCTTCGGCGTTCGCGGCCAGCTCGCGGAGGCGTTTCGGATTCCCGAAGAGCGAGTGCGAGTGTTGATGCCGGACACAGGTTCGGGATACGGAGGCAAGCACACAGGAGAGACGGCGATTGAGGCAGCGCGGCTGGCGCGTGCGGCCAAGCATCCGGTGAAGGTCGTTTGGACGCGGGAAGAAGAATTTACGTGGGCGTATTTTCGCCCGGCTGGCGTGATCGATGTGACCAGCGGGGTACGCGGCGATGGCACGATTACGGCGTGGGAGTTCCACAACTACAATTCCGGTTCGGCGGGCATTCGCACGTATTACGAGATTCCGAACCAGCGCATCGTTTTTCATGAGACGAATTCTCCCTTGCGGCAAGGATCGTACCGGGCGTTGGCTGCGACCGCGAACCATTTCGCCCGCGAGGCGCACATGGACGAACTGGCGCACGCGGTGAAAATGGATTCGTTGGAGTTTCGCCTGAAGAACCTGAAGGATGAACGGTTGCGCGCGGTGTTCGAAGCGGCGGCGAAACAGTCTGGGTGGGGGCAGAACAAGACCGCCGGGCAGGGATTCGGCATGGGCGGCGGGTACGAAAAACTGGGAAACATAGCGACCTTTGCCGAAGTTCACGTCGACCAGAAGTCGGGCGATGTGAAAGTGGTTCGCGTCGTGTCGGCGTTTGAATGCGGCGCTATCGTGAATCCCGACGGCCTTCGCAATCAGATCGAAGGTTCGAATGTTCAGGGATTGGGTGGAGCGCTGTTCGAGGCTATCGAATTCGACAACGGCAAGATTCTGAACGGCAGAATGTCGGAATATCGCGTTCCCCGGTTCAGCGATCTTCCGGTTCTGGAGACAGTTCTGCTCGATAGGAAAGACATTCCTTCGGTGGGAGCTGGCGAATGCCCAATGATCGGACTGGCCCCAGCAATCGCCAATGCGATCTTCGATGCGACTGGCGTGCGTTTGCGTTCGCTGCCGATGGTTCCGGACGGTCTGAAGATTAGTTGAGACTTGGGCTTTTTTTGGGCTGCCTCTGTGGTGGCTAGTAGAGATCACTGGGAAAAGATGTGCAACATAGCATGGCCAATCGAATCCTGCACTGGAGCAAATCATGAGTGAGTCTTCGCAGATTAACCGTCGAGATTTCCTGGGCAAATCCGCCGCCGTAATCGCCGGGGGAGTAGTTCTGCCCCGCACCGCGCGGTCGTACGGAAATATTGTGGGCGCCAACGACCGCATTTCGCTCGGCCACATTGGCAACGGAAGCCGCGGCGGAGATCTCGACGAGATCGCATCCATGTTGAAGTCCAGTCATCACGTGGAAATGACCGCAGTCTGCGACCTGTGGAAAGTGAATCGCGAGAAAGCTGCTGCCACCAATACGGGTTATTACGGACGGGCGCCGCGGGCGGTCCAGCATTTGGAAGACCTGCTCGCCATGAAGGATGTCGACGGTGTGCTGATCTCGACGCCGGAACATTCGCATTCGCCGATCCTGAAATTGGCAGTGGAGGCCGGCAAGGACGTGTATGTCGAGAAGCCGATGGGGAATGTTCTGAGCGAAGCCAAAGCGGCGCGCGACACAGTGGTGCAATCGAAGAGCATCGTCCAGGTCGGCACGCAGCATCGCAGCGAGCCCTACCAGTTGGCGGCACAGAACATCGCGCGCAGCGGGGCGCTCGGCGATGTTAGCAAAGTTGAAGTGGTGTGGAACTATCACGGCCCGCGGTGGCGTGGCCGTCCGGAAGTCAAGCAAATCCGCGAGCAGGACACCGACTGGAGCAAGTGGCTGATGACCAAGCCAGCGCGGCCGTTTGATCCGCAAATGTATTTCGAGTTCCGGTTGTACAAGGAATTTTCCAGCGGGATTCCGGATCAGTGGATGAGTCACGCCATCGATCTGGTGCATTGGTTCATGGACAACAATTATCCAAAGTCTGTGGTCTCGAACGGGGGCGTGTTCGCGTGGCACGACGGGCGCGAAAATGCCGATACGTTCCAGACTTTGCTGGAATATCCCAAGGGCTTTCTGGTCAGCTATTCCACCAGTTTCGGCAATGACGCGCCCAGCTTTACGCGCTACATGGGGAAGAAGGCCAGTCTGATCAACATTGGCGGCGAAGGCAGTCCGCGCTATCAGGTTATCGAAGAGAAGGGAACGCACGAGGACGACGCCGACATTGATGCGAAAAGAAAATCAGAGTTTTTGATGCTGCCGGGAGAGACCAAGCTTCCGCCCATGGGCATCGACGACTTGACGACCGAACACATGGCGAACTGGTTGGAGTGCATGCGTTCGCGGCAGCAGCCGCATGCTTCGGTGCACGCGGGATTCGCGCATTCCGTGGCGTGCATGATGGCAGCTCAATCGTACTGGTCGGGCAGGAAAGTTTTCTGGGATGCGAAGACCGAGACGATCTCGGATAGCATGCCGGCTACTTAGGCCGGAGCAGCGGGCGAGAAGACGTAGCGAGCGAGCCACATCTCTACGTTTAGATTAATCCGCAGGGTTTAGATTAGTCCGCAAGCGTGGGCGTCTCCCAGGCATTGGCCGACCACGCGCGCGTAATCGGCGATCGCGATTTCCGGCTCGTCGATATCGGGATGCCAGAGCTTTTCCCACTCGAAACAGTAGAAGCCCTTATATCCAATCGACCGCAGAGCTGCGATCTGACGCTGGACGGGGACGTTGCCTCTGCCCGTCAGCACGTACTTGCGATCTTCGCCGCTGCCGACAGAATCTTTCAGATGAGTGTGGCGAATCCACGGACCTAATTGCTTGACTGTGAATTCGGGGTCTTCGTTCGAAGTGGCAAAGGTGTGATGTGCGTCCCACAGCAGGCCAACGTGTTCGGAATCGGCCCGGCTCAAGACGTCTTTCAAAGTTGCAGAAGCCGTGAAGTGGTCGTGAGACTCGATGATCACGGTGACGCGGTGCGGGCCAGCATACGCGCCCAGTTCACGCAGGCCCGCGGCCACGCGAGCTATCGTGTCCTCGCTAGGCGCTGGGCTCTTGTCAGAGTCAGCCTTGCCGCCAAAGACGCGCACATACGGCGCTTCGAGAGTCGCGGCCAGATCGATGAAGCGCCGGGCGTCTGACAACTGCAGTGCCCGCTTCGCCGGATCTTCCATATACATCTGCGCCGAACTGCTCACGCACGCAATCCTCAACTTGCTGGCGCGGATTTCCTGCTTGGTCTGTTCGATTCGGTCGGCGGCGAAGATAGGATGCGCGGGCAAGTCCAGCTTCCCTTCCAGGCCGCGCAGTTCGATAGCGGCAAATCCGTGCTGCACGGCGAAGTCAAGAATCTTTTTCCATTCCCATGCGGGACATCCCAGCGTGGAAAATGCCAGCGGAATCTGGCTCGGCCTCGTTTCCGCCGCCTTGCCCTGACCCGCTCTTAGCTCATTCACCACCAACGGCGCCAGCACAGCTGACGAGAGTATCTGCAGAAATTGACGACGATTGTTCATCTAAAGGTCTCCCTTCTTCAGTTGCTGCAGCGCGTAGTCACAGGCGCGCGCGGTCAGGGCCATGTAGGTCAGCGACGGATTCACGCACGACGACGAAACCATGGCGCCTCCATCGGTGACGAAAAGATTTTTCACGTCGTGCGCTTGATTATAGGAATTCAGCACCGAGGTCTTGGGATCGCGCCCCATGCGCGCCGTGCCCATTTCGTGGATGGAGAATCCCGGCGGCTCGTCGTCGGCAAAAGGCCGAATGTCGAGGGCGCCTGCCGCCGCCAGCATTTCCGCTCCGGCAATCGACATATCCTTGCGCAGCGCGAGTTCGTTGTCGCTCCAGGAGCAGTGAATTCTCAGCGAAGGGATTCCCCACGCGTCGACGGTCTGCTGGTCGAGTTCAACGAAGTTGCTGTGATTCGGCAGGCACTCCCCGAATCCGTAAAAGCTGAAACGCCACGGTCCCGGCCGGCTGATGGACTTCTTAAAGTCCGGACCAAATCCGGTCTGCGCGATGCCGCGCTCCCAGCCTTCGCGATAGCCTTCGCCCTGGAAGCCATATCCGCGTACGAAATCAACCTGTTTGCTCTTGACGTTTCGAAAACGCGGCACGTAGATGCCGTTGGGCCGTCTTCCCAGCTGAACGCGGTCGTCATTGCCCGGGATGGTCCCGTCGGCGCCGCCAGCCTTCACGTGATCCATCAGGTTGTGGCCCAGTTCACCGCTTGAGTTCGCTAAGCCATTCGAAAACTCCGGCGTGGAAGAATTGAGTAAGATGCGAACCGACTCCAGCGCAGAAGCGCACAGGAACACAACTTTGGCGCGAAACTCCACCGTGGCGCGGGTTCGGGCGTCAATGATGCGCACCCCGGTTGCTCGTCGCGTGCGCGCGTCGAACATCACGCTGTGGACCACGCTGTAGGGACGCAGAGTCATCCGACCGGTCTTTTCCGCAGCGGGTAGAGTCGCGTTGACGCTGCTGAAGTACGACCGGGTGATGCATCCCCGTTCGCACGGACCGCAGTAGTGGCAAGCAGCCCGGCCACGATGGGCCTGAGTGAGAATGGCCACGCGTCCGATGGTCAACACGCGCTCGCCGCCAAACTGTTTCGCCAGCGCACCGCGCACAACTTTCTCCGCGCAATTGAACTCCATTGGCGGCAGAAACTTGCTGTCGGGCAACTGGGGAAGGCCCAACGCCTCGCCGGAAATGCCGATAAAATCTTCGACGTAGTCGTACCAGGGCGCGATGTCGGCATAGCGAATCGGCCAGTCGATGGCAATTCCTTCGCGCAGGTTGGCTTCGAAATCGAGATCGCTCCAGCGATAACTCTGGCGTCCCCACATGATGGATCGCCCGCCCACCTGCCGTCCTCGAATCCAGCGGAACGGCTTGCCCGGCGCGGTCGTGTAGGGATGCTCCTTGTCGCTGATGAAGAACTTCGACGACCATTCGTCGCAGGCGTAGCACGTGCTCTGAATCGGCTGATCTTCGAGTTGGCGGCGGCGATCGCCGAGGCCGCGAAACTTCATCTCCCACGGTGGAACGTGCTCTACATAGTCTTGCTCGGGCGCAATGGGACGACCCGCCTCGAGCACGAGGGTCTTCAGTCCTTTCTCAGTCAACTCCTTCGCGGCCCAGCCTCCGGTCATGCCGGAGCCGACCACGATCGCGTCGTAGGTGGTAGCTTCGTTCACTAGTTCTCCGGTCCCTTGGCCGACGGCAGAAGCGCGCACCCATCATGGGAGTCAGGGATCACTTCGAAGTGCAATTCCTGAGTGGCGCCGGCTTCGGAAGTGTAATAGGCGTTCAGCGTGAGCTGACGCAGCATGGGATAGAAGTCGGCATCGGGACGCGATGCGCTATCAGCCTCGGGATCCCGCGCGTGGCCTGCATTCCCGGCCATAGACTCGCCCAGGGCGCTCAGAATCTCCGCTTGCTGTGCTGGAGAAGCGTCGACAAAGTTCTTGCCGAAGAGCGCCGTGGTGCGAACATCCACATCCGCCAGACCATTCGCAAAGCGGGTTCGGTCGCGCTCGTCGTACCACTCGGTCAGCATCAGATCGATGAATTCGCTCGCGCCGACATCGGTGGCTCCTGGCGTTTCGGTCCGAGGGAGAATCAGTTCTGCCATCGTCCTCACCGTGCCGAACTGATGGGCGTTCAGCGTGCGCGGAGAGCCCTGTGTGTCGAGAAGTCCCCGGGCTCTCCGCAACACTGCCAGTAGATTGGTTGGCGCCAGTTGGAGGGCTGTACCGGTCGCCAGCAGTCGAAGCGCTTCGCGTCTTTCCATAGGAGGTTCGGCCCTGCGCGGAATATTCTATGTTACCTGACCGGGCGATTTTCAGCTGAAGCGGGGTTGACTAGTTTTGGCTTGTGCGATTTTGGGTTCGCGAATTGACGATCTCGGTGTTGGGGTAGTAGTGGCTTAGGATCTGGCGGAAATCCGCTCCCTCTTCGGCCATGGCCTTCGCCCCAGACTGGCAGAGTCCGATGCCGTGGCCCTGTCCTGTTCCTCCCACAACAGCCTGACCGCGCTCGGTCTTCACGATGAAGTCATTGCTGGGTACAGCATTCCAGCCGAGGCGGCGATCAATATTCAGGCGCGCCGATTCGTCGGAACTGCGCAGGGTGGCAGCGTCTTGAGCGGAGATGCGACTCGACCATCGTACTGGATGCGCGAGGCAGTGCTTGCACTCGACCGAGTAGTAAGGATACGCGGCCGGGGCGAGCCCCAATTCCGCCGGCGTGCGAGTATGCCCGCTGCAACTGCGAGTGTACATGGCTGTGATGGGACGGGAATTATAGGCGAGCACGAGGCCGCGCGTGGCTGCGGCCGCTTGGGCCGCGGCGGTCGCTGGCGCTGGGGGTTCGCGGAGAAACTGGCAGTGGGTTGTGTCGCAGAAATCGAACTCGGGATGGCGTCCGCGACTGGCGACGAAATAAGAGCGAGTGGCAACGGCCTGGGCCTTCAGCGCTTCGAACGGCGTGTCGGGCGCGCTCTCTGCCGCTACTACGGAGGCCACGGCGGTTTCGCGGTCCATGGCGACGATTGCGATGAGGGATCCAGCAGAAGCTTTGATTTTGAGCGTGCCGTGGTAATGGCGCGTGATTTTCTCAGGGACTGCCAGAATGAAGTCTACCGGCTCGCCGTTGCGGCCTGTAACCGTAACTTCGGTTGCGCGGACAACACGGCTTCCTGAAGTCACAACCATCTGGCGATCAGAGATGCGGACGTCCGCCGAGTCGACGCCAGAACTTTTCTCGAGCACCAGACGTTCTTCGCCGGCGCGCACGACCAACGCGGAACTGGCGGATGCGCTCACTTTGAGTTCGAGGGGATGAAACAAGCCAAGCACGCCGATGCGAACATCAGCGTCGGACGACTCACTGACCCGAGTGCCTTGAGCGAGAACCAGGGAACACACGGGGATGAAGACGAGGGCGCTCAGGGCGAGCGAGAGCAATTTGACCGGGAGTGTAGCGATGCGCGTGATTTTCATGCGCACACCTCTAATCCTCGATCCGGCGCAGCATTTGTCCGGCAGTTTTCGCGGCTTGCGCTCCGGGAACTCCGTGCACGCGGATCAGCAAGAGAATTTGAGGATCATCGGCAGGCATGAGCACCACGGTAAAGCCGTCGCCGGGGGCACGCCGGGAGTGAGTACACAACGCCGTTCCAGTTTTGACGAGAACGTCGGGAGAGGGAAACGCTCGATGCACCTGCGCGCCAGTTCCATGCCGAGCCGAGAGAGCCATCCCGTCGAGAATCTGGCGCACGCCGGGTTGCTGGCGCTGGTGCGCCAGTTCGAGGTAAGCGTGAGCCAGCCGTAAGGGTGAAGTGCGCCAGCGGCTTCCAAGGCCGGCGAGTTCGGCTCCAGACGCCTCCTGCGCTGGACGATCAAGTCCGAAGCGAGCTGCGATCGGAGAGACATCGGCTGCAGTCAGGTCCGCGGTCAGCATGCGGAAGTAGGAGTTGCACGAATGTTCGATGGCCGTAGTGAGATCGACATCGCCGTGCCCGCGAGGAAGCCAGCATCCCGTCGACGTTCCGCGACAGGTATGAATCGGATAGCGATAATCGTGTTGCTCGCCGTAGGCGAGGGCGGTGAAAGGCTTGAGCAGCGAACCCATGGGAATGGGGGAGTCGGGATGATTCCAGCGGGACACCAGGGTGCGACCCGTGTGAGCATCCAGCAGCAGAAACGAAATGTCGCGGCTGGGGAAGTCGCGGTTTAACGCCTGCGCGGCGGACTGCGCGAACAACGATGAACTGGTGTCTTGTGGGCTGCTGGATTTCCCGGCGTTGGATGACTGGTTGTCTGCGGGCTCTAATCCATCAGGCGCGGCGCGGCTGCGGACGGGCCCAGGGGCCTGCGACGGCCCCACCAGGCTCAGCGTCGTCAGGGTCAACGTCAGCGCAATGTGTCTTATTGCGACCATTCGTAGGTAACGGTCTGCCGGACTTTACTCCCATCGCCGCGAACTTCGATTGTCTCCGCGGAAACGGCAGCCAGAGTCGAGCTGAGACTAGCCATGTTACCGGAAAAGAATTGTGGTTGCCTTTCCGAGTTCTGGCCGTAGGCGATGCCTATGTTGGGTCTGTCCACAAAGCTCGCGAAGCGCGTGAAATTGTCGTGTTCGCGCCGATGATTGAAGGCAGCAAGCAGTTCCGCGGGCTTGCGATCGGACTTACGGCTGAAGTTGGACAGCATGGACTCCATCAGCGCGGGCGCGTCGCTCACCAACAAGTATTTTCCGCGGACCGCGGCTGCGAGTGGCCACAAGCCATCGAGTTCCTGGTATCCGGATTCCTGCTGCCAGGCAACGCCAAGCTGGCTGGCCGTGAGACCGGGGCGAATGAAATCCGTCAGTGCCGATTGAACGCCAGCCTCATTCCAATCGGAAGCCGCCACCAGGACGACGGCGGAATGCATGCGTGCAAAGACACCCGCTTTGTCACCCTGGGTCGATTGCACCTGAAGAGAAGCAAGAATCGGCGTTTTGTTCAGCAGTTCCTGCAACGTGGACGTGGACTGCTGGGCCGAGCGCGTCGCCGGGGCCTGATCAATGCGCGTCTCCAGGTCGGAGCCTCCGCCCTGCTCGCCTGACGTGAGTTGCACTTGCGGCGCTATTTGCGAGGCTGGCTGAGGGCCCAGATGCGGCGCCAGGAGCTTGGTTTCGAGCAAGGCAAAACAGGCGTCCGCCGGAGGATTGGCCACCGAGACGTATACCCCCGCATCGTCAGGGACAAGGCGCGCCAGTTCGGCAGCAGTCGAAGGTCCGTCTGCCGATGGTCCGGCTTCCAGTTCTTTCTTTCGGATCAGCACGCGTTCTTCGCGATACTCCCGGCTGGAGCGCACGAGGTCGGAAACCGCGGCCGAGTACTGCGAGAGATCGGTGATGTTCTGCTGCACCCAATACGTGCGGAAATAGCCGTTGGGCACGAGCTTTTCGAGATCGAGCACCATGCGCAGATCGCCGGCTGGACCGGCCGCCGCAGTCGATTGCGTCCACCAGGGCTCGCTCTCGATCGTGCGATCCGGCTTGCCCGATATGAGTTGGAGGGCGCCCGCCATCAAGTCTTCGCGGGTGGCGAGCAACAAATAGTCGCCCGCGATCGCGAAGGCCACTTCGCGCTTCGATTCCGGATCGCGGCGCAAGTAGAAGTCCACTCCGCCAGCGCTGCGCGGCTCGAATTTCGCACGCGTTTGCCACAGCGTGGTCTCCATGGATTTGGCGGAGGGGAGATAGGTGATGTAGAGGAACTGCAGGTTGCCGATGTCGTAGAGTGCGAGAGCGCTGCGTTCGCCCGAAACCTGGGTAAGAAAGTTCATGTCCGGAGGCAGCCCCGCCGCGACGGTAAATTGATCGCTCGCCCCCTTCAGGCGCAGAAACAGGCGAGAGCGGGAAAACACTTCATAGTCGTCGCTTTGAATCCATTGCCGCTTCTGCGGCGAGGAATTCCAGTCGCTGAGCAGCGCGGAGAAATCCTTCGCTTCCAGATAGAGAAGCGGCCCCGCGGGAACATACTTCGAGAGCGGCTGCGCGGCCGGCGCGGCGGCGCGATAGGCGGCCCAGCCGATTCCCGCACACACGAGGGCAATGCAGACAACTTTGGCGATGCGGTTCATGGCGTCACGCCTCCTGGTTTCACGCCAGCTTCGGTGGCGGCTTTGGGTGCGGGATTCGAACGGGCCAGCAGTTGAGGACGGACCACGCGATCTTGTTCTAGAGGCTCATGCAGAAGCGGCTGGCGAGCGGCGTTCAAGCGCTGGATGCGCAGCACCGTTTTCACGTCTGCGATTTTGCGTAGCAGCACTTTGCGGATCGCCGGGGAATTCTCCGCGCGCCGCGCGGTATCGTAGTAGGCCACAGCATCGTCGAGCCGATTCAGCCGGTTCATGGTGTCGCCGATCATTTGCGCGACCTCGGCTTGCTGTGCGCGAGAAAGTTTCACGGCGGCGGTTACTGGCGCGTTGGCCTCGTCGTCGCTATCTTCTTGCTCATAGCCAGAGCTCGCAATTTGGGCTTCCTCGTTTTCGTTCTCATTTTCATTGCCGGTTATGCCGGCAGCGTTGCGCAGAAACTGCGTCTGGAAGAGCGGCTCCATGACGCCGACCGCATATTCGTTGGCGTTCGCGGCGGCTGCAGCCTGAAACAGCGGCACTCGAGCCTCGTCGCGGCGAGGGAAATCAACGATGCAATGGCTCAAGAGTCGAAGCTTCGCCGGCACGTCCGCCGCATTCTGAGCAGCTTTGACGCGCGACGCATAGAAGTAGAACTTGTCGGCCGACGTGGCCGTGATAGCCGCGGGATCGCCGGCAAGCAAGTTCAGTTCTGCGCTACCCAGGTCGGAGTGCGGCCGTCCGGCAAGCGCCGCGGCAGATTTGAGTCGCAGATCATACGAAGCGTTGGGCGCGGCGGCGATGGTGGCAAGAGCATCCTGAGCGACGGCGGCGTCCTGGCCGGCTGCGAGTTTCGCTTTGGCGAGACGCAGGCGATAGGAAGAATCCCACGGTGCGGACTTAACCAGTTGATCGAGGAACTCGACAGCCTCCGCGTTGTGCCCGGTTTTTTCCAGCAGCCCGGCGGCGGGATCGAGGTTCTCGAATGGGTTCCCGACGGCGATGACCAAGCGACGCAGTAGATCGAGGGCTCCGGCCGTGTCGCCCGAAGCGAGCCGGATCTCGGCGAGTCCCAGGAAGTTGGCCGCAACCAGCGTATGTTCTTCAATCTCGCGGGCAAAGACCAGTTCGAGAATCTTACGCGCGGACTGCTTGTCGCCCGATTCAAACAGGCGACGGGCTGCAGTGCGAAGAATCTCAGACGCGGGCGCTTGTTGCGGCTCCGCGCGATACACGGTCAGTTTTGCGTCCAGAGTTCCGAGCTGCGCGGCGACCTCGAGATCAAGCGGGACCAGCGCACGAGCTTGGGCCGCGCGCGTTTCTTCCGGGAGCGCAGTAATCGCGGCAGCGGAAGCTGCGTACTGCTTGGTGCGAACCAGGTACTGAACCCAGCGCAATTGCCAAGCACCGAGGTCCTGCTCGGCGTATTGGCGCTCTAAACCATTTAATTTGGTGGCTGCGTCTTCCTTCGATCGGAGAATGCGCTGGTAAATTGGCGCACGCTGAGCCAGCGGAATCCATGAGGCGTCGGCGACATCGGCAAGAATGGTTGTCGGATCGTGGGCCGCAGAAGAAAGATCGAGCAGCCATGCCGTCGCCGAGGCAGGATCGCCCGCCGCCGCGTAGACCGAGTGCAGCAGAGCGTTCGAGCGATAGTTGCCGTTGCGACGAAGATAGGTGCGGAGGATGGCATCGGCGTCGGGCTTGAGCTCGCCGAACATTTTGCGCGCGGCCAGTTGATCGCAGGTGCGTCCAAAATCGGCCCAGAAACTTTCGGCGAGACGGGCGCCGTTGAGTTGCGTGGAGAGCTGCGCGAAAGCCTGCTTCCATTGCGCCAGTGCAGACGCGCGATCGCCCTGCTTGTAGTAGACGACGGCGAGGCTGTCGTACACATCCGGATGGTTGGGAGAAAGTTCAAGCGCATGGTTGTAGTCGGCGATGGCATGCTTGCCGTCGCCGGAGCCTGCGTAGTAGTCGGCCAGAGTCAGGTATCCGGAAGCGCTCGCGGGACTGTCCTCGAGAATGGCAGGAAGAAAATCCTCCGGATCACCCAGTTTTGCGGTCCCAAGATACTCGCCGTAACGCGACCCGTAGTAGAACCAGGTATTACCCGCAAGTTGCTGGTTGCGGTCAACGGGCTTGGCGAGTCGCACACCAATCGGGTCGTCGCCCAGAGCGGTGAGGAACGCGTTGTTCACATCCGGAGTCGGCTCTGCGAAATAGAGTCCCACGAGCGCGTTGTAAGCTTTGTCCCAAACCGGCGGCCGGGCTTTGCTGCGAGCCCGCACCACGGCATGAGCCAGTGCCGGGCTGCCGTGCGCGACGGCATAGTTCGCGGCCTGCTCTCCGTAGGGCGCGGGCCAGGCGGATGCAATGTGCACCAGGTCCTGCGCCTGCCGCTCCAGCAGCAACTGGAAGTAGCGTTGCTGGCGAGTGGCGTCGAGCCCGTTGATGGAAAAGATGCGGGAGAACACGCGCAGTTCGTTCGCCTGGTCGCCGGCTGAGCGATAAGCATCGGCCGCCGCGAGCAGAGGCGCGCTTCGCATGTTTGCATACACTTTGTCGGAGAACTGCTCCATCTCCGCGCCCAGTTCCGCGAAGTGGCCGCGCCGTCGCTCGAGATCGACGAAAGACTGAGTCTCAGGATAGAAATTCGGCGAACCCGCCCGCTGCATCATCGACTCATAACGCCAGCGAGCCTCCTGGTCGGCGAGAGCGGCGCTTTCGGCCAGTGGAATCGCGAAAGCGTCTAAGTCACTCAAAGTCATGCCGCTGCGTTTGGATTCGGCGAAGCGGGCGAAAGCGAGCCGCTCCTCGGGTGTGAAGTAGGTGTTCACCGCGCTCCCCATTTCCTGCAGAGCGCCCATCATGCCGGTGCGCGCGGTCTCGATGCGGGTGCGGCGCGTGTTCTCGCGCCACGTGGCATCGGTCATCCCCGCGATTCCCTGCTTCTCCATCTGCTCTTGAAGAACGGGAAGGTTCGCAGCGGATTCGGCGACGGCCTTTTGCAGGGTTGCGAAGGCCGCCTCCTGCTGGCGCAGACGAGTCATGATGCGGACGTAGATCCTCGCGCCGGGGTGGTGCTCTGCGCTGGCCAACAATTCTGGGCCGGCCTTGGAGACGCCCTGCTCGGCGAAGCTGCGCGCCGGCTCCAACATCCCCCAGCTTTCGAGACGGCGCGCCACCTCGAAATAGTTGCCCGCATTCTCCGGGCGACCGTTGATCAGCGCGCCCTGCAACGCCGCAACCACTTCTTTGGTCTTGCCTTGGCGGGCGCGAACGGCGGCGACCTTTTCCATCCACTGCGGATCTTTGTACGCGAGCTGATAAATATGTTCGTAGTCGGCGGCAGCCTCGTCGAAGCGCATGAGGCGTTCTTCGAGGCCGGCGCGCGCGGTGTACAGATCGACGCGATCGGGACGAAGCGCGATCGACTTGGCATAAGTGTCGATCGCGGCGGGGTAGTTTTCCAGATTGGTTAGTGTGCGCGCCAGTACGATGGACCAGCGATAATCGCGTGGAGACTGGGTGACGGTCTTGGCATAGAAATCGACCAACTGCTGCTGCCGCTGGTAGCGCAAGGCATACAAGGCGGCTTCGGTGACCAGCGTGTCGTCCTCGGGAAAATTGTTGATGAGCTCGATGTACTGGTCCACCGCCCCTGAATAATTGTTCATGCGGGTGAGCGCCGGGATGAGGCCGCGGCGCAGGGTCGCGATCTGCGCCTTACGAGCATCGGCGGGAAGCGGCGCGCTCCGGAAGGAAGCAATCTTCTCGAGATAAAACTGCTCCAGACCATGGTCGTCCCCGGCCTGGGCGTAGGTGTCGGCCATAGCTGCCAGATATTCCCCGTTGTACGGAGAATCCTTCAACAGTCCTGCGAGCAGGTCCCGTGCCTGCTGGAACTGTTTGGCGTCCGTCGATTTGCGCGCAGCCTCGTAGGTAAATTGCACGCTCAGAGTGGGGTAGGCATCCTTTGCGGCCTGCAGCAACACAGAAATGGCTTGCGGCTGCATCTTCATGCGCCAGTAAAAATCCACTGTGGAGCGAACCACGCCGAGAATCCTGGGATTCTCGCGGTAAAGCGCTTCGACGTTCTTCTGCGCAGCCGGAAAGTCTTTGCGGCTCTCGTAGAGCCGGATCAAAGCGTAGCGCAACTGCAGACGAGTGACCGGGTCGGTGGTCAGAGCGGCCTGCTTTTCCAGAGCATGCTGCCGGACCGTTTCCAGCGATTTCTGTTGCGCCAGCGTTTCGATCTCCTCGGCCTGCTCGATTGACGTGGTGCCGTTGGCCAGCGAGTCGAGGAAGGCTTCCATTTCCGGCTGACGGTTCTGCGCTTCCAACACCTTAACTCTAAGATATACCGCTGGCATGGGAGCATTGGCCGCCGTTGCAATCTTGGCCGTGCTCTGATCGACCAGATCGTGGAATTTGGGGCGATGCGCCAACTGCAGCAGGCGGAGTTCCGCTGAAGATTCCGGAGCGCTGAGCGATCCCTTCACGTACTCGTCGATGGCGCGGGGATAGTCGCGCTGGTTTTCATAGATCGCGCCGGCTTCGTAGGAATAAAGGCTCGCATTGGCAAGATGTTCGCGGCCCTTAGCCAGCAACCGAAGCGCGTTGTCGAAGTCGAAGTAGTCCCAATAAATCGTGGCTGCGTCGAGATATCCGGCGGGCTGTCCAGGAGCGGCTTGCGGGATGAGCTCCCAGTAGGGCGCGGCTTGCGCAAACAGTTCGCGGTCAGCATAGATATCGCCGATGCGCGCCATGATTTCGGTATCGCCAGGACTGGCCTGCAGAAGGTTGTCTTCGATTTTTGCGGCAATGGCTGTGTCCGCAGGCTCGAAGTACGCGAGCGAGCGATAGACGGAAGAAGCGGTGTGGCCGATTTCAGCCTCAGCTGGATACTGTTCGGCGAGCGACTTCAGGACCGGAGCGCTCTCCTCGAAATGCGAGCGCCAGAGATTGGCGTAAGCCAAGAAATCGGCGGCAGCGGGATTCTTTCCCCAACTGGCAGCGTCGGGCAAGTTCTGGCGGATGGCGCTGAGTTCCGATTCCAGCCTGCCGCTGCTGGAAAGAAACTCAAAGAAGCGATTGCGCAGCGCGGCGTCTTCAAACCAGTGCTGGCGCAGCAAGGCCTCCCATGCAACTGGGTCACGGGTTGCGGCCGTTTGGTACGCACCCAGAAGATTGCGGACAAACACCGGATTGTGCGGAAAGCGCCGGTTGGCGAACAGGTTCAGCCGCAGGTAAAGCCCCGGACTGCCCCCGACTACGTTCGTGAAATATTTCTCCAGTTCACTGCCTTTAAACTTTGACACGGCGTCGCGGGTCAACTGCTCGAATTCTACGTTTCTTTTGTAACGCACATAGAAGCGCGCCAGCTTGTCATACCACGACTTGTCGGGAAAGCGGGCCATGGCGCGGCGATAGATTTCTTCCTGTTGTGAACCCAGCCGGTTTTGATCGAGAAACTCGGCGAGACGCTCATAGAGACCGGGATCGTCGGGGTTGCGTTCGATCTCGCGGCTTAACACGGCGAGCGCGGGTGGAATCTGCTTCATCTGCACCAGTCGCGCCAGATAGCGTTCCAGCACATGCGCATATTCCGGCGAGCGCGCACCGGTTTGCCCCGTGGATACTGGAGTCGCGCCTAATTGAAACGACTCGCCAACTCTGTGCCTGGGGCCAGCATTCGCTTCCGAACCTTCGCCGCCCTGGCCTTCTGCGCCTTCTTCACCCTCTTCGCTTTCTGCCTCGGCGGTGTTCTGATTTGAGTAGGACGAGCGTGGCAGGTAGTTGCTTCCCGAGTCGTAGGCCGCCTGGGTCGTTCCCAGAGGCACGTTCTGCGCCTTGGCGGCCAGTTCCTGCAGAACAGCGTCGTAGATCGCAAACTCATCCTTGGAGTTGTTCTTGCGCGCGTAGGCGTCTGCCATCAGCAGAGCGACCGATGTGCGCTCCGTGGCGTTTGGAAAGCTCGCAAGAAACTCGCGCCCGCCCTGGATGACGGCGTCGCTCTCGCCAGAATTCGAGTAGAACTCGAGCAGTTGCGCGTGCAGTTCCGCACGGCGCGCGGAATTCGGAAACTTCGCATCCAGCAATGCCAGCAACTCTGCCGCGCGCGAGCGATGAAAGTACGGTACCGCACGCTGCTCTTCCTCCGAGTACTGCAAAGCCGGCTGCGAGGTGTTCAGGATCAGCGACAAGATTCCGTTGAAGTAGCCCGGGCCTTGATCCATGGTGGCGATGTCGCGATACATGGAAAGTTCGCCGGAACCCAGGCGGATCGGGGTTTCCGGCGCGGTCAGCAAGAGACTGGTGAGGCCAGCAATGGCGGTCGCCTGCGCGTCCGCAAAGTCTTTACTGTTGCTGTTGTAAAGGGCGAAGTAATAGCGGGCCGACTCCGGGTAGACGTGAATGTCTTCCAGCAGGCGCGCGCAGACGTAAAGTTCCTGCGCGGTCCATGGCGACTTCGCGGCCTCCTTGTGCAGACGAAGGTCGGAGATGGCCTGCTGCGCGACATCCGTCTTCCCTTGTTGCTGGTAGTAATAGAAAATGCGCGCCGTGGCGTTGAGGTCCTCCGGGTTGACGACGAGGGCGGCGTGGGCATCGTCGCGGAATTTGCGCAGATTCTGCGTGTCGCGCAGAAGGTCGAAATAACTCTTCACCAGCTGCGGATCCCAGAGCGGTTGAAAGCTTTGTTCGTAGACCGCCAAGCCCTCACGGACCGAGCCTCGGCGATATTCCACCATCGCCTTCGCCTTCACCGGGAAAATCTGGTCGTTGGGAAATTGCTTGCGGTAGTCAGCAATGAGTTGTCCAGCGGCTGGATATTCTTTCTCGGCAACCAGGAATTGCAGAAACCGTGCGTAGAGCGATGCCTCATCGGGGTAGCGGGAAATCCAGGCGCGATACTGCACCATGGAAACATCCTTCGGCAATCCCTGCGCCTGAATGACTCCAAAGATGCGCTCAAACGCTTGCCAGGAGCGCTGTTGCGCGGGTGGCGTCAGTTTTTCCGCCGCGGTGGCTGGAGCATTCGCAACCAGCGAGAGCGTCTTGATTTCGTCCGCTGGGCGCAGGCGGTGATGGTAGAAATCGGCGAGCGCGAGTTGCGCGCTGATCTTGTCGGAGGAATTGTCGACATACGATTTCCAGTCGGACTCGGCAGCCCGGAAATCAAGCTGCTGTTCGTCTTCTAGAGCGCGCAATGAGTAAAGCTCCGCGTTATGTGGCTGAGTCTTGATCAAGTCGGTCAGCGCGGGCCGCGTCTCGCTCGGAGGCCGGCGGAATGCGACTGCGCCATTGGGCAACGACATCATGCGAAAGAAAACGGCTTCGACCGCGCTGCCGGCGTCAATGTTGCGAATCCACGAGGGTAACTCGCCGAGCGCGGAAAGGGTGCAGCCAATGGCCGCAAAGAGTATTGTCAGCGGGACCAGACGCCCCCGCCGGGCCCTTAATCTGCCGGTCGTGGATTCGCCGGTAGTTTTTTCGGCAGTGGTTGAATCAAGGAAGTACTTCAATCTGCACCTCCTGCGTACCAATATTGTGAGCAACATCCTCGGCGGTGACGGTCAGTTTGTAAGTGCCCGGGATGGTTTCGTCGGGAATCGTGAGCACGCCGGTGTTCATCGCGGCTTTGGCATCCCAGCGCAATGCGACCGGCACGGCGCCTTCCATCCGCGCCACGAGGGTGCGCGTGCTTTCGGAGGCGCTAACTCGCAGATCGATGGTCTGACCACGCTGATAGCGCTTGCGATCGAGCTTTACCTGCACCACGGGGGGCTTGCTGGCAATGACGAACGTCTTCGACTCGCGATACGTGTGTCCAACTTGATCGCGCAGGATGAGGCGGACCGTGTAGGTTCCATCCTGCATGTCGGTGGGCGCGAGAAAGCGCGTCTGCCAGACGTCCTCCGAAGAAAGATGACGAAGCGGCTGCACCAGTCCGAAGGGAAATAGGGCGATGACCGAGCTGATGGATTCATCGGTCTTGACGCGCAGAATCGGATCGCCGGGGCGGATGACGCGCGGGCGCAGCAGAGCGCGCGGCACCGCCAGAAACGAAGTATAGGGCGTAACAAATTTGTATTGACGGGCAAGGCGGATGATTTCGTCGATGGTGGCCTGGTCCTCGCCGTCGCGCTCGATTTTTTCCAGCAAGGCATCGACGCGGGCCCGCGCCCAGAGCCGCGGCAACTGCGGATGATCGAACGACTCGCGCGGCAAGCTGGTCTTGCCTGTCATTTGAATGGCGACGCCGTCGCGCACGCCGTGCACGGTGAAAGAAACGCTTTCCTGCGGCTTCTGGTAGCGCCCTACCCATGAGGCCAGTGAGCCCGAAAAAGTCGCGGCTTGCAGCGGATAAACCGTATCGACCGCAGCGTCGGGAGTAATGGAAAGCCCGAGTTGCCCGACGGGGCTGCGTCCAATTTTCGAGAGGAACGAATTCAGTTTGAAGTCCATGGGTTCGGTCGAGAGCACTTGTTCGAGCAGGCCGTCCTGACGAGCGAGCATGCGAAACAGGGGCAGGTTGGCGTCGTCGCCGACGGCAAAAATATACGTACGCGGGCGCTGCGTGTCGGGGAGCTGCTGCCAGGCGGACGCGTACCAGGCGGCAAGTTTTCCATTCTGAATGGGACCGCGCGTCGCGCCTCCGTCGCTGAGAATGACGAGATAGGTATTGCCTGCGCCCGACGCGGAAGCTTGCTGTAGGCCGGTTTGCAGCGCGCGCTGCAGATCGGTGCCGCCACGCAAGCGACTGTCGCGCACGGCGGCGATGGCGTGTTGAATGCTGACAGCGTCGGCCAAGCTGACCGGGACAACTTGAGTTCCAGCGTTGAACAGCACCAGCCCGAAGTGATCCGCCGGGCGCAGAGTGTGCAGCAGAGTTTCGAGAGCCTGATAGCTGCGCTCTAGCTTTTCCCATTGCATTGACAGCGAAGTATCGAACAACACGATGACGGTCTTGGGCGCGCCAACGGCCGAACTTGCGGACGAAGCGGACGCACCCCCAAAGCCAAGCAGCGCTTCTGCTTCGAAAAATCCGGGTTCGTTGATGCTGCGGACCGGCGCGGTCTCGGTCGGCGACGGCTGTCCGCTGACCGGGTTTCTGTACGTCAACAGTTGCAGCGAGTCAGACGCGGCGGGATCGAGATCGTAGGTAGCAACGAAATCTTCGCCGAGGTTAACGTTCTGTCCTTCAAAATGGGCCTGCACCAGATGAGGAGTGTTCTGGTCCATTTGCAGAGGAAACGATTTGGCCGGCGCCTGGAAATTGCGGATGGCATGAGCGGTGTGCAGTTCGAAATTAATGCGCAGATGGGCGGCGGCCTGCGCCTGGTACGCGTCCGGCCGCAACGGGATCGCAAAATACGATTTGAGATTTTCCACCGGGATCGACTCGTGGTACTCGATTTCCAGCCGCTTTGTGCCCCATCCCGGAATCGGCGTGATGCGGGCGCTGAACACGGAACTGCGCTTGGCTTCCTCGGCACCGCGCTCACCCATCTGCAGCAGGCCTGGATCAATCGATTGCTGCTTGAGCTGGTTGTAAATTTCTTCCGCGCGCTTGCGTTCGAGAATCACTGCTGGCAGGCGCACGGGCCCGTCCCACGTGGCGAAATCGGAAATCGTGGCGTGGCTGGGCAGCGCGAAAATATAGTTCCCTTCTTCAATCGCGCCGGTGTGATTGGCAAACACCTGGCGCACGAAGACGCGCGCGTCGCCGTTGTCGATGCGGACCGTGATTTCCATTTCCTCGAGCGAAAGAATCGCGGGATTCGGTTGCTGCTTGTCGCGGGGGATGAGGACTCCCGCATCGCCCAGCAGCGGCGCCGACGCATATAAAAGCGTGCATAGAATAAGGAGAGCGGACAAAGCCAGTTTTTTCATGAGTGCAGCTTCTGCTCTGGTATGCGGACCAGGCCGTTATCCGTACCGATGTAAATGTAGCCGCCGACCGCGGCGAGCGCGGTCACGTTTAACGACGGCAAGCCGTCGCGGATGACCGACCAGCGTCCCGCCTGGCGATCGTAGAGATACAAACCTTCGCCCAGCGTTCCGGCGAGTACGTAGTTGGCCGTGACCAGCATCGCGTTGGGATTGACTTCGAACGGGCCAGAGCCGGTTTCAAATGAACTGAACCGTCCAGAACGGTCGAGGCTGAGAATACCGGCACCGTATGTGCCGACCATCCATTCCGAACCAGCCGGCACGACGGCGGTAATCCAGTTGTGCTTCAGATTGGACGTTGTGGTCGTGTAGTTCATCGCGACGTCGCCCTTGTTGAGCAGCGACAGGCCGCCGAGCGTTCCTGCCATGAGTTCGTCACCAGAAACGCCGAGCGCGTAAACGTGGTTGCTGACCAGGCCGTGGAACGCGTACATGCTGCGGGCCCCGGTGGCGTCGAGAAACGTCAAGCCGGCTGGAGTGGCCAGCGCAAGGCCATCGCGATAGGCCACGACATCGGTGACGTGGTCGGCGATAAGTCCATCGGCACGCGTCAAGACTTGCTGCTCGCTGCCGGAGTCGTCGAAGCGCACCAGGCCGTTGGCGGTGGCGACATCGATTGCGCCAGTCTTCGAATCCAGAAAGATGCGATTCACGCAGAACACATGCTCATCTTCAACATGCCGAGCGCGGCTGTTATCGAATGCAAGCAGATCGAGACCACGATCGAAATAACCGACCCACACGTGCCCGCTGGCGTCGCTAGCCAGGGCGGAAATGTTGCGGTCGCTCAGGATGGCGCCGCCCGCCTCGAGCACCCGCTGCCAGCCGAAGGCGTGAGGGTTCATGCGGTAGAGACCATTGCGGACTACGGCGAACACCGCGTCACCGGAGGTGAACAGTTGCCGCACTTCCGCCAACTGCGCCCCCAGCGTCTCCGGAACGAGGTTCGGATTGGGGCGACGCCCTTCCAGAGGAATCACGATCACTCCCTGATCCTCCGACCCAACATAAAGCCGCGTGGGCGTGGCCAGCAGCGCGGTCGCGAGCACGCCCGGAGCCAGCACACGAGAGAAGCGGCCAGCGTTGAAAACAGCGACTCCAGTTGCCGTGCCGGCGTAAGTGTTTTCTCCGCAAATGGCGAGCGACAATACTTGCGGATCAGGCAGTCCCTGGGCCTCGGCGAAACTTTCCGTCTCGCCAGCGTGGAAGTGCAGCACTCCGCGATTCAGAGTAGCCACCCATAAATCGGATTCGTTACCGGCCAGAGCGGTCACGTAAAGGGCATCGAGCGCTGTGTGAAGAACGGTAATCTGCTTTCCGTCGTAGACCAGAACCCCCCGCTTTTTCGTTCCGATCAGCAGATGTCCCGACGTCACGGGCAGGATTGCGGTGATGGCGCGGGCATCGGCGCCGGCGGGCAGAATTTGGCGGAAGGCGCGGCCGTTGAAGGCGAGAAGCCCGTCACTAGTTGTGGCAATGATCAGTTCCGGTTCGCGCGAGTCCGCGAGAACTGCGGGAGCCAGCGCAACCAGCGGTGAACTGGGAAGCTCGCTGCCAGCAGCATATTGATGAAGCAGAGAGCCATCGGGCGTGTATTCCTGCAGACCGGCGGGGCCGGCGAGATAGAGATGATCCTGAAAGCGCGCAGCCTGCAGGAAAACCGCGGGCGAGCTGACGGCTTCGAATCCCGCATTGAGCGCTATTGGCAGCGGTCGCACCGTGAAGCGAAACTCGTGCTCGGCGCGAACCTCCTCGGCTGCGGACTGCACGGCCCGCGAACTGCGCCATACGACCAGCGCCCCCAGCGCGACAGCCACGGTCAGAACCCCCACTACCACTACACGCGCTGAGAAGAACGAGGGCCGCTTCATAACTCCTCGGGCCGGGACAGTGAACTATAAACTGTGAACCCGGCGTTGCAAATAGGAAAGCAAAGTACGGACCAAACTAGAACAACAAGTCCTGAAAGGAGTTCCACTCAGAAGTGCGTGGATCAGAGTGTATGTTGCGGGAGACACTGTCTCAGGGATGACACAGTAGAAGAGCTGCAGTCACGTTTGAGAGGTGTCACTCAAAGAACCGGCCAGGTCGTCGGCACGTCAACATACGAACGGTCAAGAGCAGCGACTGACGGACAACCCAGCAGTCGAAGCGTGCGTTCAACATCGGATCGCAAAATTTCCAGCGCTCGCGCGACGCCCGCCGGCCCGGCAGCCGCGAGTCCGTAGGCGTAGGCTCGTCCTACGAGGACGGCACGCGCCCCAAGGCAGAGCGCCTTCACAATGTCACCCCCGCGCCGGATTCCTCCGTCCATGAGCACTTCGACCTGGCCTTTCGCGGCTGCCACCACTTCAGGAAGCGCCCGGAGAGTAGGAGAAACCGAATCGAGTTGACGGCCACCGTGGTTCGACACGACCACCGCGGCCGCGCCTTCGTCCACGGCGCGCCGGGCGTCGTCGCCCGTCAGCAGGCCTTTGACCACGATCGGGCCCGGCCACAGTTCGCGGATCCAGCGCAGGTCTTCCCAGGTTACGGTTGCGCTCGCCAGGGCTGCGCCGACGTCGAGGAGCTTCATGGGACCTTCCCCGGGCACGACAATGTTCTCCAGCTTAGGCACTCCGCCGTCGAGCAGAAACGCCGCCAGCCAACGGGGATGAGCGAGGATGTTGGGCAGGTACGGAATTTTCGCGAACCACGAACTGCCCAGCATTTCTTTCATCCCATTGCGGGGATCGCGCTCTCTCATGCCGGCCACGGGCGTGTCCACGGTAATTACCAACGCAGAAAATCCGGCGCGACGGGCCCGGTCGAGAGAACCTTCCGCAGCCCCGCGGCCGCCGAGCAGATACAACTGATACCAGACCGGACCCTTCGACGCGGCTTTCACGTTCTCCAATTTGTGGGCAGAAATCGTAGAGAGGATGTACCCAGTACCCGCTTCCCCAGCCGCATGAGCCGCCGCTAGTTCTCCGGCAGGATGCATCAAGCGGCTATACCCGACGGGAGCGAGAATGGCGGGGAAAGAGAGTTCGTGGCCGAGCACGCGAGCCTTCAAATCACACTCGCCGACAGCTACGGCGCTGCGAGGACGAAATAGGACATCGCTAAACACGCGGCAGTTCTCCCTCAGAGTGACCTCGGCTTCGGCGCCGCCGTCCAAATAATCGAACACCGACTTGGGGAGCCGGCGTTGCGCCAGTCGGCGCAAGTCCTCGACATTGACGACCCGTGAAGTATTCACGAAGTGAAGATGATAATGCCGGTCCGTGGGTAAGGTCCAATGGTGTTCCTGTCGTAACTCAATAATGTGTGTCCCAGGATGACGTTTCTGCGTAAACTTGTATGCACGAGAAGGTGAGCGGAAAGCATGCAGGATTGGATTTGGGCGGCTGGCTTTGTGGTCGCCTACGTACTGTTGACGCGATGGCTTCTGCCCAAGCTCGGTGTTCCCACCTGAAGCACGCAAGGTTGCGCCGAGTCTCGGCGCAAGGCTCCTCCTGTTGCAGGGGGACCGGAAGCAAAGAAGCGCTAACCGCAAAAACATTCGGCGCGGCATCTCTGGTGACCTCAGGCAAGCTTCTAGCCGGCCGGCGTCAGATCTGATTGTCCTTCGGCGCCAGCAACTCTCGGCAGCGTCACCTTCGCCTGACAGCCCTTTTCAGCGCGGTTCAACAGCTCAATGGACCCTCCGTGAGCCTCAACGATTTGGCGCGATAACGCCAGTCCGATCCCGCTTCCCGCGGGCTTGGTCGTGTAGAACGGGATGAACGCGTTGCTGGGGTTGAGCAGACCCGGCCCGTTGTCTTCGACCGTGAGGACAAGGTCTTTCTCAGACACGTCCCAACGAATGACCACCTGGGGATCCTCTGCTGGCAACGCTGTTCCCTCATTATTATTAGCGTGGACATTATTAGAGAGACCAGCGGTTCGCCCAGGCTCAAGCGCGGCCTCGACCGCGTTCCGCACAAGGTTGATCAGCATTTGCTCGAGTTGGTCGGGATCGACGTTCAACTCAATCGCCGGGCCTGGCGCCACCTGCACCAGCAATCGGGTTTCTAATCCCGCGACGCGCTCGATGATCGGAGCAAGTGAAGTCCTGCGTAATGCCGGCGGAGGCATCTGCGCGAGCTGGCGATAGGCCTGCAGGAAGCGATTGAGATTATCGGCGCGAGTTTCAATAATCTCGAGCCCGCGTTTGAAATCCTGACGCTGGCCGGCATCGGCGACGGCCTCGGCGATCTGCGTGCTCAGGCTTCCGGCAATCGACTTGATGGGGGTCAGCGAATTGTTGAGTTCATGGCCGAGGACGCGAATCAGGCGCTGCCAGGCGCTGCGCTCTTCCTCGCGCAAGGCCCGGCTCACATCGGAAAGAACAATCAGCGAGTGGGGCACACCTTTTTGACGAAAGGAGCTGCGCCGGACCAGCCAGCGTGCATTCGGAGTCTGGAACGGCAGCGGGACCAAGGTCTCGTTTTCCACGGTAAGGCATCGGGCCAGTCCGATTTCTTCCGCGGTACGTCCCAGAAGTCTTACGGAGGGCTGTTGCAGCAGCCGTTCTCCCGCGGAGTTGACCAGGCGAAGAATCTGGTCCGGGTCAAACGTAAACAAGGGCGCGTCGATTTCCTCGACCACGCGGCGCAACAGAGCTGTGGCTTCAATCGATAGAATCCGCTGGTCGGCCAGCAGGTCAGCGAGAGCATTGACTTCGAGAGAGAGTTCGCCGAGAACATCTTCAGCGGCGGCGCCGCGCGCACGAAAGGAATAATCCTCTTCGCGCAACGCGGCGATTACGTTGGAAAGAGTCTGCAGCGGCCGCGTAGTTTGCTCTTGCAAGGCCATGGCCAGCAGCCACCAGACAAACAACTCGGCAAACAGCAACGCGCATTTTGATTCCAGAGACCAGGGTTGCATCACGACGAAGACGCCACCAACAATCATGCCCGGCAGGGCAACGAGCAGCGAGAAGAGATTGATGCGGCGCTCATAAAGCAGGCGAACTCGTTTGCGAGGGGGCTTGCGCGCGCCGGGACGGAAGCTCCCGCGCGGGCTAGAGGCCATACTTCTCCATCCGGCGGTAAAGCGCGCCGCGGCTCAGTCCTAGCGTCTCCGCGGCTTGGCTCACATTCCCCTGCGAGCGTTGCAACGCCTTGCGGATCAGAATCGCTTCCACGGATTCCAGGCTGAGTTCCTCAAGATTCTGACCTTGCTGGCGAGAAAGGTCCAAGCCGAGATCGGCCCGCTGGATTTCATTGCCGCGGCACATCAGCACCGCTCGCTCCAAGGTGTGCTCCAGTTCGCGCACGTTGCCCGGCCATGAATATTGCATGAGCAGTTGCAGAGCAGCGGCTTCGAAACCCTGCACCGGACGCCGGTAGCGCGAAGCATAACGCGTCAGAAAGTGTACGGCGAGGGCGGGAATATCGTCGCGGCGTTCGCGCAGTGCCGGGACGTGAATCTCCACCGTATTCAGGCGAAATAACAAGTCTTCCCGAAATTGTCCGGAGGCGCACGCGGCTCGCAGATCAGCATTAGTGGCGGAGATTACGCGCACATCCACGCGGCGCGTGCGCGACGAGCCAACGCGCTCAATCTCGCTGGTTTCCAGCACCCGCAGCAGCGTGGCTTGCTGGCGATACGGCACATTGCCAATCTCGTCCAGAAAAACCGTTCCGCCATCGGCCAGTTCGAAGCGTCCAATGCGGTCGGTGCGCGCGTCGGTAAACGCGCCCTTCACGTGGCCGAAGAGTTCGCTTTCAAATACTCCCTCGGACAAGGCGCCGGTGTTGACGGCAATCATGGGTCGCGACGCGCGCGCAGAAACCGCGTGCAGCGTCCGCGCCACCACTTCCTTGCCGGTACCGTGTTCCCCCGTAATCAGAATGTTGGCGTCGGAAGGCCCTACGCGGGTAATCGCCTCAAGCACCGGCTGCATGGGCGCGGAAGTCGCAATGAACTCGGGGCGGCCTTCCGCCTGGAGCAGGCGATTCTGCGCCGCCAAACGTTCCGCCTGCTGCAAGGCGCGGCGCAACTCGACCTGGGTTTTCAGAATCGTCAGCAGCCGCTGGTTCTCCCAGGGTTTTTGAATAAAGTCGCGCGCCCCACGACGCATGGCCTCGACGGCCAGTTCAATGTTCGCCCACGCCGTCATCACGATGACGGGAGTGCTGCTGTCGAGCGCGACGATTTCGGAAAGCAGGTCGAGACCCTCGCGGCCAGAAGTCGTATCCCGGGTGTAATTCAAGTCGATGAGGACAGCGTCGTAGGAATCAGTCGCCAGTGCCTCGCGGACCAAAGCCGGAGACTTGGCCGTCTCCACATCGTATCCCTGTGGGCGCAAGAGAAGCTCAATGGCTTCGAGAACGTGCTGCTGATCGTCGGCGGCCAAGACTCGCGGCCGGCCGTGGCTGCTGTCGGCGGACTCGGCGAGGCGGTCTCCAACTTTGGTCGAGGTCTGCATGAGTTTAGTTTAGGGGCTGAGAGCGCTCGTCGTACCACTGATAGTGCCGCTCACCGCGTCCTGCAACCGAATGCCATTATGCTCCAGAGTCGCGCCGGTTGCGCGATCAAGTTCAACTTTGGCCTTTTCAAAGATGGTCATGGCGGTGACGAGATCCAGCTCTGCGAGGGACAGGTCGCGTTGGGCAGACAGGGTTTGATAGCTCGATCCCGAACCCAGGTCTTGCTCTTTCTTGGTGATATCGAATGTGCGCTGAGCGAGGTCGCGGGCTTTGCGGGCGGCTTGAACCCGCGCTCCGGTTTGCTCGACCGCGTATTGCGCGTTGCGGACTTCGATGCGGACCTGCTTCTTCAGTTGTTCGAGGCGCAACTCCGCCTGCCGGTATTCCAATTCCGACCGGTACTGATCGGCTTTTGCCACACGGTTGCGGAGCGGAACATTCAGGTTTAATCCTACATAGTAATCGGGAGCGGAATTGTTGAAGGTGTTGGTCAGTGCTCCGGAAAAATCACCCGGCACACTGGAAGTGCAGCTCCCCTGGCAGACAGGGTTTAGCAGGCCTGCCAACCCCGAGCCTCCGTAGAAAGCGACCAAGGCCAGCGACGGCAACAGGGCATTGCGCGCGGCTCTGCGGCTGATCTGCCGGTTCACCAGGTCGACGTCAGACTCGGCCAATTCCGGCCGATCGTGCAACGCGGTCGCGATCAAGTCCTGAATCGCTTGGCTGGGACGGGCCTGGCCGCCTTCCATTTGATCGGTGGGAATGACCGGCATGGCTTCCAGCACAGGATCGTCCAGGCTCTTGGTGACGGCGTTTTTGATCAGAGTCTCCTGCAGTTGCAGGCTGGTGCGGGCCACGGTCAAATCCTGATCGCGCTTGGAAACCTCGGCCTCGGCCCGCAGCACGTCCATCTCCGGAATGCTTTCCAGTTGCAGTTGCTTGCGTGCGTTATCCAGAGTTTGCTGGGCGAAGGCTGAAGATTTCTCGTTGACCTGCGTCTGTTCATACGCGCTGACCAGATCCCAGTAAATATTTTCGATCTGGGTCACGGTGGCGATCACCTGGTCTTTGAAAGCGATGTCGGAAATTTTCTTATTATTGTTGGCGATGCGGAGATAGCGTAAATTCGGACCGAACCCGAATCCGGCAAGAAGCTCCTGCTGGAAGGTGACGCGATACTGGGCGCTCAGGGCGGGCGACAGGTTGGTGAAGATACTATTCGTGGTCTGACGTGCGTTGTTAAAACTGACGGAAAGACTGGTGCCGGTGGCAAACGCCTGCGAATAATTGAAGTTGAACTGCCCGGTATTGGTCTGCAAAGTGGGCACGCCGTTCAGCGTCAAGTTGGAGAGCGGAAGCGTTTGGTGCTCTTCTCCGCCACCGGCGCTGATGAAGGGATCGTACGACGACACCGACGTGCCGGCTCCAAGCGTGGACTGGACCAATCCGGATGCGCCCGCACCGGCCCCGCCCGCGCCGCTGGTCGTGCCTCCGGCGCCGGCGCCCGGGGCGCCCGAGCCGAAGCCTCCAACACCGCCTCCGGGAGTTCCCTGGACCACGCCGGTATTTACGCCGCGAAAAAATCCGCCCGCTTGGGTGCGCAGAATATCTGTGTTCGCGATCGGGAGATTGTAGCGGGCGATGGCCAGATCGAGATTGTTTTCGAGTGCGAGGTCGATGGCATCTTTCAAGGAGAGATAGAGTTTGCCATCGCGAATGAGGCGATCGAGGCGCGTTGAGTTGGCCAGCACTGGCGCGGGAACATAGTCCGGCGAGTAGGCATTCAGCGGGTTGTGCGATTTCGGCATGTCGAAGCGAGCGGCAGCACTGGCTTGCGGAGTGCCGGGTTGCGCAGTCGCAACCTGCGGAGTTGCAGTCTGCGAGGTTGCGCTAGGCGGGGCCGTTGCATCCTGACCTTGCATCAGCGCAGCCAGCATTCCGTAAACACAAATGAGGGCAATTCCCCGTTTCAAGAAAGTAGTCCCAGGAAAATTCACGACGCGCTGACCTCCGCCGAATGGTCTAAGGATGGATTGGCCGTATCCGCGACCAGCCATCCGTCCCGCAGTTGGATGGTGCGAGTTCCATAGGCGGCATTCGCCTCGGAGTGAGTGACCTGGACGATCGTGGTTCCCTGCTGGTTGAGTTCGCGGAACAGGTCCATGATCTCCTTGGCCTGCCCGGAATGCAGGTTGCCAGTGGGCTCGTCGGCGAGCAGGAGTGGAGGCTTGTGAATAACGGCCCGGGCGACGCCCACGAGCTGCTGCTGCCCGCCGGAAAGCTGGCTGGGATACAAGTCTTTCTTGGCGACAATCTGAAAACGATCCAGAACATCGGCGACCAGACTTTGCCGCCGGGCGCGAGGAATATCCTTATAAGAAAGTGGCAGATCGATATTCTCCTGTACCGTCAGGTCATCGAGCAGGTGATAGCTCTGGAAGACCATGCCGACGTTGAGCTTGGCAAGCTCGGCGCGCTGCTTGCGCTTGAGCGCGTGCACAGCGTCCTCGCGAAACCAGTATTCGCCCAGCCACTGGTCGTCGAGCAGCGCGAGCACGTTGAGCAGGGACGACTTCCCCGCCCCCGACGGCCCCATCACGGTGATGAATTCGCCTTGGCGAATGTCGAGATTCACGCGGCGCAGCACCCAGGTTTGTCCTGCGCCAGTCTTGTAACTGCGTTCGATATTTTTCAGTTCAATCATTTGGGTTTGTCGATTCTTTCTCCGAAACTCTATTCGTATCGCAATGCCACCATGGGATCGACTTTCGTCGCACGATAAGCCGGAATGATGCAGGCTAATAAAGCGATCACGGCCAACAGAGCCGTTACCGCCAGGAAAGTGATAGGGTCGGTGGGCTTCACCGCGTAGATGAGGCTCGACAGCACCCTTCCCAACGCCAGCGCGCCCGCCGATCCCACTGCCACGCCCAGCAAGGTTGGCTTCATGCCCTCGAATACGACCCTGCGCAGCACATCGCCAGGCCGGGCGCCGAGAGCCAGGCGGATTCCGATTTCTCGCACACTCCGCCTCACACTGTAAGACAACACGCTGTAGATGCCCACGGCAGCCAACAACAATGCAAGCCCGGCGAATGCGCCCAGCAGCAGCATGTTGAACCGCTGTTGCGACAGAGAATTCGCAACCAGGTCGTCCATGGTCAGGATGTCGCGCAATGGAACCTCGCGATCGACCTCATGTACCGCATTCGAGACGGCAGGAATTATCCCCGCAATCGAGGCTGAGCGCACTACCAACGTCATTGGAATAGAAGTCCATCCTCCGTTGGCGGGCACGGAAACCTGATCGAGCGGAAAATACAGAGCTGCGCTGGGACGAGTTTGGTCCAGACCGTCGAGTTTTACGTCGCCCACAATTCCAACCACTTCGCGGACCGCATCCGGGAAAAAGGTCAACGTCAGACGTTTGCCCAGCGCATCTTCGCCCGGCCAGAATTGCTGAGCCATCGACTCGCTGATCAGAACCACCGCCTGCCTTCCGACAATGTCGGTGTCGCTCAAGTCGCGGCCGCGCAGAATCGGTATATGCAGCGCACCCATGTACCCCGCGCTGATGAGACGAACATCGACCTCCGGTTGCTCCGACATCGGCACCGTCGGGTGGCCTTCGATCGCAATCGGTTGATGCGAACCTCCGTTGTCGAGAGGAATGTCGTCGACCACGCCTGCAGATTCGACTCCGGGTAACGCTCTCACCCGCCGCAACACTTGTTCGAAGAAGTTGACCTCCTGAGCTGGTTCGGGAAATTTTGCTCGCGAAACCATTGCGGTCATGGTCAAAACATTGTGCGAATCAAACCCTGGATTCACGCCATGAAGCCTCTGAAAACTGCGGATCATCAATCCTGCGCCAACCAGCAAGATGAGTGAAAGGGCGACCTCCGACACCACCAGAATGCTGCGCGTGCGATGCCCGCCAGAATCCGCATCGGTGCGACCCAGTCCTTGTTTCAACGATTGACTCACGTCGCCCCGCGTCAAGCGCAGGGCCGGCAGCACTCCCGCCAGAACACCCGCCGCAATGGAAACGGCCGCCGTGAAGCCCAGAACCTTGGCGTCCAGCCCCACTTCGATGGAATGCGGGAGCTTGTCGGCCAGGAAGGCCATAATCAAACGAACCCCGCCATGAGCGTAGGTCAGGCCGAGGGCTCCGCCTGCGAGTGCGAGCAGGACAGACTCCGTGAGGATTTGCCGAAGCACGCGAGCCGAACTGGCGCCCAGCGCGGTTCGAATTGCAATTTCTTTCTGGCGGCTGAACGTTCTGGCCAGCGCAAGGTTGGCCACGTTGACGCTGGCGATCAGTAGAACAAAAGCCACTGCTCCTAACAGAACGAGAAGAGCTGGCCGCACGTCGCTGACTAGATCGTCGTGCAAGGGCACGACGATGGCGCCCCAACCTTTATTGTCGTCCGGATACTGTTGCTCCAGCCGGCTGGAAATCGTGTTCATCTCCGCCTGAGCCTGCTTCAGATCGATGTCTGGCCTGAGGCGGGCGACGACAACGGAGTGATGTTCTCCCCGGACAGCTCGTTCCTTGTCCGTCCAACCCATCGGCGTCCACATCTGCGCAAAGTCGGGAAACTGGAAGCTCGCCGGCATGACTCCGGCCACGAGATAGCTCTGGCCGTCCATATTAATGTTCTGGCCCACGATGGCAGGATTCGATCCGAAATGCTCCTGCCAGAAGCGATGGCTGAGCACCACAACATTGGAGCGGCCGGGTTGGTCTTCATCAGGCGTAAACCCACGCCCCAGTTCGGGCTGAACTCCCAGGGTCGCGAAAAAACCGGATGTCGCCGCGCATGCATCAACCTGCTCCGGCGTTGCGCCGCCGGTGAGAGTGAAGGCGTGGTAGGAATAGATCGCCATCCGCTCGAAGACGTGATTCTGCCGCTCCCAATCCAGATAGTTCGCAGCAGAAACAGAGAATGTCGGCATTCCCGGGAAGCTCGCCGCCGGGGGAACATGCCAGACCCGAACCAGCCGGCCAGGATCTCTGAACCGCAGGGGACGCAGCAGAACTCCATTCACCACGCTGAAAATCGCCGTGTTGGCGCCAATCCCCAACGCCAGCGTGATCACCGCAACCGCGGTGAACCCGATGCTCTTGCGAAACTGGCGTACGGCAAACTGAAGGTCTTGCAGCAGTCCGGTCATCATTTCTCTCCCTCTCATTCGTAGCGCAATGCCACCATGGGGTCGACTTTGGCTGCGCGTTGTGCCGGCAGATAGCTCGCGAGCAGTGCGATCGCAGCCAGAAAGACACTGACTCCGGCAAACGTCAAGGGATCAGTCGGACCGACCTCATAGAGCATGCTCGAAAGCAAGTGGGTTAGGGCCAGGGCGCCGACTAGTCCGATCGCCAGGCCGGCCAATGTCAGCTGCAAACCTTCCTTCAACACAAGTTTGATGACTTGCGATCGCGTTGCCCCAAGCGCCATGCGAACTCCCAGTTCGTGTACGCGCTGGGTCACGGAGTAAGACATCACTCCATAGAGTCCAATGGCGCCGAGTAGCAAGGCAGTGAGTCCGAACGTTCCCAGCAACACCGTCCGAAATCGGGGCGCGGCTACAGAGGCGTCCGCCACGTCATTCATCGGGCGAATCTTCGCAACCGGTTGGTTTTCATCCATGGACTGAACCAGTTCCTGAATCGGCTGAGCGAGGGCGAGCGGGGCGGACGCGGTGCGCACGGTCAGCGAGAGCTGGTTCCAGAACGGCGCCTGCAGATAGGGCGTGTACACCTCTTCCACTGGAGCAGAATCCAAAGTCAAATGGCTGGTGTGTTGCACGACCCCGATGATCTCGCCGCTGAACCCGTTGAAGCCCATCCGCAGATGCCTTCCGATCGGATTCTCGTGAGGAAACACGTTGCGTGCTACCACGTCATTGATGACGACGACATGCGGTGATTGCAGGTTATCGTGCTCGGCCAAGAATCGTCCTTCGATGAGCGGTACCTTCATTGCCTCGAAGTAACCGGGCATGACCACGTGGCAATCTGGATTGGCGTACTCATTGGGGAGTGGCGCGCGTCCCTCCACTTGCATTGCATAACTCTCAATATCGCCGCCGAGAGGCAGGTGGCCGATGGCACCGGCAGCTTCGACGCCCGGAAGCGACCGCACACGGTCGAGCAACTGGGCAAAGAAAGCGGCCTTTTGCGGATCGGGATATCGCGCGTCGGGCAGCGAAATCTCCACGGTCAGAACATGGTCCGGGTTGAAACCGGGATTAACCGCCTGCAACCGCGAGAAACTGCGAAGCAATAAGCCAGTACCAATCAGGAGAATGAGCGCCAGTGCGACTTCTGAAATGACCAGAGCACTGCGCAAACGACTGCGGCTGAAGCCCTCTGCCCCGCGTTCGCCTTGCTTAAGCGACTCGGTGATGCCGACGCGAGACGATTGCAGGGCCGGAGCCAGGCCGAAGATCACGCCTGTGGCGATTGAAGCAACCGTAGTGAAAATCAATGTCGAGCCATCGACGTGAATTTCAGCCGTCCTCGGAAAATTGCTCGGCAGGATAATCCGGAGAAGACGGATCGCCCAGAATGCCGTTAGCACTCCGAGAATTCCTCCCACCATTGCCAACGTAATGCTTTCGGTAACCAACTGGCGCATGAGGCGGGCACCGCTGGCTCCCAATGCGGAGCGGATGGCCACCTCCCGCCGCCGCGACGTTGCACGGGTCAACAGCAAATTCGCAACGTTCGTGCAGCCAATCAGCAGTACAAAAGCGACGGCTCCGAAGAGAACGAGTAGAGCGGAGCGAAAGCTGCCCACGACCTGCGCGTGCAATGGAACCAGCTTGATGTCAGAGCCGATATACTCCTTTGGATATTCGCGGATAAGCTCCTTCTCAATCGAATTCAATTGTGCCTGCGCCTGATCCGGCGTAACCCCTGGTTTCAGACGGCCGATGACTTCCAGGTAGTGGGCGGAACGTTCATTCCACTGCTGAGGAGTGAGAGCCAGTGGCACCCACACTTGAGCTGCCGGGGCAGTGAAGATGTTGAGAACCGTCCCGGTATCACCGGGGAACTGGAAATTCGGCGGCATTACTCCGATGACGGTAAGATTTCTGCCGTTAACGTCGATAGCTTTGCCGACTATCGATCCGTCGGCATTGAAGCGCCGCTGCCAGAGTCCATAGCTCAGCAGAATCACTCGTTCCTGCCCCAGTTGGTCTTCCTGGGGGGAGAATGTGCGTCCCATCAGCGGCGCCACCCCCAACAACTCAAAGAGGCCGGGCGAGACGGCAGCTCCGTCGACTCGCTCTGGCTTGTTACTACCGGACAGATCGAAACTGGCCGAAGCGTCGAATGCTGCCAGCTGTTCGAAGACGCCGTTACGGTCTCGCCAGTCGCGGAAGTTAGCTGCAGCGGGTGGGTTCTGCTCGTAACCCATTTTCTGGTTGCGCTCCCAGAGTGTGTAAAGGCCGGCAGGAGCTTTGAATGGTAGAGACCGCAGCAAGACCGCGTCTATCACGCTGAACATCGCCGCGTTCGCGCCAATGCCCAGGGTGAGCGTGAGGACTGCAACCGCAGTGAACCCGGGGCTTTTGCGCAACTGGCGCAGGCCAAATTGAAGGTCTTGCAGCAATCCGGTCATCATTCCCTCCCTCTCATTCGTACCGCAATGCCACGATGGGATCGATCTTCGTCGCACGCCGGGCCGGGACCAGGCTTGCGGCCAGCGCGAATGCAATCAGTAACAACGCCGCCAGGCAGAACGTCATCGGATCGGCCGGCGAGATTCCGAAGACCAGTTGCGCGACTGTCTGACGAAGCAGCCAAGCGCCGAAAACTCCGGCGACGGCTCCCATCACAGCCATCCACAATCCTTGTTTTACGACCAGCCATAGCACATCGCCGCGCTGTGCGCCCAGGGCCATCCGCAGACCAATTTCACTGGTGCGCTGCGTCGCCAGATACGAAACCACGCCATAGACTCCCATGACCGCGAGAACGACTCCGCAGACAGCAAACAGGAGAAGCAGCCCGGTGGTGTAGCGCCGGTCCGCCGTTTGTGCAGACATGACGTCATCCATGGTGGAAACTTCCGCGAATGGCAGATTCGCATCCAGAGAATGAAGTTGCCGTCGGATTGGCTCCGAAAGTTGGAGAGGATCGAGCGCGGTTCGCACGATCAGATTCTTGAAGCCATAATTCAGATCGGGGATTTGCCGGTACAATCCAACAATTTCCGGCCCCGGAGGAAGCGCCAGACCACGGTTCATCCAGTCTCTGGTAACGCCAACGATCGTGAGCCGGATGTTTGTGTCACTTGTCACCGCCATATTCCCGGGCAATCCCATCTGAATTTGCTTGCCTAGCGGATCTTCTGTCGGGAAATAACGATTCACAAATGCCCGGTTCACCAGTGCAACCGGCAGGCTCGTATCCGTGTCGGAATCTGCGAAGCCGCGGCCCTTGACCAACGGGATTCCGAAGGTATGCAGGTAGCGAGAATCGGTGACATTGAAGCTGGCGGAGGGAACATCCTCCAGTCGCGAAACCGGGGGATTGACGATGGTGAAGTTCTGAATCCACTGGTCATCTGGCGGATACGCCGCACTGATCGAAGCATCCTCCACTCCAGGTAACCGGCGCACGTGGGTGGCATATTCATCGGCGAAGCGCGTAACGCTGACCGCGTTGGGATATTGCGCAGGCGGAAGGTACAGATGCTCCCGCAGCAGATGATCGACGCGAAAACCGGGCTCTTGCTGCTGCAGTCGCACCAGGCTCTGCACCAGCAGTCCCGTCCCAATCAAGAGCATGACCGCAAAGGCCATTTCACTGGCCGCGAACAAGCGCCGCAAATACTGGCCGCCCCGGGTGGGAGTCTTTGCGCGGCCGCCTTCTTTCAGAGCTTGCGAAACATTCACGCCCGAGTGGATCCACGCCGGGACCGTGCCAAACAGGACACTGCTCAGAATCGAGACCGCCAAGGCAAAAATCAGCACGCGATAATCGACGCCCACGGCGGAAAGCTGGGGCAATTCTGCGGGATGCACCCAGCCCAGCGTTGCGCATCCCCAAGCGGCGAGTGGGGCGCCAATGATGCCCGCCAGCAGCCCAAGCGTCAAATTTTCAGCCATGAATTGCCGCATCACCCTGGCCTTTTCCGCGCCCAGCGCCATTCTGATCGCGACTTCGCGGCCTCGGCTGGAATTTCGCGCTAGCAGCAGATTGGCAACGTTAGAACAGGCAATCAGAAGAATTAAAATCACCGCTCCCATCAGGAGCAGGATTACCGGCCCGAGATGGCCAACGCGATCGTCATTCAAATGCCGGACGTCGACGCCGACTCCTTGATCCAGCGGATGGGCCGCCGCAAGGTTATTCGCAATTCTCTGGAGATCGGCGCGCGCTTGATTAAGGCTTACGCCTGGTTTCAAGCGGCCGATGGCGCTGAAGTCCCGGCTCCCGCGTCGGGCTTCGTCCCAAACGGTGGAGTCAGGCGCGAAGGGCGTCCACAACTGGGTCTTGCCGTGGCGGCCTTCCAACCACCAACTCGGAATCGTACTGGGCATTACGCCGATGATGGTGTAGGGCTCGTCATTGATGCTTACTGTTTTACCCAGAACCGCCAGATCGCCGCCGAAGCGCGTCTGCCAGAATTCATAGCTCAGAACGGCTACATAATTCTTTCCCCATTGGTTTTCTGCCGGAGTAAAGAGTCGCCCCATCAGCGGCTGAAATCCTAGAATTTCAAAATAGTCGGCAGGCACCAGGCCTACGGGCAATTGTTCTGGCTCGGCGGATCCAGAGACGGCGCTGACATTCTTTCTCCAGGTGTCGTAGACCGCCAAGCGCTGGAAGGTGTGGTTGTCGGCGGCAAAATCGCGCGTGTCCAGCGGAGACGGACCGCTCACAAAGTCGCCCTTAACTGAGAAAATCCTGACCAGCCGATCCGGATCGTGAAATGGAAGCGGCCGCAGCAGGATTGCATTCATCACCCCAAACATCGCCGTGCTCACTCCAATTCCCAGCGCGAGCATCGAGACCGCCAGCGCGGTGAAACCGGGATTCTTGCCCAGTTGACGGAGCGCGTAGCGAAAGTCTTGCAAAATTGACGTCATCATGATTTCCGCCTCACTCGTACCGCAGCGCCACCATGGGATCGACCTGGGCCGCGCGCCGCGCCGGAAAAAAAGCTGCGGCAACGCCGGCGAGCGCGACCACCGCGCAAACCAGCACCAGCACCGCCGGGTTGCGCGTCCCCGTGCCATACAACATGTCCTGCAACACAAACGCAAAAATCAGAGCAGCGGCAATGCCCAGCACAATGCCCGCCCCCAGCAGGATGGCTGCGTCGCGCAAGACCATGGTGAGCACCGCGCCACGCTCCGCTCCCAGGGCCATGCGCACGCCAATTTCGCGCGTGCGCCGGGTAACTGAATAGGTCATCACGCCGTAAAGGCCAACCACCGTCAGAACCAGCGCCAGCCCGGCAAACGTGCTTAGCAGGACGGTGGCAAATCGTGGCTGCGAGAGTTGGCTGTACATCAGTTCGTTCATAGTGCGAACCTGGGTAACAGGAATGTCTTGGTCCATTGCAGAGACGATCCGCTGGACGCTGGCCTCTAGGCTTGGCGGATCGAGTGATGAACGCACCACCGAAAACAGGCAGCACCAGGTCGGCAACTGGGCAGCTGGCAGGTACATTG